>JQIA01002102.1_pt1 | contig 10663 bp, 4 predicted proteins | sample 811431 | NCBI WGS metagenome assembly JQIA01 (sample SAMN02998118, study PRJNA258478) | marine sediment metagenome | biome: marine; feature: seafloor; material: sediment; isolation source: oil-polluted sediment collected from 3 locations (0.5 km, 0.7 km and 0.9 km)... | place: USA: Gulf of Mexico ... | reverse complement strand
ATCTTCAGGTCTGCTTTATGGGGAAATGCCGGAAGCCTACCCGGATGATGAGTTATTTTTTGCGACAGGCGGTGGGGGAGTTGAAGGAGAAGCGGCAGTAGCACACTGCCGCTTTTATGGGTTGAGGAGGTTGTTTGATAGGGAAATGAGGGAGGCCGCGAACGACCTCCCCGGATTCTGCTGTATCAATCACATGGTGTGACTATGTTTTCACTACCGATAATCGCTGGGTTCCCATCTGATTGTTGCGCCGTGACCAGATTATTTCCCGGTTCAACAAACTCAAGAAAGTTACCATCCAGATCATAGGTTGCTGCACAGGAGGTGCTGCTTGTACAGTGAGAAAGGGCTAATTGTTATTTTGATGCCCTCCGTTATAAAGCAGAATAAGAGAACAAGGAGTAACGATATTCTAGCAACCTAAGATGAAAAACTATAACTGTTTATTCCGATAATAAAAGCATAAAGACTGACGGGAGCCAGCCACTTCCTTTCGTACAAACATCCCCCACGCCATCACCGTTACTGTCAGCCTGATCAGTATTCTCAATAAGTGGACAATTGTCATCCGTATCCCAAATGCCATCATCATCGTCGTCATTATCACCGATATCGCATTGACCGTCCGTATCCGTATCCAAGCCGTCATTTAACGAATCATAATCAGCAAGCGGTCCGTAACCGTCAGTACCGGCAGAACAATCATCACAAGTATCTGTATCGGCATCTCGACAGATCTGCGGATCAAGCTGATTCGTATCATCCGCATTGACAATGCCGTCATTATCCGCATCTTGATCGCAGACATCACCTGCACCGTCGCCGTCTGTATCAGCCTGAGAGACATTTTTAAATCGTGGACAATTATCTAGGCCATCATCAACTCCGTCATTATCGTCATCAGAGTCTGTGCTGTCCGGTTTACCGTCTCTGTCCAAATCTTCCAGGTGATGTATGGTCAGAGAGGCGTCTTCAAGTCCTCCGCTGCTCAGGACGACTAAGGCTACCCCGTCAAACAAGTCGGCATCTCCTGTTGAACTGACCTGTACCTGCACGGGAGTATTCCAAGTTCCCTGATTGAAATTCAGGGAAGACGTAGCCAAGGCGAGAGAAGCATCACCGGTTATGGCTAGGGATACTGCTATTTCTTCTTCAGGTTGGGCAGAAATCTGCACTGAGAAAACAGCACTGGAACCTTCGGTGACATTCAGTTCCTGCGGAGTGACCAGAAGGCCGAGCGTATCATTATCGAGTTCGCTGGTCGTAACCGTTTTAGTGCTCAAGCCGCTGGACACCACTTGAAAAACAGCCTGCCCTTCAACCGTATCAACATCCTCGGCTGCGGCAATGGTCACGGGCTGGTACTGATTCCAATTGCCTGTATCAAAAACTATCCCGGCACCGGTTGCAATATTCAGGTCAGGGTCTCCTCCGGCCTGCTTGGCCGTAACCACTGACACCTGGCTTGAAGGCTGCGCAGTCAGTCGGACACGAAAGGTTCCGTCGTCGCCTTCGCTAATCGCCAGTTCCTCCTGATCAATCTCCAAGGCCAGTACATCATCATTGCTGATATTCACCTTGGCAATCGCCGGTGTGCCGAGTGTGGCACCTCCGCTCGGATTCTGCAGAGAGAGGTTTAAGTATTCTGTGCCCTCAACTACCGTATCATCAACAAGATCAACAGAACAATTCTTTGCTGTACTGTCGCCATCCGACCATGTCAGCATTTGCGTACCTGCGACAAAGTCGCTTCCTGCAAGGGCTGTTCCTGCAACCCGGACGCATTGCACTGTTACCGGTCCCTGCGATCCGTTTATGCGACGAACCGTTACAGCGGCAAGGGCACCGTTTTCTGCAACCGTCACCTGGGAAGCCCCGAAAAGCAGGGTTCCGTGCTGCACCACCTGGGCAGAAATATTTACTTCCCGACTGGCTGTAGCACCGTTGTTATCTGTCACTGTTGCGTGGGCAGTAAATGTGCCTGCATTTTGGTAGGTGTGTCCTGTGCTGCTGCCAGCGTTGCCGTCGCCGTACTGAATGGAGGTGGAGGCAATAGACCCGTCCGGGTCATGGGCTTGTAGAGTAAAGAAAACCGCGAGGGGAGCGAACCCGCTGCCCGGTGTGACGGAAAAAAGCGAGATAATCGGCGGCTCATTAATATGATTAACTGTGATGTTGACAGAAACCAGAGTGCTGTCCCGACCGGTTGAGTCGGTGGCGGTAAAGGTCACAGTGTACGGTGTACCGCTTGCTTGCCCTGCTGCGGGTACCCAGGCGAACTGATTATTGACAAACTCGGCCCCAGCAGGCAACCCACCAGCAGTAACAGTCACTGTATCGCCAAAATCTGGATCAGTGGCGGTTACTGAGAAAGCGAGAGTTTCGCCCTCATTGACTGATTTATTGCCGATGGACGTAATAACCGGTGGTCTTGGCGAAGCCACAACGTCAATGGCGACAGTGGCAAAAAAGCTGTCTGTGCTGCCGTCATTCACATAAAAGCGAAACGCATCTTCTCCCTCTTCCCGACCGTCAAGAGAAGCTGGTGCCGTATATGTCAGGTTCGGCGGGGTGCCGCTGATAGAGCCGTACATAGGCGTACTTTCGAACTCAAAGCTTAATGGATCTCCATCCGGGTCGCTCCCGGTCAATGCCAGAGCCAGTGCCTGCCCGGTTTGAACGGTCACGTTCTGATTATACGCTAGAGGACGGTGATTGGTGACCTGTCGATATCTATACACATACAATTTATCTTTGTATGAGGCATAAAGATAATCGCCGTCCGCCTTCATGGAATACAGATTATCACCGAGATCCAGCTGGTTCAAAATGGTGAAGGTGGAGCTGCTCCGTTCAAGCAGATAAACAGGATAGCTGTAATTACCGGAACTATATCCGTCAATATGGACAAACACCCGTCCGTTGCTATCAACGGTAACATCTTCAATTGTAGTGGCAAATGCTTTGGAAGCCAGCAAGCTCGGACTGGTCCGATTGCTGATATTATACAGCCGCAGTTCATTATTCAAGGCTACGTAGAGCATGTTTCCCAGCACAGCCAAGGAGTTTGCATCGCCGCTAATAACGGTACCAACCAGTGAGGCAGCGGATGGTGTACGAAAATCAACCACTTTAACACCACTGGTTGTGGGAAGGTACAGGTAATTTGGCCCGGTGGCCGCAGCCGGTTTTCTTCTGTATGAGCCTACAGAAATTCCTGGGATATTTTTTATTTCTGTCGGATTACTCGGTGTGACCACATTGAACAGGTACAAGGTCCCGTCACTATTAAGGCCAAAGGCCGTGCTACCGGAAACAAGCGCAGTGTAAAAATTACCACTGAGATAGGGATCAACCTCTGCCACAAAGGACGGATAAGCTCCGGCAGTGTAGACTTGCAGCCCGTCTTTATATGCGGCAACGTAGACATAATTTCCTGCAACAGCAGTATCTTTACCACTTCCAGAGACACTCACATTCGGCTTAAGAATCGGATTAGCCCGATTACTGATATCTACAGGTTGCAATTCAAGACTGGATGAGCCCGATAGGTAAAGATAATTACCAGCCAAGGTCATGGAACTTGCATCAGTTGCTAACGTCAGCGGGGAAGCCTCCTCCTGCACCTGCCATTGGAGGACACCAGGGTCACTGACCGTATTCACGGTAATATTGAGCGTCAGCGAGGCAGTCGGTCCTTCTGGATCATACACTGCAAGAGTGACAGTGAAAGTGCCGCTCTGATCGGCTGCCGGACGCCAGTAGAAATGATAAGTGTGATAATCATAGGCAATATAAGAACCGATTGCGCCGTTGGTCATCAGGCTGAGCTCACCAATGCCGGTGTCTGCGTCCTGAACATTCAGGGCAATGTTAAGCAGGTCGCCCTGATTGACGGTGAAGGATGTTTGGCTGGTTTGGGTGGCAATGGTCGGGGCTTGGGGGCCAGTGTCCGGTACCACGGTGATGTTTTTTGTGGCAGTGCCAATTGCGCCCCTGTCATCGGTGACAGTAAGGGTTATCGTAAAGCTGCCGGTCTGATTATATATTTTCACCTTGGACATCCCCTCATAGAGGGCGGTGCCATCGCCAAAACTCCAGCTGTAGGCAATGATTTCTCCGTCCGCATCGCTGGATTGAGCGGCTGAAAAGGTGACCGGCGTACCTACGACCACGGTGGAACCGATCGAGCTGCCCAGTACGGCAGTCGGCGGGGTATTGGCGGTATTACTGAAGATTCGCACCGTCTTCGTGGCTATGACGGAATAACCATTGCTGTCCTTGATCTCAAGGCGAACAGGATAATCTCCGGGTTGGGCAAACTGATGGTCGTCGGTCTTGTTCAAGGAGAACAGGGTGTCCCAAGTGCCGTTGCCGTCAAAATCCCAGCGGGCCAGCAGAGCAGCTGCACTGTCTTGGGGATCACTGGAGGCGGATGCGTCAAACTGGATGTTATCGGCAACAGTAGCGCCGATTGCTGGGGTAACCGTGAACGAGGCAGTCGGCTCCTGGCCGCCGGGCTGGCTGGTCGGGCCTTGCAGGTAGGCATGGGAGAGCTGGCCGTTTTCCCTATAGGTGTAGGTGGCCCGGTGGTCTGGGGTGATTTGCACTCGTTCAACTGCGTTGCGACCGTTGTGGGTGATATCATAGGTCACGGTATTGGCTTGGGCTTGAGTCTGGGCAAGGCCGCAACAGAACAGCATCAGCAGAACGAAAAAATATTTTTCTCTCATCGGGACGGACCCTTTTGTTGTTTAAGTAGATTGGGGTTAGGCATGACCCCCGACATCACCAGTTGTATTCATCGGTAGTTCATTCTAACGTGGTGTGAACATATGGCATTGGTGGTGCTTGAATTCGTTCCTCACTTCAATTTGTCAAGGAATTACCAACATTTATTTTTCTTTTGCCAAAATTCGCTAAAGGCTCCCATTTTATGTAATCCAGAATGGTCAATTAATTTTTGAGATCTCCCATATCTATTAGTTAAAGAAATATTACAGACATTTTTTTCTATTCTTGTCCTAAGGTACTTTCTGTTTTTAACTTGACTCTGCTTGTTTGACCAATAATTTTGAATAGAATCGCCATCAGAGTATACATTATAAACTTTTTTGACAGCTTTCGATTTTGTGTTATACCATTGTTCATTTCTAGCATTTGGCGTACCAAGTAAAATAAGATTATCTATTTTTCTGCTAAGTTGATGCGAGGCTCTCATGGCAACATTACCTCCATGACTATGAGCGACTATATTCAACTGATCATTTTTTTTTAATTTACCAGAGTTGACGAGATACTTTACATGTCTAACAAGTTTTCTAGCCGCTTTTTCCCTGTCTTGATCATCATCCAAAAGTGAAGAGTTCCACCTGAGAAATCTAACATTTTCTCTTTTTGTATTCAACGCACTAGACACCCTTTCAACAAAATTTTTATTATTAATAAAGGCTGTTTTAGGGTTCGAATTTGTCCCATGAACAAAAAAGGTAAATGTTTCTAAACCATTGACATCAAAGGCATCATGCACCATCCCCTCCACATACCCATACCGCCCAAGCGACAGAGGCCGATCAAGCATCCCCGGCACCAAATCAGCCGAAGTAAACCGTCGCAAACCAGGATGATAATACCGAGCCCGCATATAAATCATCCCGTCAGGATCACTCATAACACCAACCCCACCAGCAAAACCAAAAGGAAAATCATCCATCCCCTGCACACCGGTAGGAACCCCGTAGGGCGTATACGCATAGGCCCCGGCAATTCCACCACCGCTGTCAGTCAGCGCAGTAACATTATGATTAAAATCCTGATGAACAAAATACCAATTCCCGTTCCTACGACCGGCAAGCAACCCGCCCGGCCCGTGGATAAAAACCTCCTGCACCTGATTGTTGCCGTCCAACAAAGCAGCCGCATCCGGCAGACCAGGTTCCATATCCCAGAGGTAGCGGGTAACCGTATTGCCACGTTCGCTTTGCAGCCGGTTACGACCGGCATCATAGCTATATCGGCTCGCATCAGCAGCCGTAAGACGATTCTGGCTATCGTAGGCAAAACTGCCCGCCAGAGGAGCAGGCAAGGCCGTAATATTACCTCGTTGGTCATAGTTGACCGCCGCTGTGTTCAGGGTGGCCAACTGCCCTGCGCCAGTAAAGGTAAAGGAATAATTCTGATCCGGGAACTGCGGTGCCGCAGGTTGTTCCACCTGAATCTGCTTGCGTCGACCCACCGCGTCCAGACTCATCTGATAGTCAAGAAAAGTACCCAGGCCGCCATGCTGGCTACGCAGACGTTCTAGCTCACCCACCGGATTGCGCTCATAGCTTGTACTCACTCCGTTGGGAAACTGAATTCCTGTCAAGGCTTGCGTGTACGGCTGATAGTTGAACTGAAAGCTGCCAGCCGAGCTGGCCATGGCCGTGACCTGATCAAAAGCGTTATAGCTGTAGCCAAGTGTGATCCCGGCATAACTCTTGTTCTGCAAACGTCCTGCCTGATCCGGGGTATAGGTGACGGTCTGACCGAACGGGCCGCTAACCTGAGTCAGTTCGCTGTACACATTATAGCTGTAGTTGCGTTCCCCATTGCCGCCGCTGCCGTTCCACAGTTCACGGGTCAGACGCCCCCGGCTGTCGTAGTTGAAGACAAAGGTATTGCCGTCGCTCGTACTGCTCTGCACAAGCTGACCGAGGCGGTCGTAATCCTCTGTCACTGTAGCCCCATCCGGCTCGGTGCGGGTGACCCGGCCATTGCTGTCATCATACGTCCAGCGCACAGTGCCCCGCAAATCAGTTTGCTCAAGCGGACGGCCAAGCCGGTCATAGGTGTAGAGGGTATCCAGACCGTTAGGGTCACTTACCTTGGTCACCCGTCCGGCTGCATCGTATTCAGTCAGCACGGTATGGCCGACTGCGCCGTCAAAATCCGTGACCCGCAGCAGACGTCCTGCGGCATCGTATTCAAATTTCCTCTTGGTTTCAGCACCGTCATTGATTCCTGCTCCGCCGTCATGGAGAACGGTCACTGTCCGACCGTCGTCTTCATAGGTATAGCGGACAATACGGCTCACTGGCGGATTCCAGCCGCCAAGTTCAAGGCTCTGCTCAATCTGGGTTACCCTATTACGGTTGTCATAGGCGTAATGGAGGCGGCGGTCATCGCTGGTACAGTCGCTGCTGGAAACATCAGGCTGATCTATCGCTGTGCAGGAACTGACATTGATCAGGTTGCCGTTGCCGTCGAACTCGCGGCGCTCAATCCGAGAACCGCTGCCCTGACTGTTGTTGGCATTAGCGGCACTGATCTGGATTTTACCGCTGGCCAGGGTGTAGGAGCGGTCTTCACGTCCGGTGGCACTGGAGAGTACTTTGAACAGACGACCGTCATCATCATAGACGAAGTCAACAGCTCTGATCCCGCCTTGATCTTCAATCCGGGCAAGCATCCCGGTGTTCTGATTATAGCTGTAGCTGATTGTGCGTGCCTCCGAGCCGCCGTAGCCTTCGGTGACATTAACAGGTCGACCGTCGGCATCATAACTATAGCGGGTATGTCGTACAACGGCAGAAGCCGGGGCCTGGGTGCAGCCGGTGCTCAGGCCGAAAACCTCGTCTGTCAGATTATCATTTGCATCATAGAAGAGACAGCGATAGGTACCGCGATGATCCCTGACTCTGACTAATCTACCTGCGGCATCGTAAAGAAAAGTGCTGGTCAAATATGCTGCTGGACTGGTGTATTGGCGTACCTCCAGGGGCTGACCATCTGCCGAGCGGCTGACCACTTCAACCTTGCCGCCTGCACCGTCCTCCGCCGTTTTGACCTGGCCGGCCTCGTCGCCGGAACTAAAATAGCTGATTGAGGTGGTGATAGTTGCAGGCACGCCAGGGCCGCTCATGTCAATGGTCTCCGGTTTCCCCCAGCTGTTTAGTACAGAGGAAGCGTTAAGCCCCGAAGGCGAGGTCATGGAAACAAGGTCGTTGCTTGAATTAAAATCAAACTGCATCTGCTTGCCGTCCGGCAGGGTGATGGCAGCCGGATTCATCGGACTGTCAGGGTCATAGACTAAGGAGGTGACCTGACCTTCCAAATCAGTATGGGTCTTGGGCAGTACAGCAGTCGGGCCACCGGATGCTTCAAAGCTAACCTTTTCCTCCATCCCGGCAGGATAGTTGACCGGAACCGTCTTGATGACCTGGCCTGAACTGTTCCATGTTATGGTTGCCCCCTGACCCGTAGGCGTGTTGTAGCCGAGAGTATTAGCTGTACTCCAGTTGAACAGGTAGCCGGGGCTGCCCACGCTCAAGCTGTGTGCTGTATGCTGTTCAAGCACTCGGTACTGATCATCATAAATAACTTGCAGTACAGGTTTCTCGCTGCCTCCGGGCACTACATTGGCCCGATGAATCTCCAAAAGAAAACCGTCACGGTAGACATAGCTGTGGGGATTCTCCAGCATGTCAACGACTTTACTGAGTAACACCCCGTTGTTGGAATACTCGAAACGGATCGTTCTAGACAGGGGCAGGTCAATCTGAGTCAGCCGTTCGTTTTGGTAACTGAAACGGATAGATTTTCCGGCGGTATCCAGAATCCGACTCAAGCCACTGCTCTGGTATTCAAGATGAACAACCTGGCCGCTACGGGCACGGATTTCTGCAAGTTGAAACGAGGAATTAAAACGAAACTCGGTATGGTCGGTAGTTTTCAACACCCAGGCATAACCGGAGCCGCCCTGCTCAAGGCTGGTGAAATTACCGGGCGAGACAGCCTGCCAGGACGAACCGTTTTTGCTGAAGCGGTCACGGCGACCGTCGCCCCAGAAGACCTCGGCCTGATCAAGTGCCGGATTGAAACGTAGGAAGATGTTATAGGCATGGGTCCAGCCCAGTCCAAGCGGCATGGGTACAAAATTGCCAAAACTATCAATGGGTAGGTCCTGACTATTGTAGGAACGACTGAACACAAAGGGAAGTTCAATGCCCGGCAGGGCCGCATCTGTTTCCTCATGATAAAAATTGCCACTGACTGGATTGACACCGAAACCGACTGTGGCAGTCATTGCGCCGTTGCTGTCTGGATCGCCGAGCAGATGACCGGGGATGTTCAGTACTACCTCCTCGGCAATAGTGAAGGTGCTGCTGTCTTTTTCAATGAACTCACCTTGGTTATCAGCAGCAAAAAAATGGAGGTGATAACCGCTGCCCGCAGGAGCCGTGACAGACCAGGTGTGCTCAACCGTGCCACTGACGGTGCTTTTTCGCAGGAGCCCTTTATCGCTTCCCAACTGGTAAAGGGAAACACTCTGAAAGGATATTCCGTCCGGGTCGCTTGCGCTCCATTTGATCTCAAAGCGTTGGCCCTGCTGGAGGGTGGCTCCAGAGGTGGGTACTGCTAAAATTTGGAGTTGTGGAATGTCGCTGACTGCTTGAGCTGTGAAAGGAAAGCAGAGAGAAAGGGCAAGGAGCAGGGGAAAAAGGAGCTTATACATTGTATGAGACCTGGCAGGGGGATAAAATAACACTCAGAACGCAGACGCAGGCATAACCTGTCGCCATCAGTCGTCCGGCGATTAAATATCGAAATTCAGCACCGAAGTAATCGGTCTGAAGAAGTTTTTGAGCAATACATGAAAAGAAACGGCAATAGGAAATGAGCCTGACGATACGGTAGGAAGTTGTACTTTGAATACGTACTGTTTTTGTGGAACGCATAGCATACTTCCCTGTATTCAGAAATAAAAGAAGATAACCCGGCTGTCTCTTTTTAGAGATCCATAGCTTTCCGACACCGCCTCACGATGGCTGTGGCTTTTTCAACTTTCCTCTTCCGACCGGAAAGTGAAGGAACCTACAAGGTAGGTAAGTATTTCCATTTATTATGGTAAACAGAATATAGTCTTGTTGCTTCATATTTGTCAACTTTTTTCCAAAGAAAATCTTAACGTAACGAGGAGATACAGAGCGAAAATGCTTGTGGCGCAACAAAAAAAGCCACTATGCCGACGCTTGAGCAATCACTGTTATCACACTTGACGTTAATCACGCGTTGCGTTACTATTTTAACGATCAATGGCGTCTCTGTTTTTGCTGGACAGATGCAGGTGCTGAACACGTTGAAATTGTTGATTACCACTAAGGTGAATATATATGGAAAAGCTTCAACCTATCACCCCAGGCGAAATTCTTTTAGAAGAATTTCTGAAACCGATGGCTCTCAGTCAGTATCGTTTAGCCAAAGAAATAAATGTACCAGCCCAGCGCATCAGTGAAATTGTTGCGGGCAAGCGTTCCATCACAGCGGATACCGACCTCCGCCTCTGTCGCTTTTTCAGTCTGTCCAATGGATACTGGCTCCGTGCCCAGGCTGCCCATGACACAGAGGTTGCCGAGCGTAAGCTTAAAAAAACAATCATGAAAATAACACCCTTTGCTGCACGGCAAACGATTCAGTCCAAAAATCCTGCTGCGAGCAACTGAACGACATTGAAGACGTCGGTAAATGATATTTTTTTACGCCGAAATCTTTTCTCGCTCTAACTCACTTATATTCCGTCTTTAAAATCAGCACACAAGCGGTAGTAATATGAAAAAAATAGGATTAGGCATACAGGAATTAGCCGATTTTAAAAAGTATAACTTCATCTATGTGGATAAAA
>JQIA01002101.1_pt1 | contig 10664 bp, 8 predicted proteins | sample 811431 | NCBI WGS metagenome assembly JQIA01 (sample SAMN02998118, study PRJNA258478) | marine sediment metagenome | biome: marine; feature: seafloor; material: sediment; isolation source: oil-polluted sediment collected from 3 locations (0.5 km, 0.7 km and 0.9 km)... | place: USA: Gulf of Mexico ... | reverse complement strand
TGGGTACGAGTTAACATTAACCAAAGAAAAACAATTAGTTATGGCTAACGGCTGAAATTAAGTTATTTGGAAGTTCCATCTACTTCGCTTTAGTTTTTGACGTACAACAGGTACTAATTCAAGCCTGATTGAACACTAAATCTTGTACCCCAAGGGCACTTGCTTCGCAGCGAATATGGCACCTTTTACATAGCCATCTTGGTACTTCGAGATCATCATTGTGGTAAACTTCTTATCTCAAGCGTCTTGAGATGATTTATGAAAATTAAACTCTTTCTTTTATAATATATTCTGCAATTTTTGGAGGCATAAAATGTTGACGATAAAATCTGGTAATCCTTTGAAGAGAAAAATAGATGCTTTGGTTATACTTGTTTGTGAAGATAAAAAAATACATGCTGAAAAAGAACTTTCTGATCTTGTAGCATCATTAAAAAAAATTAAGGAATTCTCTGGAGCTGTTTCAGACGAAATTACCCTGTATGATCTTCCCGAAATTGCTGCAAAACGATTAATTTTTGTAGGAATAGGGAAGGTAGGAGATGTAACTGCTGAGACATTCAGGAAAGCTGCTGGTGGTGTGGTAGCAAATTGTATTAAAAAGAAATTTAAAAACATCGCATTTATTGCACCAGATAATAAATCATTAAAATTAGATCTGAAGATTACTCTGGAATCAATGCTTGAAGGCGCCTGTCTCAGTAACTATGTGTTTGATAAATACCTGAGTGATAAAAAAACAAAACTTCTTGAAACTATTGAAGTTTTCACAGATACAAAACATGTAAAAAAATACAAATACCTCGAAACACGTGTTGAGAGTATCTGCAGGGGAACTCATCTTGCCAGAGAATGGGTATCTAACCCTTCTAATGCCAAGACGCCTGAACAATATGTTGATATGTTAAAGGAAACTTTCAGTAAAACTGATGTTAAATTTTCAGTTCTGAAAGAAGACAAGCTAAGGGAGCTGGGTTGCGGCTCTCTTTTATCTGTCGCTCAGGGGAGCAAAAGTTCTGCCTTTGTAGCTATTGCAGACTATAATCCGAAAAATGCGAAAAAAACAATTGCTCTTGTTGGTAAGGGGGTGACCTTTGATTCCGGTGGACTGGATTTAAAAACAGCAGAAGGGATGCGAACAATGAAGTGTGATATGGCAGGTTCAGCTACAGTTGCTGCAACGCTTTATGCTATACATTCTTTGAAACCTGATACCAGAGTAATCGGGGTGATGCCGATTGTGGAGAATATGCCCTCGGGTGATGCATTGCGACCTGGCGATATTGTAAAATCACTATGCGGGAAAACAATTGAAATTGGGAACACCGATGCAGAAGGGCGCTTGATTCTGGCTGATGCTCTAACATACACAGAAAAAACATACAATCCGGACGTGACCATAGATGTTGCAACATTAACGGGAGCCTGTGTTATTGCTTTAGGAGAGAAAATTGCGGGTGTGTTTTCTTTTAATGGTAAGCTTGCAAAAAAGATTGTTAAGGCTGGTAATAATACCGGAGAGAGATGCTGGCAGATGCCGATGCCTGAAGATTATAAAAAATTATTGAAAAGTGAATTTGCCGATATTTCTAATATGGCAAGTGGAAAGTATGGTGGATCGATTACTGCCGCTTTGTTTTTATCTGAATTTATCAATAGTAAAAACTGGGCTCATATCGATATTGCAGGGCCTGCTTTTAGCATGAAGCCGAGTGATTATTGTGCCCCGGGTGGAACAGGCTTTGGTGTTAGACTGCTTTGTGATTATTTGACCGGATAGATCATGATGGCGTCGTAAAAAGCATCATCTGCTTCGCACCCCAAGAGTATTTGCTTCACAGCGCTTTAGTGATTGGCCAGACTTTTACGTTACTTAAAGTCTGGTCAATCATCAAATCTTGCATATGAAGCCTTTTCCATAGCCATCTTTATATTATTTACAATATTCGAGCTGCTTGTTATAATGGTTTCATAAATAACCAAACTTAACTTGATTGTATCAACCGGATAAGTTGTTCTTATTTCCTTTGTTTAGCCTGGAAGAGAAGACAGTCCTGACCGGACGTTTTTCGTACCATAACATTTGGTATGGTTTTTCCTTTAAAACCATGGGCCTTACATCCGTAAGGTTTTTCGGGATCCCAAGTGACAGCAAAAAATTTACATTTCATACAGATTGGTCGTGTTGTTTTTTTCATAATGTTCACTATTTTACAATAATTCTTCCAAAGAATAAATATGAATCAAAAAATAATTTCTAGAAACAGAAAAAAATTTCTCGAGTATAATGAATTGAGAAAGCAGATGTTCATAGAATTCTCACCGAATGACAGTGAGATTATTCTTTATCTGTTACCGTGGCTGTTGAGTATAAATAAAATGGGATGTCCGGGATATCTTCATGGAATTGATATTGAATTCAGGGTGTTTGATATTGGAAATCACAAGGCTATTTTACAAAGAGAAAAACAATTCAAATCGCTGTTTGGTATCGGTGAGAACGAATCTCTACTGAACGCTAAACCCCGGTTCAGGACAATTCAGGGGCTTTATACCATTGGAAGTGTTGGAACAATAAGTCAGACAGCTGAATCAGACTGCGATATATGGATTTGTTATGACAAAAAAGAATATACATCAATTCAGTTAAAACAGCTTAAAAAGAAGTTATATATTATTGGTGAGTGGATTGATGAAAACTGCAGAATTCCGGTTCATTTTTTTATTCTGGATGTAGAAGATATTCAAAATTGCCGATTTGGCTCTGTTGATGAGGAAAGCTCAGGAAGTGCTCAGGCGAATGTTTTAAAAGAGGAATTTTATCGAACATGTATGGTGATAACCGGTAAAATTCCTCTTTGGTGGGTTTGTTTTGATAGTCATAATCATATAAATTATGAAACAGCACTTTCTGTTGTGACAGATAAAAAATTTTGGGAGGACGATTTTGTTGACTTTGGTGACCTCGAAAATGTTGTTGCTGAAGAATGTTTCGGAGCGGCGCTTTGGCAGGTGCAAAAATCGCTTGATAGCCCACTTAAATCATTTCTTAAGATGCTATTGCTGAAAATGCAGTTGGAGGCCTCAGATGATGAGCTTGTTTGTCACAAATTCAGGCAGCATGTCATGATAAAGCAGACCGATAGTATTATTCCTGACCCGAGTGTTTTTTCGATGTTTTTCCTGATGAACTATTGTATCGGAAAAGGTGATGTTGAAATTATCGAGTTTCTAAAAAAATGTTACTATCTTAGATGTCAGATAAAACCGTATAGTAAAAAATATGTAATCAAAAAGAAACTGGCAAATAGGTTTTTTGATCAATTTGAGATTGATAAGGAAACAAGGGAAAAATTAAGCAGATTCACAAAATGGGATCTTGAGTCACAGATCAGTTTTGGCAGGCAGATTTTCAGGTTACTTTTAAAATCGTATAGAGAAATTGTAGATTCACAGGCAGGTGTTACAAGCCGTATAGGTGAAAAAGATCTTACCGTTGTAGGGCGAAAAATCCAGGTTTATTATGAAGCAAAAAAATCGAAGATTGTCATTCTGCCCAAATCGACCTCAAAATTAAATATATCGGATTTGACGTTTAAATTAGATGATCATAAATGGCTGGTTTACTCTGGTAACGTTGATACAGGAAGAATAGTAAAAGACACTGATGTTGTTTTTGCAATTGCTTTCGTGGTTCGTAATCAGCTTTTTGAAGCCGGCAGAATGCACATGCTACCCAACAGTACCAGCGTTTCTGTATCAGAAATTATTAATCTTGGGGTTAAAATTGATGAATTTTTCATGCAGGGTGGTCACCATTATACTCAAAATGATTTCTTGAAAAAATCATATATTACAAAAATTCTGGTTGTCATCAGTTTTGAAGAAGAACCCTGGGAAAAAACAAGCAAAAAGATGAGAATTATATACATGAACAGCTGGGGTGAGATATTTGTTGAAAAAATTACCTCATTCATTAAGTTGAAAACGGTTTTGAAAGAAAATAGATACAAACAGGAAAAAGCAACTATCGACTACTATCTACAGAAAAAATGTCTAAATTATACAGAAATATTAAATGTAGTAAAAAATATATCGCTATTTTGAATTATGATCTTGTTTGCTTAACCATAGCTTAAATAGACTGTTATAGCTCTGAAAATACAAGACCTGTTTCAGAGTTTTCTGAAACAGGTCTTTTTATTATAATTCTGGTACCGAAGGGGAGACTCGAACTCCCACAGGTTGCCCCACACAGCCCTCAACCGTGCGCGTCTACCAATTCCGCCACTTCGGCAAGCAGTATTTACTTATTTATCGGCCGCCGGTGTTGCTGCAGGTGCAGCTTCAGTTGAGGTTTTTTCAGTAGCTTTTTCGGTTGCCATCGGTGCTGTAGTTTCTTTCTTTGTCTCAGCAGCCGGCGCAGTAGTTTCACTGGTAGTTTTAGTAGCATCTATTACAGAACCGTTACCTGTTTTACCTGATGAGTAAGCCAGAGTAAGAGAAGTCACCATAAAAAGGATTGCGATTCCCGTTGTAATTTTGCTTATCATTGTTGCAGAACCAGTTGTTCCGAAAAGAGTCTGACTTCCAGCTCCACCTAATGAAGCTCCAATGTCAGCACCTTTACCGGCCTGAAGTAAAACAATAATAATTAATGCGAGACATACCGTTACGTGTAATACTGTAATTAAAAACATAGCGCCTTTGTTTTTTTATTTAAAGTGAACTATCTGGCTGAAAATATCAGCATCAAGACTTGCACCCCCGACCAATGCACCGTCAACATCATCAAGCTGCATTAACTCAGAAATATTTGCAGGTTTTACACTGCCACCGTAAAGAATTCGTATCTTTCCGGCGAAGTCATCACCAAATATTTTGCCAATTAAAGAGCGTAAAAACGCATGAACTTCCTGAACCTGAGCCGGTGTTGCTGTCTTTCCGGTTCCTATGGCCCATACTGGTTCATATGCAATTACAAGCTCTGCTAAACTCCCAGAACCTAAGTCTTTTAACCCGTCTTGTACCTGTTTGTCAAGCACATTAAAGGTTTTTTCATCGTCTCTCTCGTTTTCTGTTTCACCTATACAAAAAACCGGAACAAGACCATTTGCGATAGCTGTTTTTATGCGTTTGTTAACCGTTTCATCTGACTCAGAAAAAAACTGACGTCTTTCTGAATGACCAATTAAAACGTGACTGCAACCACAGGACTGTAGCATATCAGATGAAATTTCACCTGTGAAGGCACCTTCTTTTTCCCAATGCAGGTTCTGGGCTCCAAGGGAAACAGAGGAACCTTTTGTTTTCTCTGAAACAGCATAAAGAGATATATATGAAGGGGCAATCATGATATCTACGTCAGTAATTCCCTTTGTGAGTTCTACAAGCTTATCCGCCGTTGCTGTTGCTTCCTGGCATGTCTTGAACATTTTCCAGTTGCCGGCTATGAGTGGGCGTCTGTTTGACATAATTTATCCTGAACTTTTTATAACAGCCGATAGCTGTCTATCGGCTGTTATTAATATTATAATTTTGAACCAACGAATTCTGCAAGATCAACCATTCTGTTCGAATAACCTGCTTCGTTGTCATACCATGACATGACTTTAACCATATTGCCGATAACGTCTGTACAAGGTGCATCAACGACAGATGACAATGGTGAACCATTGAAATCAGTCGAAACAAGAGGAAGTTCTGAATAGCCTAAAATTCCCTTAAGTGTATTCTCAGCAGCATCTTTGAGAGCCGCATTGACTTCGTTTATAGTGATGTCAGATTTTTCAACAGTTACGACAAGGTCAACCATTGATACATTTGGTGTCGGAACTCTTAAGGAAAGACCGTTAAGTTTTCCTTTAAGCTCTGGAAGAACAAGTGCAACAGCTTTTGCGGCACCAGTTGTTGTCGGGATCATTGAAAGTCCTGCAGCCCTCGCACGTCTGAGATCTTTATGGGGAGCGTCTAGGATTCTCTGGTCACCGGTATAGGAGTGGATTGTTGTCATAAGGCCTGAAACAATCCCGAATTTTTCATTTAAAACTTTTGCAAAAGGAGCAAGGCAGTTGGTTGTACAGGAAGCATTTGAAATGATGTTGTGGTTTGCTGCATCATATGAGTCCTGGTTAACACCCATTACGATAGTGATGTCCGGATCATTTGCCGGTGCAGAAATAATAACCTTTTTAGCACCTGCAGTAAGATGTTTTGAAGCACCCTCACGGGTTCTGAAAAAACCAGTACACTCTGCAACGATATCTACATTTTTTTCTGCCCATGGAAGATTTTCAGGATCTTTTTCAGCCGTTACACTGATTTGTTTTCCATTGATTGTGATTGAGTTGTCGTCTGCAGTAACGTCTGCGTCTAAAACACCATGAACAGAATCATACTTCAAAAGATGTGCAATTGTTTTTGTGTCTGTAAGATCATTGATTGCAACAACATCAATATTTGGGTTGTTAATAGCAGCCCGAAACATCACACGTCCAATTCTGCCAAAGCCGTTTATTGCTAACTTAACACTCATTTTTTCCTCCAGTTGTACGTTTGTCTGTTAATTTCCAATGGGGTCTTATAAAAATACAGAGCTTTAATTTAAAATTTAAAGATACCCGCTATTCAATTCAAAAAATAAAAATTATGAAAACGATCTTCAGGCTAGCCCTTATTAGATACAAGGCGATAAAAAATTAAAAAGCTGCTGCAGAAAAATCATTTAGTCTTTCTTTTTAAAGTAAACAAGCTATGGTTGTCAAGTTATTACCATTGAATATCTGAAATACCGTGTTTTCTTAAATATGAGTTTGTTTTTGAAAAATGTTTACATCCAAAAAAACCGCGGTAGGATGAGAGTGGGGAAGGGTGTGGCGCTTCAAGTATGAGGTGCTTTTCAGAATCAATCAATCTTTTTTTTGATAAGGCGTAAGCCCCCCAGAGCAGGAATACAATATTATTTTTTTGTTTGCTCAGTTCTTCGATTATCTGGTCTGTCAATTCTGTCCAGCCGATATTTTTATGAGACCCCGGCTTTTTTTCTTCAACAGTCAGGCATGAATTTAAAAGGAGAACACCTTGTTTTGCCCATACAGACAGATCTGTTGAAAAAGAGTCAACGGTATCTTTACCCACTGGTTGAATATCTTCAATGATTTCTTTGAATATATTTTTTAATGAGGGTGGGGCTTTTATACCTTCAGGAACAGAAAAAGAAAGACCGTGTGCCTGACCTTTTCCATGATACGGATCCTGTCCAATAATGACAACCTTGACCTTATCAAAAGGCAGTACAATGAGAGCGTTTAGTACCAGGTTCTCAGGAGGGAAAATCTTACATGTTTTCCTCAGCTCGTCCGTTTTCATGATGAGTTCATCACAAAAACCGGATCTGATATAAGGTATCGCTTCTCTCCATGAATTCATTAGCTATCAACCATTTCTCTTTTGAAAATCGGTCATAAAACCGGCAAGTGTTTTCACTGATTCCAGAGTTATTGCGTTGTATATGGAAGCTCTGCAGCCACCAACAGATTTATGGCCTTTTAAACCACCAAGTTCATTTGACAGTGCCTCTTCGATGAACCTTTTCTCACTATCAGTATCTTGAAGCCGGAAAGTGATATTCATCAATGAACGGTCTTCTTTTTCGGCTGTCCCCTGATAAAAATCATTTTGATCTATGATGTCATATATCAGTGCCGCCTTTTGCCTGTTCAGTTTATCAATTGCTTCAAGTCCGCCAATTTTTTCTTCAAGCCATTTCATGACAAGTTGAATGTAGTAAATGGCAAAGCATGACGGTGTGTTGAACATTGAATTTTTTTCGGCGTAAGTAGTGTATTGCATCATTGTTGGAATAGTAGTCTGAACTTTGTCCAGCATATCGTCTCTTATGATGACAACCGCAACACCTGCAGCGCCAATATTTTTTTGTGCTCCCGCATAAATAAGGCCGTATTTATCAATGTCCGGCATCGGTCTGCTCAAAATATCTGAAGACATATCAGCTATGATAGGAACAGAACCCGTGTCAGGTGTAGTGTGCCACTGAGTTCCTTTGATTGTGTTGTTTGATGTAATATGTGTAAAAACAGCATCGGCATTGAACTCAATGTTTTTTGGGATATACGAAAATTTCCTATCTTCTGATGAAGCTGCAACCCTGATATTTTTCCCCTGAATCTCAGCCTCCTGTATTGCCTTTGTTGACCATGTGCCGGTATCAACATAGTCTGCTGTGTTACTATCGTTTAAGAAGTTCATAGGGAGCAGAGCAAACTGCATACTCGCACCACCCTGGATAAACAATACTTTATATTTGTCACCAAGATTAAGAAGCCGCTTTATTCGATCCTGAGCGTCATTAATAATGTCATCGAACAACTGCGATCTATGGCTGATTTCTGTGACGGACATCCCGCAGCCTTTATAATTTAAGAAAGAACTCTGGATTTCTTCAAGGACCTCAATAGGCATTGCAGAAGGGCCGGCATTAAAATTATGTATTCTGTTTTTTGTCATCTTGTCTCTCCGGATGTATTTCGGACAAATACTTTTTCGTGTTTATTTTGTTTTAAATTTTTGCTGTTTGATTTATCATATTTCTAAAAGTTTGTAATATGTTTTCTTTTGTGTTTTGTAATAACGTGTATTCAACAGGGATACCATGAAGAAAAAAGTGAAATTTGATATTGATGTTTTCGTTTCAACTCTTGAAGAACAATATAAAAACTGGGATGCTCCGGTTATTACCCTCTTTGCCAATAAAGGGGCAAACCCTTTTTGTATTCTTGCCTCAACCCTCCTTTCACTCAGAACACGGGATGAGGTAACTGCTGCTGCATCAGAACGACTTTTTGAGTATGCGACCTCTCCTGAAGAAATTCTGGCCCTTGGAGAAGAAAAAATTGCAAAGTTGATTTACCCGGTTGGTTTTTATCCAACAAAATCAAAAAGGCTAATTGAAATAAGTCAAATTCTTATCGATAAGTATGATGGAATAGTTCCAGCGTCATTGGATGAACTTTTGTCCTTTCCCGGTGTGGGGCGTAAAACAGCCAATCTTGTTTTAACAGAAGGGTTTAAAATTAAAGCTATTTGTGTTGATACTCACGTGCATAGAATCAGCAACCGGATAGGGTATGTGAAAACAACAACAGCAGATAAAACTGAAATGGCTCTAAGAAAAAAATTGCCTGAAAAATACTGGATAATTTACAATGAAATTCTCGTGGCATTTGGACAGGTTCTTTGCAGGCCCATTTCACCGTTTTGCAGTAAATGTCCTGTCAGTTTACTCTGTATACAACGAGGGGTAGATAAAAAAAGGTAAGTGTCTCCCGAAATTTACTTCGACAATACCTCACGAATTGCAGCGGTTAAGTCTTTCAGAGATAAAGGTTTTTGTAGAATTTCTGTTATACCGGCACAAAGCTTTTCTTCTGATGTGATTGGATCTTTGTAACCAGTACAGAGAATAATCGGGATGTCAGACCTGATTTTGTGTATTTCTTCTGCAAGTATATCACCTGTCATTTCAGGCATTGTAAAATCTGTAATAACAATATCGAAAGAATCTGGGGCTTCCGTAAGAAGTTTCATCGCCTCATTAGGGCTTGTTGTTGCTGTTATCTCATAGCCCAGGCTTTTCAGTGCTTCTCCGGTTAATTCGACCAGAATCTCTTCATCATCAACATAAAGAATTCTTTCTTTACCGGATGATGGTGGTTCAGTCGTTACTGACTTGCCGGTTTCAACTTTTTCCCCTGCAGGGATAACTATTTTAAAAGTGGTTCCGACGCAAACCTCACTTTCGACAGTAATAGCTCCGTTGTGGCTCATCACAATGCCATGCACCATGGCAAGACCCATTCCGGTGCCTCTGCCGATTTCCTTGGTTGTAAAATACGGGTCAAAGATTCGATCAAGAATTTCAGCTTCAATCCCTTTCCCTGTATCTATGATTACAATTTCCAAATAATCACCCGGGGAGATTTCCAGTAATTTTGCCTGCTCGTTGTTAATGCTTTTATTTGAAAGTCTGACGTGACATTTCCCACCATCTTTTTCCATGGCATGGTAGGCATTTGTACAAAGGTTAATGATGATCTGATGTATCTGAATCGGATCTACAAAAGCGGGTTTTAAGTCCTCCTGAAAATCTTTAATGATTTCAATTGTTGAAGGTATTGAAGCACTTAACATCATCACTGATTCTGAAACCAGCGTAGCAATATTTATTGACATTTTCTGCTGAGAGCTTTGTCTGCTGAATGCCAGGATTTGAGCAACCAGTTCTTTGGCACGTTTACCTGCAGATTCTATCTGTTTTATTTTTTCTATCGCATTATCAATTTTATCAGGAATATACATTATCGCCAGTTGAGTATAACCAAGAATAGCCATTAGGATATTGTTGAAATCATGGGCGATGCCACCTGCCAGAATTCCTATTGATTCCATTTTTTGCGCCTGTCTCAATTTTGATTCAAGAGCGGATTTTTCTTCTTCAGCATTAAGTCGTTCTGAAATATCACGTGCTACCCCAATGATACTTATTGGCTCCTCATTGGCATTACGAATAAAATATGTTGAGAATTCAGCACAGACTATTGTGTTGTCTTTTTTGATCAGCTCAATGTTAAGAATAATTGATTTTG
>JQIA01002100.1_pt1 | contig 10665 bp, 2 predicted proteins | sample 811431 | NCBI WGS metagenome assembly JQIA01 (sample SAMN02998118, study PRJNA258478) | marine sediment metagenome | biome: marine; feature: seafloor; material: sediment; isolation source: oil-polluted sediment collected from 3 locations (0.5 km, 0.7 km and 0.9 km)... | place: USA: Gulf of Mexico ... | reverse complement strand
TATTCGCTGAGGATGGAAACGATTCCTGTATTGCCATCTACTTTCACCTTTTGTCCGTTTTTAAGCTTTTTAGCAATATCCGCAATGCCGGTAACTGCTGGTAGTTGATACTCTCTTGCCGAAACCAGCCCGTGGGATAATATACTTCCCGTTGCTGAAACAAGTCCTGATGCAATCGCAAACAGCGGCGTAAAAGCGGGGTTTGGACTCGTTGTTACAAATATTTCGCCTTCTTTAAAATCCCTTGCCTGCTCAGTTGTTTCAACGATTCTCACCAGGCCTTCTGCGGTGCCGGAACTACCGCCAATGCCTTTCCATGCATTATTAAGTGCCTCGGTATCAGGTTCTTCAATCACCGGTTTCTGACCGATAATTGTGTCGGGCGGGCTTACGGTATGGCTTTGATTGAAGCTGCTGCGTCTTGTTCTGATTAGATATTTTCGGGTGAAAAATGACTCATTATTGATAATGTCGTCAATCTCCTCCAGAGTCAGAAAAAAGATATCATCTTTATCTTCAATAATGTTCTTAGATACAAATCGTGTCCCAATTTCATGGAAAAGCTCCCGCATTGGTTTGAAGAGTCTTGAACAATAAAAATGATGCTCTTCATCAATACGCATAAACTGTCTGAGGTAGGTCAATACATCTGCAAAAAAGGGTGACATCCAGGCGGAACCGTTTAGCCTGGCAATGACATCATCCCGTAAGTCCAGATATTTTTGTCTGCTCGTTTTATGAAAATCTGAAACGCTTCGATGAGTATCTGTTAAAATCTGACCACGGAGCATCTGCATGACTTTATGAGGGTCTTCGCCCCATGTCGGTTCTTTAATATCCCAGTTTGTTGTCAGGTGGCCGTTTTTATCGATGAATTCAGACAAGAGTGGTTTGTTGACAGAATTCAACAGCTCAAGTGCCTTGTCTAATTCTTCTGCCTCAAGAAATGCTTTAACCTCCGGCTGGTTTCTGACAAAGTCAGCCATTATTTCCATGTCCCGGTTCATTTCAAGGGTTCGGTTGTTCTCAAGCCCGCTTGTCAGATCGACGAGGAATGAAACATTATCATCCCCGCGAAGCTCTTTTCCGATTCTTTCTATCATCCACGAGCAGGCCATTTTTACGACATAAATTGCAAGGTCGGCTTCCATATACTGCCGTGCAACACAGTCCATTTGCAGTCTGTGTTGCCACAGTTCTTTTAATGACATCGTTGACGGCGTCTTTTGATTGAACGCATCCATGTCTTTAATGGTTGCATTGACATGACTGTCCCAGGTGTCTAAGATTTCTGCGGCATGCGGAAAAATAAAGGCTCTGAAATAGCGGCTTATTGCGAGCCATTTAAAACCGAATTTACTGCCGCGGTTAAAAACGGCAGGGATTGCATATTTTCCTATTGAGAGGGATTCTTTCAGAAGCTCTTTCAACAAACGTTTCTGGCTTAACGGGTTTGGGCGAAGCGAACCGGGAATTGTGAAAAAATTTTTGTTTCCGTAAACATAATTCCGGATTGTTTTTGCCACCTGATCGGGGCGTCTGGCAACGAGACCGAAACGGTTTGCCAGTACCGTCAGATTCAACGGCAGAAGGTCATTGATAATCGACCAGCCAAGATGCGAAATGGGCTGAGGGTATCTCTCTTCAGAAAGCTCGCGGCTCCAGACAATATCTCTTAATGCTTCAACCTCAATTGTTGTCACGGGACGCATTTGAAGAAAATAGAGTTTATCATCGATAACGGCCCACTCAATGTCCTGAGGGTGTTTTAGTTTTTTTTCAAGCTTAAAGCCAGCGGTGGTAAGTTCCTTAAATATCTTGTCCGAAAGGTCGGTTTTGCCTGCCGGGTCGACGATGGTGCCCGTTTTACGATTGATTCTTACATGTGTTCCCTCGGTTTCACCGTCCATCAGTTTTTCTGCGGTGCCGTGCGTAAGAGAGAGAATTGCTGTTTCCGTATCGTGACCGGTTGGATCCATTGTAAACAGGACTCCGGCATGATCGGCGGGAATCATTTCCTGTACTAAAAGTGCAATACCCATCGATTCAGGATCGATATTGTTTCTAAGCACTTCTGACAAGACGCGGTAATCGAAGAAGCTGGCCCAGCAATCGAGAACGATCCCTGTTAATGCTTCGTTGTTTACATTCAGCTCAGAATGAAAAACACCAGCAAAAGCATAGTTGCTACTGTCTTCAACACTTGCTGAGGATCTGACTGCGCACAGGCCGTTAATCTTTTTATGGCTGAGTAACATTTCCTGTTGAATCGGGGCCGGTAATGATGCATTTTTGATGGCATTCTGAAAATCGGCACAGTCTTTTTCAATGACAGCCTGATCTGACGCCAGTAAAAAAGAGGTCAGTGTTTGCTGATACCTCTCCTGAAGGCCGTTCTGTTTTAGAAATTCTTTGAAGGCCGTATCGGTAATTACATACCCTTCAGGGACATTGTAACCCAGACGTTTCAGTTTTGAACACCCAAGGGCTTTACCGCCACACTGGTCTGAGTCTTCAGCCTCTGTTTTTTCAATGGTGATGGTAAACATTATTCCTGAGAATCCTTTAATCGTTGGAGGTCGTCCATTGTCACGCCGATTCGTCCTGCGAATGTCGCAATATCAATGACATCGGACTCTCCATTTATAAGTGCATTTGCAGAGTATTTCAGGACGTCGTAGATACTCTTTAACAGGATGGCAACGTAAATACCTGCCCCAAGGTCGTGAATGAAAACCTTTGAGATTAGCCAGGGCGTATAGAAAAAACCAAAGACCATGTCGACGATCCCCGGGTTTTTAAACGCATTCATTTTTATGATGTCTTCCCGAGGTGGGAAAAACAGGTTTTTCCACATGACGGCAAATGCCTGTCGTTTTTCTTTCGCCTTTTCAGTTGTATTCATTTCATTAAAGGCTTTTTCAACTCTGGCCATATGGATTGAACGGCTTCTTAAAACAACATCAATATGCTGAATACGTTTTTCTGACTCTGCGATTGATTTTGTTGAACACCCTTTTCGTAAGCTTTTAATTACAGGGCGGCAGGCAGCTAACGGGCAAATTTTAGTTGCGAGAGACAGGGCATGAAAGACGGGTTCTTCGGTCTTTGCATTCGCCACAGTCTTTAAGAATAATTTCCAGTCAATCTTATCGCCATAGTGACGTATGATATTGTAGATATCTGCAATTTCTTTAAGTCCGGCCTTGTAAAACGGCAGATGAACACAGATGTGGTGCAGGTTATCTTCCGGTGACATGCTAAGGACTGAGGTGCCGCAAAAATCAAATTGATTTGTCCTTGACCAGATTGCATCATAGTCATATTTGTAGGGCGCTTTTGGTGTTATTAAACCCCAGTGCGTCCCGATAACACAGGCCATGTCCCTGCTGATAAATGAGGGCGCATGGTGAGATATTTTTTCCTGCTTTCTGGGGGACCGGCCGAAGAGTTCTGACAGACAGAAGAACGTCATCTCTTCATAGACATCATAAATCTTGTCAAGGTCTTCCTTCCTGATCAGGATATCAATGTCGTTCATGCGTCTGTATGAAGAATTCTTATATATTGTCTCAGCAAAATTAGCCCCCTTCAGGATTATGACCGGGATATTCTGCTCTTCAAATTTTTTTAAGAAATCTCCTGCAACATTGAGTCGTCTTTCGTTGGCCTCACGAACAGTCTTTGTTCTGCTGATAAATTTCTGCTGAATTGTTTCCGGTAGCGCCTGAAAACTATCAATGGCTTCAAGATTACTTTTTACCAGAGGGGCTACGCGATTATCGTATGAAAGTTGCCAGAATTCTTCCCAGTTTTTAATATTACTGACTATTTGTTTGGCTTCTTTTTTCTCAAAATTATCCAGTTTGCTATATGTCATGAGGATCAATAAATGTTCCTCAGGAGTGACGTTGTCCATTCTGTCTCCATTATGAAATTATTATCGTAAGGGTAAGATGGATATATAAAAAAAATTAGATAGTCAAGTAAAAATAATAATAATTTAGTTGAGTAAAAAATATTGACTTAAAAAAAAATTGGATATATGTAAAGCCCTTTTGTCGCCCTGTGTAAGTTGTTTAAAATTAAAGTAAAAACTCAAATTATTATTTGAGGATATGCATTTTTTAATGCACGAATAAAGTAAAAAGATCTATTTATAATCGAGAATAATTATTGTTTATCAATATAAGTTGAGTAGTAATTCAATTAAAATTGAAAGGTTTAATTGGGAACTTTTTGTTCTTAATTTATCTTTTAGCGTTGATGGATTAGATTTGTAATCCGATATGCTTATTGTAAAAATATATGGGGCGCTTAATGCACAGATCAATAAATGTTGCGTTGGATAAAAAAAGGATTTCAGATGTAACATCTGCCGTTGAAATTATACCGGAGGGCCTGAGGCAGTCCGGAACGATTAAGGCACTTGTCAAAAGGTTTCAACATCATGGTGATAGTACCGCATTGCTGGGTAACCCTGATGAACATGACTGGCAGCTGACATACAGTGAACTCGGGGCATATATCAAATCGATAGGGACAGCGCTGCTTGCTGATGGTGTAAGAAAAGGCGACAGGGTTGGTTTACACGCTGAAAACAGTTTTGAATGGGTTATCGTCTACCTTGCCGTTACATCGATTGGCGCAATTATAGTTCCCATCGATATCTTTCTTAAGAAAATTGAATTGCAGTCACTTTGCCGTGCCGGTGAAATAGACCGACTCTTCATATCTGAAAATTACCTTGAAAAAATTGATGGACTTGCCGAAGGGGATATCAGCCTTCAACAGATCATATGTATAGCGAATCGCGAATCAGAGCAGAAATACGAGGGAGCTGCAGACAATATGCATTCCTTTGCCTGTTTGCATGAGAGGGGCGTGGCGCTCCTTGAAAACGGAGCCGTCGATTTTGAGAATACGATTGTTGAACTTGATGATCCGGCTGCTATGATCTTTATGCATGATAATGTATTTGCTGTGCTCACACATAACGGACTGATGGCGAATGCCTGTGGCGAAGTGATGCAGTATTCAGAGAACGGGCAATATCTTAAGCCCGGTGAACGCTGGCTTGCGAGTCTTCCGTTTCACCACACATATCCTGTTATGCTCGGATTTCTTGTTCCCTTTCTGACCGGCGGCACTGTAATGGTCGCATCAAAATTGAAAATAAAGCGTCTTGTCAGCCTGCTGGCAGAGGCGAAGATCAACTATTATTCGACCGTGCCATTAATCGCAAAGGGGATTAACACCATCCTTGAAACGTCAAAGCATGCGCTGTCTGAATTAAAGTTTATCATTTGCGGTGGCGCGGCGCTGAAACGTGATGTGATTGAATCCCTGGACAGAAAAGGGCTTATGCTTATACAGGGCTATGGCCTTACGGAATACTCACCGGTGATTTCATCCAACAGTCCTGCGAAAAACCGGTTTGGCTCAGTCGGGTTTGCTATACCTGGTGTGCAGGTCGGGATTCTGAATCCGGATGCAGGTGGGGATGGCGAAATAATCGCAAAAGGGCCAAGTCTGATGACCGGATACTACAATCTGCCGGAAGAAACGGCGAAGGTTATTGATAAGGACGGCTGGCTACATACAGGCGATATCGGTCGAATCGATGAGGACGGCTTTATTTATATTACCGGTCGCCTCAAGCATATTATCGTTAACAGCGGCGGTAAAAATATCTATCCCGGCGAAGTTGAAGCACTGCTTTTAAAGAGCGCTCTTGTTGAACAGGCAAACGTTTCAATGCGGTTTAATGCAGACGGGGATGAATACAGCTTTGCCATGATTCGTCCTTCTATTCAAAAGATTACCGCAATTGAAAGAGAGTCCGGTAAACGGTTGTCGGATAGTGATATAAAAAAGCTGATCAATACTCAAATGCAGGTATTGTCTGAGAATACGGCGCATTATAAAATCCCCGGTGATTTTGAGATCACCCATGATGGGATTGTTCCGGCCGAACCGGAGAAAAGAGTCATTTTCACGAATGCTGCCACCGGTGAATTGAAAAAGCGGCAGATGGATTTGAAAGGGACGAGCCGCCTTTGTGGCAGGCTGACTCAGTATATTTGTGACAATGCGGCAGCGATGCTGTCAGTAGAGGCGGATGATATTGATCCCTCGCTGAATTTTCTTGAGTATCTCGACTCAATTGAGCTGACAAGACTCGCAGAAAAGCTGGAGACAGAATTACAAATTGTCATCAATCCGGTGGTGTTGTTTGATTATAAAAATATTCAGGATTTTTCCAGATATTGTGCCGCTGAATTCATGGCGGCGCTTGAACATTTTTTTAAGGTTGATACGGGCGCGGAAGCGTTCAAAACAGCTTCAGTTTATAAAGCACAAACTGCTATCGTAACAAAAACGGAAACAGCCGGTGATACACCCATCGCGATTGTCGGAGCATCCGGGCGGTTCCCGAAATCAAAAAATCTTGACGAATTCTGGCAGAATCTAACAGCCGGAAATAACCTGATATCAGAAATTCCTGCGGATCGTTTTGATGTGAATGAGTTCTACGGCGATCCGCTTACCGGAAACAGAATGAATACCCGGTATGGTGGGTTTATCGATGATATTGATAAATTTGATCCCCTCTTTTTTAATATTTCGCCAAAAGAAGCCGCATTGATGGATCCGCAGCAACGGATTTTTCTTGAGGTTGTCTGGGAGGCCATCGAGGACGCAGGATGTCGGCCTTCAAGTCTGTCAGGAACAAAAACCGGCCTTTTTGTTGGTGCTGCGACCCATGATTACGAAGAAATCTGCAATACCAGTGTTCAGGGAATAGATGCCTATTCCTCAACGGGGTATTCGCATTCGATTCTGGCAAACCGGATATCCTATATTCTGGATATCAACGGACCGAGTGAGTCTATCGATACAGCCTGCTCAGGTTCCCTCGTTGCTATTCACCGGGCAATCCGTTCAATCAGAACCGGTGAATGCGACATGGCCCTTGTCGGCGGCGTTAACGCACTTTTAACACCAAAGTTGTTTATTTCATTCAGCAAAGCCGGAATGCTCTCGCCGGACGGACAGTGCAAAACCTTCAGTAAGGGTGCGAATGGCTATGTTCGTGGTGAAGGCGCAGGTGCCGTACTCTTAAAACCGCTTGATCAGGCGATAGCAGATGGGAATCACATATACGGCCTTATTAAGGATTCTGCAGTCAACCATGGGGGTAAGTCAAATTCCATGACGGCACCCAATCCGTCTGCACAGGCTGAATTGCTGGTATCGGCATATGAAAAAGCAGGCATTCCTCCGGAGACAATTTCCTATATTGAAGCCCATGGCACCGGAACATCTCTGGGAGATCCGGTTGAAATAAGCGGACTGAATAAAGCATTTGAAACATTATATAATAACGCAGGTGTTATTCCTGACAAAAAGAATTATTGCGGACTTGGGTCGGTGAAAACAAATATAGGCCATCTGGAGACAGGTGCCGGTATAGCCGGATTGATTAAGGTGCTTCTCTCGTTAAAGAATAAAACGATCCCTGCCACCATTAATTTTGACGAGCTAAACCCCTATATCAGCCTTGAGAATACGCCATTTTATATTGCAGATAAAACCAGACCCTGGACGCCTTTGACCGATGGCAATCAAAATCCTGTACCGCGACGTGCCGGTGTCAGTTCTTTTGGGTTTGGCGGATCGAATGCCCATGTTGTACTGGAAGAATATGCCGGACATCAGCATGTATCAGACGAAAAACAGTCTCTAAAACAGGTGATTGTCCTCTCTGCAAAAAACAGTGAAAGACTAAAAGCCTATGCGAAAAAACTATCGCTGTTTATAAAAAACAGTGCAGACATCCCTGATGTTGCGGGCATCGCCTATACCCTTCAGGCCGGGCGGGATGCTATGGCGGAACGTCTTTCTCTTGTTGTTTCATCAATGGCTGAGCTGGCAGATAAACTTAACGGATTTTGCAATGGGGACAACGGTATTGAAAACCTTTTTGCAGGTAAAGCCGCTAAGAGGACAGCATCAAATGTTCGGATTATGGGCTCAGAAATATCAGGCCGTCCGGAACAGCTGGCAGAACTCTGGGTTACCGGTGTTGACATTGACTGGGGAAAACTTTATCCCAGTGGCACGCCGAAGCTTGTTTCGCTACCAACCTATCCCTTTGATAAAAAACGATACTGGGTGACACCATCGACTGAGAACACTGTAGTGGAAGCCGGATCAAAGTCTGCTGAAGACGCTCCTGTATATACAGGTGAGGCAGCTACAGACGTGGACTCTCCGTTGTTGTATTCGACGCCCCGATGGATTGCTTCCGGAATTAACCCGGTTAAAGACGCTTCATCTGATAACCTGCTTGTATTTGATATTAACGATCATTTTACAAAGCTTCTGGGAAGCGATTCTAAGACTGATGATAATCGGGGGATTGTTCTTGTCCTTCCGGGGCAGAAATTTCAGGAGCTCGATAATAACAGGTACACGATTCATCCGGGAAAGGCATCTGACTATCTGGCACTCTTTGACAGTCTTGCAAAGAAAAATGCTTTGCCGCAAAGAATTCTACATTTATGGGCCCATGAAAGTAGTTTTAATATCGGGATCCCGTTATCGAATCAGCTGGATAAGAGCATCTATTCTCTCTTTCATGTGTCACAGCAGCTAATCCGGTTAAAAGCCGGTAAATCTAAAATCCTTTTTCTATATCGGGACGGGAACGAATCGCTCCATCCTCACTATGGCGCATGTGCCTGTTTTGCCCGCACCCTTTCCAAAGAATCACCGGATATCAATCTTAAGGTAATCAGAATCAATGCTGCTGCTGATTCGTTTGATCTTGCCGGTACAGTGACGAATGAATTTGGTCAGGATAATGACCATTCTGAGATTATGTATACGGATGATCAACGGCTGATAAAGAAACAGGCAGAGATTCCGTCAGAAGATCAGCGTGAAAAACTTCCGCTTAAAAAAGACGGCGTTTATCTGATAACCGGTGGGCTGGGTGGATTAGGGCTTATATTTGCAAACTATCTTGCAGAAAAGTGCCAACCGGCACTGATTCTTACAGGTCGGTCGCCGCTGAATAAGGCAATGCAGGAGAAGATGTCTGCAATAGAATTTTTCGGCGCAAAAGTCGATTACATTCAGGCTGATATATCGACATCATCAGGTGCTGCTAAGCTTGTTCGGGAAATAAAAAGCAGGTACGGCAACCTTAACGGGGTGGTTCACAGTGCCGGTGTTCTGAAAGACGGTATCATTGCGCAGAAGAAGCCGGAGCAGTTTAAAGGTGTTGTTGCGCCGAAAGTACCGGGTACCTTTTATCTGGATAAAGCAATCGGTGAAGAAGCACTCGACTTTTTTGTGATGTTTTCGTCCGTGGCTGCAATCGTGGGCAACCCGGGTCAGGCAGATTATGCCTATGGAAACAGCTATATGGATCATTTTGCTGAAACAAGAAATGATCTGGTAAAGAACCATCGCCGCTCGGGCAGGACCGTTTCCATTAACTGGCCCTTATGGCGTGAAGGTGGGATGACCGTTGGCAGTCGTAATCTGAAGCTGATGAAAGCGCGTTTAGGCTTTGATCTTCTGGATAGAAAAAACGGAATTCGGGCATTTGAAAAAGCCCTTACAGCCGGGCTTGACTCAATCTGTGTTGCAGAAGGGGATCACGATATGCTCAGGCAAACCCTCGGTGTTACAGAGGATAAGAAAGATGTAGAGACAATTGAATTAAAAATCATGGAGATAAAGAGAGTGGAGACAGGATCAACAGGAAGTGAATTGAAAAATCTTCTGGCCGATCTTCTGGAGATGGATAGTACTACCATTGATGAGGCTGAAGAATTCAGTGAATATGGCGTCGACTCAATCCTGACAATGCGGCTGATTGAAAAGATTAATACCCGATGGGGACTTGAGCTGGAGAGTGATGACATTAATGACAATCCGTCAATAGAACTGCTTGCACAGGTCGTTGCAGGACTTACCGGTGGTGATGATGTCGTTGAAACAACAGCAATAGGCAGTGCCGGAGATATTGCAGAGACTTTGCATGAAATGCTTGCCGGTCTTTTGGAGATGAATAACGGCGGGATAGAGAAAGAGATTGAATTTGGTGATTACGGTGTCGATTCCATTATGACAATGCGATTGGTGGAGCAGATCAACACAAAATGGGATATTGAGATTTCATCTGAAGAGATCAGTGAAAACCCCACAATTCATCTTTTGGCAAACTACCTTGGCAAAGAATGCCTGAATGATCCTGCAGAGATTGTTGAACTGCAGCCGGTTGTAAGGGTGCAAAGAACAGAACGGCAGGTTAATGACGCGCCTGACTCATATCTAAAAATTCCGTATGTTGAGGCACTTGATGAAACGGAAATAGATGCACTGCTGATTAAAATGAGCTCAGACTCCCCGGAAGCAGCAGGGAACGATATGGCGGAGCTTGCAGTTAATTCGCTGTCAGAAGAGGCGATAGACAGGATGCTTAAAAAACAGCTTGTGACAAAGGCCTGGTATTACAATCTTCAATAAACAGAAGAAAGAAATTAAGGCAAACAGGGTTATTGAGTAAAAGAATAGTTGGGGAACAGGAGATACAATGAACGAAAATGTTAATGAAATACTTCAGTCACTTTCAATAGATGAAAAAAA
>JQIA01002099.1_pt1 | contig 10666 bp, 13 predicted proteins | sample 811431 | NCBI WGS metagenome assembly JQIA01 (sample SAMN02998118, study PRJNA258478) | marine sediment metagenome | biome: marine; feature: seafloor; material: sediment; isolation source: oil-polluted sediment collected from 3 locations (0.5 km, 0.7 km and 0.9 km)... | place: USA: Gulf of Mexico ... | reverse complement strand
TTTATACTATGAGTATGCTCTTGAAATTATAGCGAATCAAAATGTATACCAACTTTACATGCGTTTACCCTGGCACCATCAAAAATGCAGCTTGACATGGCGGAAAAGTAAGGGTAGAATAGTAGTGTATTAGGTATGTAGTACACTAAAACAGGAGATAACATGATTCACTATGATCAATTGAGTTTTTCATACGGGAAAAACAAAAAACTGTTTTCCGATCTTTCCCTTTTTCTGGAAAAGGGCGGTATTACAGGTCTTTTAGGGAAGAACGGTGCAGGGAAAACCACGTTGTTTAAACTGATTGCAGGCATGCTGCATCCAACGTCAGGGAAGTGCAGTCTGGGTGGGTTCAATTCCAGACAACGGCACCCGGCAATGTTAGAAAAATTGTTTTTCATACCGGAGGAATTTGAATTGCCGAATATTCGGATTTCACAGTATCTGGCCCTATACGCACCTTTTTATCCCAGGTTCGACCATGATGTGTTCAACGCCAACCTTGCGATGTTTGAAGTTGACAGTAAATCAAAACTGAGTTCACTGTCGTTTGGCCAGCGCAAGAAATTCATGCTGGTATTCGGCATAGCCACAAATACAGATGTGTTATTGCTGGATGAACCGACCAATGGCCTTGATATTCCATCCAAAAGCCTGTTTCGAAAAATGATAGTTTCCGCAATGACTGAAGAACGTTCGTTTGTTATCTCGACGCATCAGGTAAAAGATGTTGAAAATTTAATCGATACGATTGTGGTGCTGGATGAGGGGCGCATTGTATTTCAAAAATCGGTTATGGATATATTCAAAAATCTTCAGTTTACCATTGAAACGGATATTCCAAAGGAGGCCATTTATTCTGAAAAGGGAATCGGAGGCTATACGGTGATCCAGGAAAACAAAACGGGAACAGACTCGGCAATTGACCTTGAGTTGCTGTTTAATACCATTATTTCCAACCCACTTCAGTTAGAACGCTGTTTTCAGGAGGACGTATCATGAAAACCAAAGAATTGTTTGATCCTAAACGGTTTTTATTATTATTACGCAATGACCTGATGACTCATTTTAAAACGAGTCTGATCGTTATAGGTTCTGTTATCGGCGCTCTTTCATTTCTGGTTTTTCTGGCCAATTTCAATGGAAGTCTCAGTCGTCTTCACCTGGAATCATTCAAACTGGTTATTATTCCGGGAGGCTATCTGATGACGGCTGCCGCGTTCAGATCCCTTCATGAAAAAAACCGATCCTCTTTCTATCTCACACTGCCGGCGTCGCTGATTGAAAAACTCTTAAGCCGTCTGGTTCTGACAACCATCGGATTTGTTGTGGGCGTTTCGGCTTTATACTATGGGTTTTCTCTGCTTGCATCCGGTGCATCTGTCTTAATCAATGGAAATTCATTGCCGGTGTTTAATCCGTTCGAGCCTGGTAATCGTTCACTCATTGTTTTCTACTTGATTACACAGTCTGTTTTTTTGTTAGGGGCAATTCATTTCCGTAGTCACCATTTCATTAAAACCATACTCAGCACCTGGGTCTTTGGCGCGGTTGTTATCATTTTTACAATTAGTGTTATCTGGCTGACATTTGATATCTCGCTTTTCGGTCAAAATCAGATGTATCATTTAAAACAATTAGACCTGGGTGAAGCGTTGTTATCCGTTTTTCGGGTCATAAAGATGTTGATCGTATATGGAGTCGCGCCGTTTTTCTGGTTTATCAGTTACCTGAAACTCAAAGAATATGAGGTGTAGATGGAATTTTTAAGTCATCACGCAATATATCTTCAAATTGCCGATCAGGTATGCGAATCGATTCTGACCGAAAAATGGCAGTATGATAACAAAATTCTCTCAGTACGTGATATGGCGGTTCAGATAGAAGTAAATCCAAACACTGTTGCAAGGGCCTACAGCCATTTACAGGAGAAGGGGATTATTATCAATAAACGCGGTCTTGGATATTTTATTACAAAGGATGCAATGGCGATAACATTGAGAGAAAAACAGGAAGCATTTAAAAAAACAGAACTTCCCCGAATATTTAATATGATGAGGCTTTTAAACATTGAGCCTGAAGCTATAGAAGAACTTTATACGTCTTATCTGCAACAAAACGGAGGTGACAATGAAAACGAGTAATAAAATTCTGCTGATTGCTGCTATATTAGTGCTGGTATCAATAACGGCCGCCATCGTTACGGTCCGGGTCTATATAGGGCAGGCTCCGGTCTCTCTTAGTGAAGTTTATAATAATCAGCCTGGAAACACCATTGAGGTCAATATCATACAAAAGGCTGAGGGTGTGTAGTGATGAAAATAATCGTTGACACAAACTTAATAATTAAATATCTATACTGAATAAGACTTACCTGAAGGTAGGCGCAGACTAATACTAAAAATTTATAATACCAACTATTCAGCCACGAAGGCTTTTTCTGAGAACAGAAATAACTTTCGTGGCTTTTTTTATTTGAAAAAAAGATGTTAATGAAACCGAATAAAGCAAAAAAAATAATTTGTGTTATTGACGGGCAGGGTGGTGGTATCGGTGGTAATATCATCAAACAACTGAAATCTGCCTTTGGGGAATCTTTTGAACTTATCGGTCTTGGAACCAATGCAATTGCAACGGGCCAGATGATAAGGGCCGGTGCCAACAGAGGGGCAAGTGGTGAGAATGCCATTATACGAACGGTGAATCAGGCTGATCTGATTATCTGTTCTGTCTCTGTTACATGGGCCAATTCCATGTTGGGGGAGGTTACACCCGGAATTGCGGAGGCTGTAATGTCGTGCGCAGCGCCAAAAATAGTATTACCGCTTTCTCAGGAAAATGTTGTTATTGTTGGTGTCAGGTCGGATCCGTTACCCCATATAGTAAAAGATATTGTTGATAATAAAATAATGGAGGCATTAAATCATGTGTGAAGCGAATGCATATATTCAAAAGGATGATTCTGAAGAACTCTTGATGGAATCTGTAGACTTGCTTGAACCGACAGAGAATGGTGAATACAGGCTGGTCAATATTTTCGGTGAGCAGAAGACCATTAAGGCAACGATAAAGTCAATGAGTTTGGTCAATCACAGGATTGTGTTTGAAGCACAGGATGACCAGAACTAATAAGTAGTATCTGAAAAACTGAATAGTTAAATGAAGCCACGAAGGCAATAAAACAGGTAGGAACCTGTATTGTCGTTGTGGCTTTTTTTTATGTTTAATTAAACGAATGCTCCGGAGGTGGTTTTAAGTTGCTTAATTTATGCAAAATAATGTCTTTCCCGACAAAGTTTTCTTTTGCAGTTTTTCTTATTTTTTCGTTTACCTGCGTCTGTACCGCTATGATTAATCCTCGCAATGTGTTTGCAGAAATCAGAGATGTAAAAGATCTGAATGACAAATATATTGAAAAAGATACTGATAATGACGGGCAAACTGACCTGATTACCTTTTTTGATGCCAACGGCAAAATTGAAAGGGTGGAAAATGATTATAAAAAAGACGGTATAATGGACTGTTATAAATTCTATCTGGATGAAGCACTTGTTCGAATGGAAAGAGATACGGATTTTAATCAAAAGACGGATACGATTGATTATTTTAGTGAAGGAAAAAGAATAAGGCAGGAAAGGACAGGTGACTCAGGAAAAGTTTACCGGATAACGTTTTTCGATGAAACTGAGCTGCCTTATCTGATGAAAAAAGATTCTTCCGATAGTGGGTATTATGACACATTGTACCATTTTGAATCGGGTGAACTTGTTTCTTCCTCCATGGATTCTGATGAGAACGGAATCGTTAATATCCGGTTTAAGTATAAGGATAATAAACCGCTTAAAAAAACAGTGGATGACGATGAAGACAATACCATTGAGAGAATTGTTTTTTATAACGCAAGCGGCGTTCCTGAAACCAGCAGGCATGATCTTGACCGGGATGGGGAAATGGAAACATTCCGCTTTTATGAGAACGGCGAAATCGTAAAACAGCAAAAGGATATAAACCATGACAGCGTCATGGATTCAATAACGATCTTTTCAAAGAACCTCCCCCAATCCAAAAAAAAAGATTCAAACACTGACGGAGCGTTTGATGTTTTTATCAGTTTTAAAGCCGGAACGCATTCAACCCTTAATAAGGATACAAATTTCGACGGTAAAATTGATTATTTTAGCCTATTTGATACTGAAGGCTTAGTCAGTGAGATAAAGGAAGATACACGATATTCTAACACTATTGACAGAATCAGGTCGTTTGAAAAAGGTGTTCTGAAAAGAGTGGACTATGATTCAAAAGGGGACGGTTTTCCTGAAACGGTCTCTTATTACAACAACGGTAAAATGCACCTGCAAACCCGGGATGAAAACCGGGACGGAAAACCTGACATTTCACTATATTTCAATTCCGCAGAAGAAAAGATCAGAGTCGAAAATGATACCAGCTTCGACGGTAATGTTGACCAGCTGATTTATTTCAAAAAAAGCAAAAGAGAAAAGGCTGAACTTGATAATAATCATGATGGCTATTTCGAAATAATACAACGGTATAACCGTTCAGGATGGCCTTTGATTGTTGAGCAGGATCAGAATAAAAATTCGATTGTTGAAGCTTCTTTTTTTTACCGTAACGGGGTGCTGAGACAAAAGGAAATTGATGCAAACGAAGACGGAATGTCTGATTTCAGGGAGTACTTCAACAGTTCCGGCAAATTGTTTAAGAGCGATGAATATTCACCGAAAACCGGAAAACCGGCGATTTCATGGTTTTATAACGAATCGGAACATCCTGTCCGTGCTGAGAAGGATAACAATTATGACACGATAGTGGATACCTGGTTTTTTTATGAAAACGGACAATTAACGTCTGTTGAGGAAGATACCAATAAAGACGGTAAACCGGATATCTGGGAAACGTATGATGAAGCGGAAGCACTTATTCTAAGGGAAAAAGATCTCGATTTTGATGGTAGACCCGACACAAACGAGCATCAGGCACAGCTGGATTCGGACGTTGTCAGGAAAGAATCATAACACGTAGCACATCAATGTCATTAACTTAAGGAGGCAGGTATTAGCTTTTAGCCTTTAGGTATTAGCAGAGGTGGCCTGCGGGCGGTCAATTTATAAAACTAATAGAGCGTAGCGATTCATTTGCTAACACCTAACACCCAAGACCTAACTGCTTTTCATGCTTTGGCATTGAGTAACGCATAACTTAAACAAATGAGGATACGAAATGATTGAATTTTTATCAAAAGGCGGAATGCTTGTATTTCCGATTATGCTTTGCTCAGCTTTGGCTTTAGCCATTTTTTTAGAGCGGGTTGTGAGTTTTACACGGATGAAGAGCCGTGGTGCCGGGCTTGCTGAAAAGGTAGCGATATTCCTTATTGAAGGAAATGAGTCGGATGCAGCAACGATTGCAACAGAGAGCAACTCACCAATGGGTCGAATTCTTACCCAGGCAATTGGCGTGAAAGACAATGATCGGGAAATGCTGGAAACAGTTATTGTGAACGCAACGGAAGCAGAGGTCAGGAATCTTTCATCCTATATTCAAGCCCTTGCAACGATTGGAAATATTGCGCCGATCCTGGGGCTTTTGGGAACGGTTATCGGGATGATCAAAGCATTTATGGTGATTCAGCAAATGGGCGGAAAAGTGAATGCGGCTGTTCTGGCAGGCGGTATCTGGGAAGCCATGCTGACCACAGCACTTGGTCTTGCAGTAGCCCTTCCCACAATGGTGGCTCACAGTTATCTGGTTTCGCGTGTGGATAGTTACGAAGCCAGGCTCCAAAATGGATCAGTTACCTTTATGAAAGCACTTTCGGGGAAATAATCTATGCTTGTTCATCGGAAAAAGAGGCCTTGCTATCAGATTCAGCCGCCGCTCACATCGTTGATAGATATTGTTTTTTTGCTGCTGATCTATTTTATGCTGACAACTAATTTTATGGTTGATGAAGGGATTAAAATAAAACTTCCGGAGGCAAAAGCTGCAGCGCCTCAGACACAGCAGGAGATAACCGTTTATGTGGATAATGAGGGACGTGCATTTTTACTCAATAAACAGGTACCGGAAGACAAATTATTTAAAAAACTGAAAGAGATGATCGGGGGCAATAAGAATAAACTTGTGGTTGTGAAGGCTGATAGAACCGTTGTGTTAAACAAGGCCGTTAAAATTATGGATCTGGCAAAAGCCGCGGGTGCTGCAAGGCTTTGTCTTGCAACAGAAAAGGGTTTGTAATGACTATGGACTCTTTGGCCGAAGATAAACGAAATCCCAATCGCCTGATGCATACCATGATTTTTATTTCACTGGTTATCCATTTGTTACTATTCATGCATATCTCCGATAGGTATCGCTCAGAATCACTATCATTTATTGAACTGACCATGCAGGATATTTCAAAACCCTTTTCAAGAAGCATTCCCAGGCCGAGAATGAGACAAAAGCCCCCTGAAATTCGGGATTTAAAAAAAACAGATATCCAAAAAACGCATATGCCGAAAATTAAAATCGATCCAATTGATAATAATTTTTCGGAAAATCTTATGGAGGGGCTCAGCACACCTGATATCCCTGATAATTCAAACCTTAACATTTCAGACTGGGACTATGATGGAAAGAACGGGTTTGGAACTGCAAACGACTATTTTGAAATGATCAGGCTTAAGATCGAAAGCAGTAAAATTTATCCTGAAACGGCTAAATCGAGACATATTGAAGGGCGGGTCAAAATCCGGTTTGTGGTAACCGGAGACGGTCAGGTCTCATCTGTGAAAATAGTAAAAAAAACAGGAAACATAAGCCTTAATAGAGCTGCACTGAATGCTGTAAAAAATGCCGCACCGTTTCCAAGGCCGCCGTCAGAGCACTTTAAAGGGGCGCTTCATATGGAAATAACAATTGTATTTGAGTTGACATGATTTTTAAAGTTCAGGGATAAGGAGGGAAAAGGGGAAAAGAATAATATTACAATAAGCTGGAAAAGAGAGGAAGGGAGCTGAAACCGACCAGGTTTTTTGCCAGCCCCCTTCAGGGTGAACCAGTCCTGAATTGAAGGATGATTCGTTTTAATCAATACCATTGATATCGTTTCTTCGTCAATCCCGGATGGTTTTAGAATCATGATTTTTTATGGAGAACGTATTTTAAATGGAGAAAAACCCAGGAAATAATTATTTTCGCCACTGTTTAACACCGACTTTTCTTTCTCATAAGGGGCGTTGGTGTATGGCATTGGTTACAGGCATAATTATGCTTCTGTCTGCGCCGTATGCCCGGGCTGAAGAAAAATTAAACGTGCTTGATGATATTGTCGTTACCGGAACTAAGACGCCACACAGCCTTCAGAATGTTCCGGTTGAAACGGTCGTAATTTCTGCTGAGGATATTGAAAAGAAGAACGCAGGGAATATCATGGATCTTTTGAAAGATATTCCAGGCATTCAGACTGCAAACCATGATGATGTATTCGGAACGTATACATGGCAATCAAAAATGAGAGGGCTGGCCTTTGATAGTGGTTACGGTCTGGTTCTCATTGATGGTCAACGAGCCATGGGGTGTGGGCAGAGTGGCGGGATGGGCGAGTACGGTATCGGTTTGAATCAGATACCGGTTGAAATGATTGACCATATAGAAGTGGTTAAAGGACCGGGATCAGCATTGTATGGCAGTGATGCCATGGCAGGCGTCATAAATATTATTACCAAAAAGGTGCCGGAGGAGGCGACAGGACGTGCTGGTGTTACCTGGGGAAATTATGATGTAAAAAAAGAAAACAGTGACGGATCAAAACAAGATGGATCCGGAAACAGGCATATTGCGAAGACTTACGTTTCTTATGGCGACAGGATCTCCGATCGTCTCGGGTATCTTTTGCATTACAGTTATGAAAGTGCTGATGATATTAAGGAAGAACCGCTCCAATCGGATCGCCATTCATTTTTAGGCAAATTTGATGCTCAACCGGTTGAAAAGCTTGACCTGACTTTGAAATATGAAGCGATTGACTATACAAAGACCGACAACCGTGATGAAGGCAGCTATCGTATTTCAACGGGCATGGATTATCAGCTGACATCAGAACATTTATTTGCCTTGAAAGGTTATACATATACCTGGAATTTTGAACATGGTTATCCAGGGAATACTCACGGTTATAAATATGGTGACACAGGCTATAATCAGGGGGAAATTCTGTACACCTGGCATAGAGAAGATCTGAATACTTTTGTTATCGGTTGTGAAACTCAGGTTCAGAATATTGACTATAAGATTGAAAATGATGACGGAAGCCTTGTCGTTGTTGATAAAGATGTAAGAACATCGAGCCTGTATATTCAGGATGAACTATCGCTTTTTGATTCACTGACACTTGTTGCGGGAGCCCGCTATGATGATCATTCTACATTTGGCGACAAGGTAAACCCGAAATTCAGCCTTATGTATAAACCATTGAAGGGGACAACCGTAAGAGCCTCAGCCGGAAGTTCTTATAAATCACCAACAATCAGACAGCTTTATTATAGTGCGCCATACAGACATGGCAGCTTTTATGCTCAGTCAAACCCGGATCTTGATCCTGAGAAAGGTGTTGGTACTTCTGCAAGTATCGAGCAGCTTTTATTGAACAACGCTGTTGTTATTGACCTTGGATATTTTAGAAATGATGTGGATGACATGGTGGTCAGAGAGGATACGGGCTCAGTTTATAACGGCCTGCCGCTGATGCTCTATAAAAATGTTGAAAAAGCATGGACACAGGGTATTGAGTTTACGGGAAAGACAAATTTGCCCCATGGTCTGTCAGCAACTCTGTCATATACCTGGACGGATTCTGAGAATGAAGAGACCGGAAAAGAATTGACCTATATTGCCGGTCACAGCGCATCCCTCAGCTCCGCCTGGGACTCGAAAAAATTTGGAACCGGTGTCAGTACCGGCATTTCATATTCGGGAAAACAGTATACAAATTCTGAGAATACAGAACAAATTGATGCAAGTACCGTCATGAATGCAAAGGTTTATAAACACATTTCTGAAAAAGCAAAACTCTCATTTGAAGCAGATGATCTTTTTGATTCAAAGAAGAGCAGGGATGGCAGCTTTTATACCGGGAGAGCTTTAGCTGTAAAACTGGATGTTACATTTTAAATAAAGGAGATAAGATTATGAAAAATAATATTTTTGGAAAAATAACAGGCTTAATGCTTGCTTCACTATTTGTTCTGACATTTTGGGGAACGTCTGCTTATGCTCATTATCCATGGATAAACCTGGCTGATTATACGCCTGAAACCGGTTCAACGCTGAAGTTAAATGTCGGCTGGGGGCATAACTATCCGTTTGCAGGCTTTTTGAAAGAGGATTCAATAGAGACACTTAAACTTACTGGTCCGGGAAAGACAGCACCCGGACTTAAATTCATCTCTGATATAGAAATTGAGTCAGATGAAGCTATCAGTAATCAAGGGGTGTACATTATTTCTGCAAAGCGGAAATCAGGTTTTTATACCAAAACCACTCAGGGAGGAAAACGGTTTTCAAAAAAGAATCTGAAAAATGTTATCAAATGTTCTTTTTCTCATATGTGCATGAAAGCCATTGTTAATGTCGGGGACGGGAAGGGGAAAGTCGATACACGGGTTGGCCATCCAATGGAAATTATACCTCTGAAAAACCCTGCTGGTTTACGCTCGGGTGATTATATGTCGGTACAGGTGCTTTGCAACGGGAAACCATTTAGTGGGTACATTTATGCAACCTATGCCGGGTTTTCGACAGAGAAAGAGACCTTTGCCTATGCCACCAAAACGGATAAAAAAGGCAGGGGGGCAATCAAAATACTTCAGCCGGGTATCTGGCTGATAAAGGCAGGCCATGAAGAACCGTATCCGAATCAGAGTGAATGCGATGTCGAGTCTTTTATTGCGACCCTGACGTTTGAGGTGCGTTAATTATATTTAAAGGAACAGCCAACCGCAGATATTATCGTATCTGCGGTTAAACTCTATTTAAAAAGGAATATAATATGAAATCAGTTTTATATTTAAGTATTGTTCTGGTTTTTCTGAGTATCAGTTCTGAATCTTTTGCACATGGCGTCCGTGGCACAATTGTGTCAAATGCCGGTATTCTGGTATCGGTAGAGTATGATGATGGTGAGCCGCTTGGTTATGGCGCTGTGGATATTTTTTGTTCAGATGAAAAACTGCCGTTTCAAACAGGCAGAACAGACAGAAACGGACGTTTTATTTTTTTACCGGACAAGCCCGGAGACTGGCAGGTAATTGTAAAGGATGCTATGGGGCATCAGCTTAGATTAAAAGCCGATATTGATGAAAATAATGTTATTCTTATCCATAATGATAACAGTTTACAACAGTACCCCAGATATCTGAAAGCTTTGACAGGAATAGCCCTTTTATCCGTTATTTTTAGTTTTTTATTCTTTTTGAAGGTTAAATTTGCTTTTCCGGGGAATTGATGTTCCTCGGTACCGGTTAACTAATTGCCAATTTTAATATCATATTTTGCCCTGTTACTTAATCCGGCTAAAAATTTCCTGAGCATCTGATCACCGCAGAGTTTGTAGTTTCTGTGATTTTCATTACGGAAGAGGGCGGATAACTCACTTTTGGTTATC
>JQIA01002098.1_pt1 | contig 10668 bp, 9 predicted proteins | sample 811431 | NCBI WGS metagenome assembly JQIA01 (sample SAMN02998118, study PRJNA258478) | marine sediment metagenome | biome: marine; feature: seafloor; material: sediment; isolation source: oil-polluted sediment collected from 3 locations (0.5 km, 0.7 km and 0.9 km)... | place: USA: Gulf of Mexico ... | reverse complement strand
GTATTTAACTTTGAAGGTGGCTGTTATGCTAAAACCATCAATTTAAGTAAAGAAAATGAACCTGATATATACAATGCTATTCGTCGTGATGCTTTATTAGAAAATGTTACGGTTGCAGATGACGGTACTATTGATTTTGATGACAATTCAAAAACAGAAAACACCCGTGTTTCTTACCCTATTCATCATATCGACAACATTGTTAAGCCTATTTCTCGTGCGGGTCATGCGAAAAAAGTTATCTTCTTAACGGCTGATGCTTTTGGTGTATTACCTCCTGTTGCCAAATTAACACCGGCACAAACAGAATATTACTTCTTATCTGGCTTTACCGCTAAATTAGCAGGTACTGAACGTGGCATTACTGAGCCAACACCTGCATTCTCAAGTTGTTTTGGTGCAGCTTTCTTAAGCTTACATCCGACACAATATGCTGAAGTTTTACGTAAACGAATGACTGATGCAGGCGCAGAAGCTTACCTAGTAAACACTGGTTGGAACGGTACAGGCAAACGCATTTCAATTAAAGCAACACGCGCTATCATTGATGCCATTTTAGATGGTTCAATTGATAATACTGAAACAACAGTTATACCTATGTTTAATTTAGCTGTACCTAATGTTATTGATGGTGTTGAAGATGACATTCTTGATCCAAGAAATACTTACCAAGATGCAAGTGAGTGGGATGAGAAAGCGGTAGATTTAGCTAACCGTTTTATTAATAACTTTGATAAGTTCACTGATACTGACAATGGTAAAGCATTAGTTTCAGCAGGCCCACAATTGTAATAATAGCGTTTTAAGTTACACGTAAAAGCCACAAGTAGAGTTTATTCACTGCTTGTGGCTTTTTTATTTGTTTGTACTACTTTCTGGCTAACACTTCAACGGTAAAGACACCTTAGCCTGTAAACCACCTTCCGTTTTATTTGATAATTCAATACTACCACCATGCGTATCAACAATACGTTTAATTATAGCTAAACCTAAGCCGCTCCCTTCTGTACTTCGTGCCTTGTTTCCTTGCGTAAAGGGTTGAAATAAAGTTTCAATTTCTGCATCAGGTATTCCATTACCTTGATCAATTACTATAAAATAAACACAGCCTTTTGCTTTATCATAGCCAGTAAAGACCTCAATATCGCCATCAGTATATCGCAACGCATTTTGAATTAAGTTGGCTAAAGCACGTTTTATCGCCACACACCTTAAAGGTATTTTAGGGCAATCACGGGCAATAAGTTGAATATTTCGATCGGGAGGTGTTTCAACATTCAGCACTTCTTTAATCAATGCATTTAAATCACTTAGCTGCGCTTTATCTGTAGAGTCATCGCGAATGTAGTCAATGAATTGATCAATAATATTATTCATATCATCGATATCATTTTCAATACCTTCTTTAAGAAAAGTATCAAGCTTAGGCATTAGTTCAGTGGCTAAACGAATACGTGTTAATGGGGTGCGTAAATCATGAGAAATACCTGCCATAAGCAAAATTCTATCATCTTCTAGCTGTTTAATGCCTTTTGACATATGATTAAAAGCTTGAGTTACCGCCATAACTTCTGAAGTACCGTGCTCTGTTAATGGCTCTGGAAAGTTACCACGACCTACCTCTTCAGCGGCTCGCTGTAAGGATTTTAATGGCCTATTAAGCTGGCGAACAAATAACCAGCCACTAGCAATGCTAAGTACACCGAGAATACCCAAGAAAAAAAGGAGAGGGGAGAGATTACTTTCTTCTAAACCTAACAGTGGGATTTTAACCCATAAGTGGGGTGCTTGCGGAGGGCGAATCCAAAACAGATATTCTTCACCTTGCGATATGCGAACTTCGGCATAACCACCAAGTAATTGAGACATTTGTTCACTACGATAAGGATAATAACTTGCCGAGGCTAAACCAAGCTTTAAAGCATCCCTTTCTCGATAAACGCCAATACCTGTTTCATGGTGAAAGGCTTCAGCCACGTCTGAGTTTAGTTGATAATCTTTAATATCAATAAAAACAACACGAACCTGTTTAGCTAATAACTGATTTATTTGTTGTTGATTCGGTTTAATAACATAAAGAGCAAAAGACACATAAGACACCACTTGATTAATAAACAGTAAAAAGCCAATAAATAATACAGTTTGTCCGAAAGCACTACGTGGTAAAATTTTCATAAAAGGCTCAAAATGCGCGAATAAAGTGCCGACTACAATTAACAACCATCAAATTCATTCATTTGATGGTTGTTAACATATTTAAACTTCTGTCCTATCAGGCACAAAAACGTAGCCAAGTCCCCAAACAGTTTGTAAATATCGAGGCTTGGCAGGATCTTTTTCTAACATACGGCGCAAGCGAGAGACTTGTACATCAATACTGCGCTCAAGTGCAGAATAGTCTCGACCTCGAGCTAAGTTCATTAATTTATCACGTGATAATGGCTCTCTAGGATGGGTAACTAATGCTTTTAATACTGCAAACTCTCCACTTGTTAGCGATATGCTTATATCATTTTTAATCATTTCACGGGTGGCAAGGTTCAAATGGTAGTCACCAAAAGAAATTATATTTTCTTCAAGCGAGGGGGCTCCTGGTGCTTCTTGAGTACGACGGCGTAATACTGCTTTTATACGTGCTAACAGTTCTCGGGGGTTAAATGGCTTTGGCATGTAATCATCTGCGCCAAGCTCTAAACCAATAATACGATCAACTTCATCGCCTTTTGCTGTAAGCATAATAATTGGAATATTATTTTCTTGTTGACGTAAACGTCGACAAATTGATAAACCATCTTCACCTGGCAACATGAGATCTAGTACTAATAAGTGAAAGTTTTCACGTGCTAGTAATCTGTCCATTTGCTCTGAATTTGAGGCACTTCTAACCGTAAAACCTTGCTCTACTAAATAGCGTTCTAATAGTGACCGCAAACGCATATCATCATCTACCACTAAAATTTTTTGAGTTTCTTGGTTCATATTACTCTCACAATACTTTTATTCTCTGCATAAAATAACTATAAGCGATATAACAACGTATTTAAAAGAGTGATTAGTAAATGTGTCAGGCCTTTTGTTACAATTTATGAATTTTTGTTACCTCAAGATAAATCATGTGCTTCGTTGTCTCTGTTTTTAAGGGAGTGACCATTAATAAAACAATGCACCTTGAAGTCTCATGAGTCTAATACCAATGACATTCATTAGGGGAGCTATTGTACAAGTATAAATGATCACCTATTTAGTGTGATTGGTATAAGAGCGTTAGGTATTTTTATGTACGTGAACATCCATTTGTGGGTAAGGAATATTTAAGCCTTCGCTAGCAAACGTTTTATATACTTTTTCATTTAATTCAAAATATACGCCCCAATAATCTGCGGCATTCACCCATGCTCTAACAGCAAAGTTAACTGAGCTATCCGCTAATTCTGAAACAGCAATGAATACTTCAGGGTCTTTTAAAATACGTGAATCTTCGTCACACAAGCGTTTAATAACAGCTCTGGCTTTGTCTACATCATCTCCGTAACCAACACCAATAGTCCAATCAACACGTCTGGTTGCTTCCGTTGAATAATTAATTAGCGATGATGTTGATAACCCTCCATTAGGGATAATGATAGTTTTATTGTCGGGGGTTTTCATAATGGTATTAAAAATCTGCACCTGAGAAACTGTACCCAAATAACCCTGTGCTTCGATTACATCGCCATTTTTGAATGGTTTAAAAATAAGAATCATCACACCACCAGCAAAGTTCTGCAATGTACCCGATAACGCCATACCAACGGCTAAGCCTGCGGCACCTAAAATGGCAATGAATGACGTCATTTCGATGCCTAACATGCCAAGTGCGGTAATAATTAACGTTACTTTTAATAGCCCGCTAGTAATCCCCAGTAGAAAAGGGATTAACGATGGATCTGTATTACTTTTCTTTAACGTAATTTCTACACCGCGACTGATAGCTTTGATTATCCAGCCACCAATTACCCATATCGCTATCGCGCCAAGCAACTTCGGACCATACAATAGTGCTATTTGTGTTACTTGATTGATCAGTTGTTCTGTATCCATAATGTTTACCTAAAATGTTGTGTCGTTTATTGAAAAGTATGAATATTTTATTATTCAAACACTGAGTTATAAAAATAGATTGTTATAGTCATATATCGCTACCTTGGTGCTTGAGTTTAAAATATTAACGTTTAGCGTTCGCGTATCTCAGCCATATATAAAGACCACTTATTGATAGTAAAATAAGTAATACAGCAATAGTATCCATAAATAACACGCCAAAAAATCCGAATATTCTACCGCTATGAGTATCTAAAACAATACGTTCTACTGTTAAATATTGGCTTCGATAATTTAATTTTGCAGCACTGATTACTTGCTTATCAACCTTGTTTGGTAAAATCCACTGATGTTTTATTTTTTGATTAACTTTTTCAAATAAAAAAGTATCGTTGTTGTATCTCATGGTTGCAAAAGCTGATTTTATCACCAGCATGTCATTAGTCAATGCAAGCGCATTAGCACCAATAGGAAAATTTGACTCATCACCTAATTGATCAATGAGCTCACCCTTTTCAGTATAAAAATAAAGTTGATTGCGACTCACTACAGCAATGGCTTGCTGTTCATTAATAGTTATCGGCGTAATACCTATTATGTCATTGGTACTTTCAAGTAACAATTGTTCACCTAACCACACTAAGTTATCGGTAATAATTAAACTATTATCACTATAAAAATGCACGATACTTGGTGGTGAAATACCATAATGATCTAATAACCATGTGTTTTGAATAGGGCGATGGGCAAGCGAAAGCATGCTTGTATGATTTAACGCAATGCCAGAAACCGAGAGAAAAATAAGGAATAAAGCCGCAATAATTCCTAGTTTACGGTGCCATTCGCGTAAATAGCGTATTATTTTAATATGGAGTATTTTTGATAGGGATTTCATAGCGTAGATAAATTTTAGCATAAGAATTATTCATTCATGTATTCTGCCGTATGGTTTCGTTTTAAGCTAGCTTATATTAATTACACATGATATTAGTTAGAGTCAGCATTAGTGACTTTATTGTTTAACCATAAGGCAAGGCGGGCGACTTTGGTGGTAGCCCGCACAGATAAAGTAGCGCCTGTAATACCATCAACATGCTGCGTTAAGTGTCTTTTACTATCAAGGCTGGCGTGGTTGAATTGTTTAGTATAAAACTCATGACGCACTTCATCCCCTCGGCTTTCTCTAAAGGTTAACACTTTAAGTTTTTGAATCGTTTCTTTGCCTTGATGAGCAACAATGTGTACACCGATGGTAATAGGCTTTTCTTTACCTTTTTCATTTAATATCCATACCGTTTCATTTGTCGATTGCCAGTAACGAATGCGTATACGATTAAACTTGTGGCTAAGAATATCGGCAATTATCACTTTGTCTTCTTTAGTTAACCATAATACTTTAGCTTGGAAGTTTTCTCCTAAACTAGCACTAATAAATGCTTTAGGCGTTTGATAAACACCTTTTGTCGAACCGCTAGCCGCAACAGCAAGATGACTTGTGCTTATTGCCGCAACTATTAAGAGTAAAAATATAACGTTATTCATTCTTTGCCTACAAAAGTTTACCTAGAAGAGGTATAAGTACTTATTAACAAAAAAGTGAATAGCACTTGTGCGCTATTCACTTGGTTTGATCGATGAGTCAAGATCGATTACTTACTTTTATCTATACTTTCAAGTACAAGTAAATCTGTTCACATCATTTGTAATATTAGAACTGGTAACCAAAGCCGATGTTGAAACCTTTAGAATCGACAGCACCACCCAGATCTTCATAGTCAGCTTTTATCACTACATTTTCATGAATATAGTAGTTAACACCAACACTTGTTGATTCAACGGCAGTGTCATCACTGTTGCCAGCCTTAGTATCATGCTCTGAATAACGAACGAAAACACCTACTTTTTCATTAAATTCGTAAGAAGGTTCAATATACCAACCTTCTTGCTCATCTTGTCCCGAATCTTTTGCTTCATTACCATCAATATCCCAACGAGCATATAGGGCGCGAACGGTAAAACCTTCTACTTGATAGATAGCATGAGTTTCAAATAATACTGCGCTTGCTTCGTCTAAATAATCGGAACCTTGAGTTAAATCTGTTTGATATTGCAAGGTTGCCGCTAATTCTAAACCAGTAATCGCTGTATATTTAATACGCCCCGTATAAGCTAAATTTTCAGCGGTAGCTTTTGCTACTTTTTGACGACTGCTACGAATGCTATTTAAAGAGTAAGTATCAGTTGTCTCTGTAGTCTCTACCTCGCTTCCATCAGGTAACGTAACAATAATATTTTTAGTAGATTTTTTAGCCGAATTTAAACCACTGGTAATAGCACCATCAAACGCTAAGCCCTCAGATATTTTATAGTTAATTGCTGCACCTGCTTCCCACCAAGTAGCAGGAATAATTCTTTTTTCAACACGGTTACGTTCTACACCGTAAAATGTTGGTGGCTCATGAGTTTCATTGATAATACCTACTGGGATTAAAAATAAACCGACTTTAGATGTAAGCTGTTCATTAATATCAACTTCAACATAGGCTTGTTCAAGTTCAATTTCACCTGCTTTACCGTCACCTGCAATAGAATGCTCTAATTCAAATTCAGAGAAGAATCGGACACTGTCGCTAAATTCATGACCGAAATATAGAACAAAACGATGAAAATCAATTTTTGCATCTTTATCTTCGTAATTGTTGTAATGTAATTCACCGTAACCACCAATGGTAGTATTCGTAAAAACACTATCGTTTGCTGTTATTTCAATTTGATCCGCAGTTGCATTTAATTTTTGATCTGTTTCATCTAAACGCTTTTCTAAAGACGCTAACGTTTCTTGTTGCTGTGCAATAATTTGACGTAGGTTATCGGTTTCAGCATTTGCAATAGCGGCATTACTAGCAAAAAGGCCAATTAATGCTGAAGCAATGAGTGTTTTTTTCATCATGTTTATAATTCCATTAGTATAGTTATGTTTTAATGCCAACAAAGTTAGCGAAAATACGTTATTGGAAAGCCTAATTCGTAAAAAGTACTGCCTTCTCTAAAGTAAAAAGATTAAAACACATATCTAAATAAGAATCAATATCGTTTGCGTTATTTATTGTATTCATTGTTGCTATTTAATTAGCCCTAAAGAAGGTAAATCATTACTATAGAAGAACAAGACAATTAACTTATTATTGATAGATTTTAGCTATGATAAAAATTCGTGATTTAGAATATCTCAACGCCATTGACACTCATAAGCACTTTGGCAAAGCAGCACAAGCTTGCTTTGTTAGTCAACCGACATTAAGCGGTCAATTAATTAAACTAGAACAACGACTTGGTTTACAGCTAATTGAAAGGCATCGTCGCAATGTTATGCTAACGCCAGCAGGTGAACTGCTCGTCAAAGAAGCTAAAAAAGTATTGCAGGCCGTTAGTAAGTTTGAATTATCAGCTAAAGCACTGCTTGATCCTTACGCAGGTGATTTACACGTGGGTTTAATTCCTACTGTAGCACCTTATTTATTGCCGCATATCATGGGCGATCTCAATTCAGTCTTACCTAATATCAATTTTTTTCTTCATGAAAAGCAAACTAAAGTGCTATTGCAGCAACTTGATGAAGGTAAACTTGACGCAATAGTTTTACCTTACTTAACGGAAATGGATCGTTTTGAATCCTATTCATTATTTGATGAGCCATTACTTTTAACCTGCCCAAAAAATCATGCTTTAGCGATTAAAGAGATACTTAACTTAGAAGACTTAGCCGGGCAAGAAATCTTGACGTTAGAAGACGGGCACTGCTTAAAAGATCAAGCAATGGGTTATTGTTTTATCGCTGGCGCTAAGGAAGACACGCATTTTCAAGCCACTAGTTTAGAAACCTTACGCTATATGATTGCTAGCGGCATGGGCATAACCCTTATGCCTGCTTTAGCTACTCAGCAACGTTTGGCTAATACAAATATATGTTATCGCCAGTTCTCCAATCCACAGCCAGTAAGGGGGATATCTTTGGTGATACGCCCACATTATTCTCGTATGCATTGTATTAGAGCCATAGTAAGCAGCATTAAAACGTCAATGATGGCACAGATGCACATTAATCCGCTTATTGAACACTCTTAGCCGTATTTGTTACATCAATCATAGTCAAAACCTATCACATCAATAATAACTATCGATTATACAGATAGTAAGATTCACTTTATTATGCTCCTGACTTCAACAAAATGACATTTCATTTAATAAATACAGGAATAATTATGAATCAACCTATTATCAATACCAAATTACAACCTTTTAACGCAACAGCTTTTCATCAAGGAGAATTTATTGAGCTAAGTGAAAAAGATCTTGCCGACAAATGGTCGGTAGTCTTTTTTTACCCTGCCGACTTTACTTTTGTTTGCCCTACCGAGTTGGGCGACATGGCAGATCATTATGCTGAATTGCAAAAAATGGGGGTAGAAGTTTACTCTGTTTCAACGGACACCCATTTCACCCATAAAGCTTGGCATGATGCATCAGATACCATTAATAAAATTCAATACCCTATGATTGGTGATCCTACGGGTGCTATAACACGCAACTTCGGTGTAATGATTGAAGAAGACGGCTTAGCACTACGCGGTACATTTGTAATCAACCCTGAAGGCGAAATAAAAATTTCTGAAGTACATGATTTAGGTATAGGTCGCAGTGCAGCAGAATTACTACGCAAAATTAAAGCGGCACAATATGTGGCTGAGCATGATGGTGAAGTATGTCCCGCTGCATGGCAACCTGGTGCTGAAACACTAGCACCTTCTTTAGACTTAGTTGGCAAAATTTAAACGAGATAAGCACGCTGAAATATAAAGACCACATAACACTGTCTACTGTGGTCTTCTTTTTATTTTTATTTTTTCAAACCTGATAAGGTTATTATGTTAGACATTAATCTACAAACACAATTAAAAAACTACTTACAAAACTTAAAGACCCCTGTTGAGCTAATTACTTTCACAGATACCAGTGTTAAAAGTAAAGAGCTGTACATATTAGCCGAACAAATAGCCCAGTTATCACCTTTAATATCTTTAATTTCTGGTGATACAAAAAATGCGCGTGTACCGTCAATGTTAGTACGCAGTACTGCCACTAACAGTGAGATGTGTTTTGCTGGTATTCCCATGGGACATGAATTTACTTCTTTAGTCATGGCATTATTACACAGTGGTTCACATCCACTAAAAATTGACATCGACGTTATTGAACAAGTTCGCCAACTTGAAGGTGAATATCAATTTGAAAGCTATATTTCACTTAGTTGTCAAAATTGCCCTGAAGTAGTACAAACCCTGAATATGATGGCAGCCATCAACCCAAAAATTAAACATGTCATGATAGATGGTTCATTATTTCAAACAGAAGTATTTGATCGAGATATTATGGCAGTGCCAACCGTTTACTTGAATGATAAACCCTTTAGCCAAGGCCGCATTTCATTGAGTGATATTTTAAAAAAAGTTGACAAAAATGCCAGTAAGCATCAAGCAAAAAAATTAGCTGAAAAAGATAACTTTGACTTTCTCGTTGTAGGAGGTGGCCCCGCAGGTGCAGCAGCTGCAATATATGCCGCGCGTAAAGGCATTAATACGGGTTTAGTTGCTGACCGTTTTGGTGGTCAAGTAAGCGACACCTTAGCTATTGAAAACTTTATCTCGGTTAAATCCACTCAAGGTGCAAAACTGGTTGCTAGTTTAGAAGAACATGTACGTGATTATCATGTTGATATTATGAATAGCAACAAAGTCAATAACATCAAGCGTAATGAAGAAAGTGGCTTAATCGAAGTTTATCTAGAAAATAGCGCCGTACTAAAAAGTAAATCGGTGGTACTTGCTACGGGTGCTCGCTGGCGTGAAATGAACGTACCTGGTGAGCAAGCATATCGCGGTAAAGGCGTTGCATATTGTCCTCATTGTGATGGTCCTTTATTCAAAGGTAAACCTGTGGCTGTTATTGGCGGTGGAAACTCTGGCATGGAAGCAGCAATAGACTTAGCAGGAATCGTTGAACATGTAACCTTGTTAGAGTTTGCTGACACCCTTCGTGCTGACAACGTACTGATAAAAAAAGCTAATTCGTTGGCCAATATTACAATCATTACCAGCGCACAAACTACCGAGGTAATTGGTGATGGTAATAAGGTTACAGGGCTTAATTACACTAATCGTAATACGAACGAAAGCCATACCATTACGCTTGCGGGCATTTTTGTACAAATAGGTTTAATACCAAACAGTGAATTTTTGCAAGGTAGTATTGAGCTAACTAACCGTGGTGAAATTATTACGAATGACAGAGGTGAAACATCTCTCGCTGGGGTATTTGCTGCCGGCGATGTTACTAACAGCCCTTATAAACAAATCATTATTGCGATGGGAAGTGGTGCCAGTGCAGCCTTAGGTGCATTTGATTATCTGATCCGCAGCGATCCATAATAGAAGCGTATTTTATTAACAGTTTACAGGGAAGAATGGGGTGGCTAAAGGGATTTGAACCCTCGACAACCGGAATCACAATCCGGGGCTCTACCAACTGAGC
>JQIA01002097.1_pt1 | contig 10671 bp, 7 predicted proteins | sample 811431 | NCBI WGS metagenome assembly JQIA01 (sample SAMN02998118, study PRJNA258478) | marine sediment metagenome | biome: marine; feature: seafloor; material: sediment; isolation source: oil-polluted sediment collected from 3 locations (0.5 km, 0.7 km and 0.9 km)... | place: USA: Gulf of Mexico ... | reverse complement strand
CCAGAGATAAAGGTATAGCTGCTGCTGAGAGAAGAGAGCAGGTAGCTATCAGAGAAGAAACAGTTAGACGTAAGGATAGGGAAGTGTCTGCTAAAGCTAGCCTTAAAGCAGATGAAGAAGCTTACAAGAGATCTGCTGAAGGTTCTGTATTTGGTCAAATGCTTGTCAAAGAACAAGAGGATGCTAGAAAGAAAGCCAGAGATGGTGGATACGATTCTGTAGAAGATATGGAGTCTAGTGCGAAACCTAAGGAAAGTAAGAAGGTTAAAGAAGCTCGGCTTGATAGAGAGATGTCATCATCAGCTAGCTTAAAGGCAGATGAAGAAGCTTATAAGAGATCTGCTGAAGGTTCTATGTTTGGTGAGATGCTTAAAGCTGAAGATACTAAAGCTAGGAAAGATGCTTTTGATAAAGGCTTTAACTCACCAGAAGAGATGGAAGAGTTTAATGAGCAGTTGAAGCGTGGTGCAGAGATGGCTAAGGAGAAATCCGAAGCTGATGCACAAGCTACTAAAGCTATCTCTGCCTTAAAGAATGCTGCCATTAGCACTGCCAAAGGCTTACTAAGCTTAGGTTTGAATGCTAATGAGTCAGGAATGACTACTGTACAAAGAGCAGCATACGCTGGGATGGAAGCCAATGAGTACAGATCAGCAGAGTTTGCACTACAATCTGGTGGCCTTAATGAAAGCCAAGTACAGAAGTCCATAGCAGCAGCAGGTGATCTTAGACGTAAGCTTACTACAGGTAGTGAAGTTGAAGCTACCATAACTGACCTGCATACTAGATGGGGTAGTTCAGGGCTTAATGAAAGAGTAGGAAGACTACCTGAGCTGACTGAGTTTAGAGAACAATCTACTCAAGATAACTTGGTTATGTTCCAAAAGTTTATGAATAAAGCTGAAAGCAATGAAGATAGGCAGCTAATAAGCACCTTCTTTAATGCTGACATGGCTAATAGCAAAGCCTCTATTGAAGAACTGTCTAACACTAGTGACTTCTCGGAACAGAAAACTGAAGCAGTAAATAAAGCCTTAGTAGGTGTAGAGCAAGTTGCACAAGAGGGTGCTGAAGATATATTGCAATCCGGTGGAGAAGAAGCAGGTTTTGTACTAGGTGTTGGTAAGGTTGTAACTGAAAATATGGGACTAGCTTCAGGTATAAGTGGTTTAGCAGCAGCAGCAATAGCAGCTAAGACATCTGTAGGTGCAGCGATAGGAACAGCACTAACAGGAACAGCAGCTATAGGCGCAGCTACAGTGGGAGCAGCAGGAGCCGTAGGTTATGGCACAGGTACAATAATAAACAGGTACGCTGTAGAAGGTACAAAAGCAGGAGATTTGATAGGGTCTGGCATAGCTAAAACATTAGCTTTCTTTGGCAATAAAGAAGCAAAAGAAGTTGTAGCTTTAAATAACAAACTAGACTCTAACAAGCCTAAGAACAAGCTAGATCTATTTAGAGAAGAAGCACAGAAAGCACATGACCTAAATAGAATGAGTACTCCCAATGCAAGCCTAGAACATACAATACCGGATACAGCTATTTCTAATGATACACCAATCATAAACATGTCACCTAATATTGTAAATAATAACAATGTTGATGTTAAAGTTAATGTTGATGGAGACAATGTGAAAACTACTGTTGATACCAATGGTGATCAGTACGCAGATGAGGAATCTTATAATGGCCGTTAAGCAGAATGTATACCTAGAGATTTGGGATGAACCAACAGGTGGAAAGCTAGTCTTAGACGCATCTGAACTACGTGTAGATTTTGATGTAAGACTAATACCAGAGTTTAGCAGAGCTACCTTTACTATATGGAATCTTAATGAAGTTACTATAGCTAGCCTTATGGATGGGGATCGCTATGTAACTTTAAAGACACAACTACATGATGGTAGAGTTGACCTTATAGCTGACAGATTTTTTATAAGCAATGTCGTGGATGAGTTAAACTTGCCAAATCGTATGACTACTCTATACTGCTTCGATAGGATAAGAAAAGATATCCTTGAGAAGCAGGTAAGTGTTGAAGTAAAAGGCTACCCAGCTCTAAGGACAGTTGTTGATGAACTATTAGTAGCATCAGACTATGGGTACACAGAAGAGTCAGACTTTAGAAGCTTCCCTGATGGTATATTGTATGAAGCGAATAAGAAAGCTATACGGATGATAAACGGTAGCGCCCAACAAGTACTTCGTAGGTTAGAGAAAGAATATAAGTTTGTGACGTATACCTCTGATGGTAGACTAATCTTTATGCATAAGCCTAACCTTGGTGGTGTTGATAGAACCTCTTTATTCGATAAGCAAAATGATTTTGTACTTAGCACATCATCTATGAGATCAAATCCTAAGATCAGTATAGCTAGTTGCAGTATTCATAATAACTTAGATGGGAGAATAAAACCCACTATGATATTAGATCTATCTGAACTATTAACAATAGGTACTAGTGCAGGACAAGGAGCTTTGGAGTTAGTTGATAAATATGTGAGGAACTTCTCAAACTATAGTAAGTATCAAGCTTTTGCTATAACGCATACAGGAAGCAACTACACAGCAGATTGGTCAACACGCATCACAGGACTTTCACCCACTTATGGAAAACTTATGCCTACAGTATTGTGGGCAGGCAAAACTAATTAGGAGTTAACATGGCTATTGTATTAACACCAGCCTCGATAGTTTACACACCTGATGGTGGAGTAGAACAAATTATAAATTTTGATGTTGTCTTAGCTGAAGATCACATGGCTACAGCTAAAGTAACAAAGTTTCCTGTACAGACAGGTTTCCATGTTACTAACCACTCTATTAGAGAGAACAGGAAAGTATCTTTAACTGGTGTTATATCAAACATAAAGTTTACTGCTGCTGTAGGTCAACCAAATACTAATTATGGTTCTAATCCATCATCATTTGTGAAGACCAACCTTGAAGCTCTAGTGCATTCAGGAACAGAGGCTAGAGTAATAACAAACCTTGGTGAGTACTTCCCAGTAGTATTCACATCTTTCAAGACTGGACAGAAAGCTGGCATGATAGACTCAATGGAGTTTACAATAGCTGGTGAAGAAATAATAAAAGCTAATGTTGCTAGTTTTACAACACCAACACCTGTAGTGTTCACCGAGGTTACAGGTGGAGCAAGAGATGTTGTGATCGAAGAATTAGCTGCTGTTGATGTATTTGTAGATATAGATGCTTTTATATCTCAAGGTACATATAATGTAGGTAGTGACTTTGTTGTAAATGATTTTAATGAAGCTGGAAAACCTGTACAAACAACGTATACCAGTCTAGGTATAGATCCCACAACTGGTGCAGAGAAATATACTGTTAGTGTAAGCCCTGCATCGGTAGCTGTACTAGGAGCTGGATCTGTTGATACGGCTGAGGGAGGGATAGCTGGTAAAGCTGTTGGAGGTATTAGCCAGATTAGTGGATGTTTACTAAATTCTGCTACAGACATAGCTCTAGGTATAGTAGAAGAGACTATAGATACTGCAATGGGAGAACTAATTAAAGATGGAAGAAACCTACTTTACGATGCTGTAGAGTTTGCAGGAGGCCAGAATTCAGCAGGAGGTATGTTAGTTAAGGCAGGAGTTGGATGCTTAGTCAGAGGAATCTCTGGCAACACTGATGTAGGGTCTTACAATGTAGGAGAGTCTCTACCTACCACTGATCAGATAATGACAGGGGCAGGCGAAGGTCTAGGTTTTATAGAACCAGAGATTAAAGATAACCCTGTAACGCTAACTATGATACAAGACGGAGGTGGTGGGCAAGTATTACCAGATGTTGGTAGTCTACCCTTACAACTATGAATTTAGATGATTATGAATTTCAGAAACCTGGGCGTATAGTCGAATATTTTCCAGCTACACAGACAGCAACAGTAAGGATAAGTAATGATAGATCCTTTGATAGCTCTACAGAGTCAGGTGAGCAGGTAGTACCAGTGCTTCTCTATGATGTACCAGTGTTTACTGCTGGTGGTGGAGGTTGGCACATGACTTTCCCTATCAAACCTAACGATCCTTGCCTACTAAGCTTTAGTGAATTCGGCTATGACCACTGGTTTGTAGACAACGAAGACTCAGCAGGTATACGTTTCGATGGCAATCCTTATTCTTGGACTGAGAGAAGGTTTGACTTGAATGATGGTTTCGCTCAAGTAGGTTGGAATAACTTACCTACAGCTATAGACAGTTATCATGCTACACATTCTCAATGGAGAAATAATGTAGCTGACCAAGTTATAAGTTTAAATGACGATACTACTATAACTATAACTAGTCCTATAAGCTTAACCGTAAATGCACCTGCTGTAACTGTGAATGGTGCTACTGTAGATATTAATTCTTCCAGTAAGATTACTATGACATGCCCTGATGTAGAAATTACAGGTACGTTGAAGGTAGGTGGAGATATTACTGCACTAGCCTCTGTACTTATTACTGGTGCAATGACATCAGCGTCAGCAGCAATCGCAGGAGCCGTTTCAGCCTTAACAGGATTAATTGGTGGTATAGGTATGACTACTCACGTACATGAAGAACGTGATATTGGTACTACAACTGGCCCTCCACAATAGGAAATATAAATGTACTTAGCACTAGACAAAGCATCTCACGATCTAATATTGAGAGATGGCGGTGGTGTTGAGCGTGTAACCGATGGTAGGTTCGTGGTACAGCAAGTCCAATCTAAGTTAAGAACTTGGTTGGGTGAGTGGGTACTCGATCCTACTGTGGGTTGGCTTAACCTAGAAGACTTTAATAAGAATTACAACATATCAGACATTGAGAGAAGGGCTAGACAAATCATACTAGGCACTCAAGATGTATTAACAATAATTTCTATGTCATCAACATATAGTAAGAGAACTTTAACTTTGCAATTTAAGGCTAGAACCACTTACGGAGACATAGACCTAACCATACCTTGGGGTAACTAATGGCAGGACTAACTCGCGCAGGATTCATACCAGAAACCTACAGCGCAATTAAAGAGAGGATTGAAGGAAAGTTAGAAGCTTTAAGCTCTGGCTTTGATTTTAGTCCTGACTCACCAGATGGACAGCTTATAGGAATAATGACTTACGAGCTATATCAAGCTTGGTCAGAACTTGGTAAAGTATATGACAGCTACAATCCACAGATAGCTACAGGAGCAGCTCTAAAGAACCTAGGATTAATCTCTGGTATCTTATATGGAGCTGCAAGTAAGTCATCAGCTATACTAGAAACTCAAGGTGTTACTGGAACTATTATACCAGCCCTATCTTTAGTGGCTGATGCAGATGGTAATGAATTCTATACAGTATTTGATACAACCATACCAAGTAATTTACAAGTAGTATCTGTAGTTGCTGGTGTGCTTCCAGTACCAAGTGGAACTATCACTACCATCAAAACACCTATCACTGACTGGTCAGGAGTAACTCAAACTCAAGATGGCATTGATGGTGCATTAGCTCAAACTGAACAGCAATATCGTAATACTAGGCAACGTGTGGTTATGAGAAACTACACATCAGTTGCTAGTGTCATGCAAGCTAGGTTAATAGAGTTAGGTGTAGAACAAGCTAATGTACTAAATAATACTAGCCCATCAGTAACATTAGCTGATGGAACTCCACCAAACACTATTCATGTAACAGTGGGTGAGCTTGGTGCTGTAGCTAGGTTAGACGTAGCTCAAACAATTTTAGATACATTAGCTTTAGGATGTCCTACCTTTGGTAATACATCAGAGACTATTGTTGATGCACAAGGAGTATCTCAAACTATCTTCTTCTCAATAGCATCTGCTGTAGAGATGCGTATAGAGGTAGATGTTACATACCTTAGTGAGAACACGGCTGGTGCTGACCAAGGTATCATAGATGCTTTGTTTGGTTATATAAATAGCCTACTTAGCGGAGAAGATGTTATATGGTCTAGGCTATTCGGATACATCACACCATTTGCAAAAGCACAAGTAAACACTTTAACTGTTGGTAAGGTAGCAGGATCACAAGGTATTATAAACATACCTATTAATGATAATGAATTTGCCAACATAATATTAGCAGAGGTAGTTCTAACTGTAGACGGAGTGGCTGTATAATGACTAACCCTATTAAGGGTACTGAGATTGCAGAAAGAATGTTGTTAATGCAATATCAGGAAAGCCCAAACTTTAAACAATATATGGCAGCATTTGTAGAAGAGATGGACTTCCTGTTTCAACAGATTGAGGAAGTATATCTTGGAAGATTTATAGATGTAGCAGAAGGTAGACAGCTAGACATTATTGGAATTATTCTAAATGAATTTCGGAATGTAGACCTACCTACTCAGTTCTTTGGATTTAGTGACAATGGTTCAGCCCCAGTAAATGTGGCTCCACTAGCTGATGAAGCCTCGCCAAGTGATGGTGGTGTATTCAGGAGTGAAGGCCAATTAGGTACGAGTAACTTTGAACTTAGTGACGGAGAGTATAGAAGGTTACTACTAGCTAAAGCTTACCTAAGTACTAAGTATGAGTGTAGTATTAATAATACATACTACGCCATAGCTACACTACTTGGTAGGTATCCACAGCAAATGCATATCACAACTACAAGTCCTAGACAAGTCTTATTGACTCTATCTCAAAGCGATGTTTCACTATCTGACACATCTTTAATAACTTACTTCTTAAAATATCTAGTCCCTTTAGGCACTAGTTTTACAATAACAAGGGTATAACATGACAGACCAAATTAATTTAGGTTTAGTATGGGCTGATACTGGTGGAGCAACTGCCGTATCAGTGGCAAAGTATGAAGGAGGTTGGGTTGCAGAAATACCGACTTACCAAAATTTCAACTATATGGTGCAAGGCTTAGACCAGAACATACTGCACTTCGTAGAGTCTGACTCGTATAATTGGCAAACAGATATAAATTACAAAGCAGGCGCTCGTGTAGTTAGTCCATTAGGGATTATGTTCACAGCTAGAGCAGCAGGAATTGGAGTAGATCCAGATACAGATCCAGGAAATTCTAGTTGGGTGCATGGTTGGTTGCTTGGCTCTAACTTCACCAACTTGCTAGAATCTGATGGATTAAAAGTAGAATTACCAGAAAGAGCTAACTCTAACTTTACAGGTGTAGACCAAGTTATTGTTAATCGTAATCCCATGATTGAGTTACGTACAATCTCTGCCACAAACAATTGGGCATTAGGTAACGTGGCTGGTGAGCTTGTTGCTCATAACCTAGGTCAAGCTGGTGCAGATGCAAGATCACTTGTACTAGATGGGACAGATACATTTAGGATATTCCATGAAGGTCATCACGCTCTAGTAAGTGAAGTTGTAGGTGCTATACCAGACTCTCTACTAGATGGTCAGACTTATGGTAGGAACAATGGAAATTGGATACCTGTATCTAGTACCACTGTAAGCATAGCTCCACCTCCCGCAGTATCAGGTGGTGGGCAAGGTTGGTACAACTTAGATGATGGACAGTTCTATGTAGATATTAATGATGGAGATAGCTCTCAATGGGTTCCTGCTAACCCTCCACTGATACCTGAATTAGCTGATAGTATTAGGTCTACATTAGGTAGTGCTACTAGAAATAGTGTTCTTACACCAGATGTTTTTGGAGGTGTAAGTTCTCCTGAGAATGGGTTTAGTGCTACTATTTATCAAGGTAACAATGAAGTTGCACAAGCTATAAACACTGGACTAGATATGTTCTCTGGCGATTTTGGTGGGTTAATATGGGTCAAAAAGCGTGCAGGTGGAGTTGATAGATCACATGGATTAATAGATAGTGTTAGAGGTGATGATGCTCTGCTAAGTAGTAATTTAACGGATGCAGAGTTTACATCAATTGGATCTTACATTAATAACTTTTCCTCAACAGGATTCAGTGTTGGTACAAGTCTTGTAGTTAATGAAGACTCTGATACCTATACTGCATGGTCATGGCAGACAACTGAAAAGGTTGAGCCAACTTATGCAGCCAGTATTATAGTTGGTGATGACTCCACTTTTGCAACTATAGGTAACTGGACACCACATAATAATGCTTCTCTATCAGTTGCAGGTGGACAACTTACTATAGTAGATGCATCTCCTTGGGATTCAGGGGCAGAGTTAATTATAACTACAGTAGCAGGTAAAGCTTATGAGGTAATTTATAACACAACTGGGCCTAGAGAAGCTTTTGTTGAGGTACTAGGTTTAGTGAGTAATGGTAATCCATACACAGGGACTAGGGTGGGTATATTTACATTATCCTTTATAGCTACATCTACCACAAGTGTATTGCAGATCAGGACAGGATCAGGATTAACACAATCAGATGTAATAGTAGATGATATATTATGTAGGGAAATAACCTCTGGAACAACAAGTCGTGGTAAACCTTACACTTGTCACTATAATCCAGATATGGCTTTCTCTATTGTCAGCTATGAAGGTGATGGATTAGAGGGGCATGAGATACCACACCACCTAAGTGTAGAGCCTGAACTTAGCATAACTAAAAACAGGGATGAAGCACTTGATTGGTTAGTGCAAGGTACAGCTATAGGTAGTGGAACAGAAGGTAATTTTATGAGGCTTAGTACTACCCAAGCCTTAGCTACAGCATTAACTGCTCCATATCACGTAGACAATAATATTTTTAGTATAGGTGAGAACAATCAAATAAATGATGATGTATCTAGGTATATCTCTTACCACTTCGCATCGGTATCTGGTGTATGTAAGATAGGTAAATATATAGGCACTGGTGTACAAGGTAATTATGTTAGCACTGAGGTAGATGGTGGAGATATGTTTAAGCCTGCTTTTGTATTAGTAAAAAGCTTAACAACTGCTAACTCTTGGATAATAGAAGATACAACAAGAGGTGATGAGTGGCTATATCCAGATAGTAGTATAGGTGGAGCTGCTACGAATGAATTATTCATATTAGAGGAAGGAGGATTTCAACTAAATAGTGGCTCAAGTGTCACGAATGTTCTAAACGAAGAATACATGTTTATGGCCTTCGCAGAATCATCCACAGGTGGAGCAGGTTCTAACACTTATACCAATACATCATACAATAGATCTACTAATGGTAATCAAATAACTGTAAAAAATGGTACTGTGATATCCCATGCAAATGGGTTTGATGAGAATGGTGAAGTTAATTTTAATGAGACAGTAGTTGGAGATACTTTAATTGTACTTCCTGTAGATACTGAGAATAAGAAGTTATGGATCTATAAGGATCAAGGTGGAAGCTTTGGTACTACAGAGTTTAGACCTCTTGAGGGCATAGTTAGGAATGACGCTGATAAGTATGGTGTAGCTAGTCCCAGTGACTCAAGCCTAAGAACTACTCATAGACACTTTGATTATGAAAGTGCTAGTGGAATAGCTAGTTCTAGTAGTGAGAATATAGCAGGTAACACATGGCAAGCTTTAGATAAGCTTGATTGGGCTACAACTTGGCTGACTTTGAGTGGTAATACTACAGGTTGGTGGAAGTATAAACAAACTGAGAAGCGTATACTAAAGTCCTACAGATTTATGTCTCCTAACTTTACGTCAAATGCTGCCACAAACCTAACAATATTTCCTAAAGATTGGACAATTGAAGGATCTGATGATGGATTTAACTGGGATGTAATTGAGACAGTAGTAGGTTATACTTCAACAGGTGATGGATCTAGATATATATGGGAACCTCTTAGATCAACTTCTGGAAACACTACAGCATACCTGCACCATAGAATAAATATAACTCTTAATAATGGACATGCCTTGTATGTTGGTTTCGGTGAGATGGAGTTTAATACAATACTTCCATCAGATTACTATTTAGTAGCTGAAGGTGTTATGTATAATTCTTCTAGTACACCAATACTTCGTACTTATATTGGTACAGTAGAGACAGATTCTAATGGAGATATAGTCAGATTCAATGAAGAGTCTGTAGCTAAACTTAAGGGAGTTAATGCTGAGATACATGAAGACTTGATTGTACATGGAGTGATATCAAACCGTGGTATTGCTACAGCTTGGGTTAATTTTGATGGTACGAAAAATCCCCCCTTGATTAGAGATAGTCTAAACGTAGCTGATGTAGTTGATAATGGTGCTGGTATCTATACTATATTGTTTAACGATCCATTAGAGCTAGGCTATAGCGTATCTATGTCTAGTTCATTAAGGTCTGATACAGCTAATGCAGTATCAGAAGGTATTTACAGTAATTCTAACTGGGTTAGTGCTGAAAGATCTATGGCTAAAAATAGCTTGAAAGTATTGAGCCGTGGAACATCTGATGTAGATAGAGATGTTATTAATGTTCATATATTTGGAGGCAGGGAGATCAAATAATGTTTGTATATACACAAGAGAATGACTTAGTAGCAACCTGCTCTAAACAATCAAGTATACCCGAAGGAGCAATCTGGAAGGAAGTACTAGAAGTACCCACACGACTGCACCGATCAGCATGGCGTATAGTAGGAGACTCTGTACTAACCAACTTACCTCTAGCTAGACTTATAGCACATGAAAAACGTAGAGCAAAGAGAGAGTTACTTTTTAAACCTCATGATGAGATCATTGCTAAGCAGATTCCTGGACAGAATGCTCAAGCAGCAGAGTCAGCAA
>JQIA01002096.1_pt1 | contig 10671 bp, 4 predicted proteins | sample 811431 | NCBI WGS metagenome assembly JQIA01 (sample SAMN02998118, study PRJNA258478) | marine sediment metagenome | biome: marine; feature: seafloor; material: sediment; isolation source: oil-polluted sediment collected from 3 locations (0.5 km, 0.7 km and 0.9 km)... | place: USA: Gulf of Mexico ... | reverse complement strand
ACATTGATGCTTTTGACGATGAAAATGGGTTTGAAAATATAGATGACTTCGATTTTGAAAATTATTAAATCATAATAAAACCCAAGGACAAAATTTTACCATTACCTATTCCCTAGTTCCTAATTCCTAATTCCTAATTCCTAATTCCTAATTAGTGAATAATATATACATTCACGTTTTCGTAATTTCTAGTTACAAAATTAAACGCAACTTCTAAAATTTCTCCCATTGAATTACACGCTTTAAAATTTTTATCTTTTGTATAACTATGCAAATCCATTTTAAGTTGTGTTATTTTTTCTGGTGTAGAAATTTTATCATCTATCATACAGGCTAATAGCGCTGTAATTCTATCTTGAGCCCCCTTAAGTCTACGTGCAATTGCTGAACGTTCTTCTTTTTTGTATTGTTCAATAGACTCTTCCTGTAAATTTTCTGATACCATTTTAACAAATGGGTAATTCTCCTTAAAAAATTGTGGATAATATACTTTTAAGTTTCCTTCAAAACTCTGTTGATCAAAATCCATTGCTCTTATTCTGTATTCAACTTGATCAAAATCGTACGAAGCAACAATTACATAATTATAAGAACGCATATCTCCCAACAAACGAATCATACACCGTTCATTAAATTTTACAAACTCTTTCGATAATCTTTTTTTTCCTCCTTCAGAAACCGAATCCATATTTTCAATTAAAAATTGATCCCCTGGAATTCCTAATACATGCTCTTCAATTAATGTATCTTTGAAGACCAAAAAGTTAATATTATTAGGGGATAAAATATGTTCAAGTTCAAGTCCGTAAACTCTTGAAGCATCCGCCTTTTTCACATATAAATACGTGTGATTATCATTTAAAATATTTCTAATTTTTACTCGAAATGGCTTTGAATTCCCAAAAGTACAGTAATCAATTGCATCAATTGTTAAAAATGGTAAAGAGTCTTCAGTCCCATCACCATGCAAAATCATATACATTCGCTTCAGACTTAAATTTATTTCATCTCGTTCATGTTCAGCATAATACACACTAATCCACAAAGTGTCTTCTCCATTTTTATCAAACACTTCTACACCACCCGTAAAACGTAGCAAATCTTCATAAAAAACAGGAATCATAATATTTCTATTGAATTCTGTTAAATAATCATAAAGCTGCTTTTTTATTGGATAAGCCGGTTTTTTCTTTGAAATTAACTTTTCATTCATATTCAAAAATCACTTGTTTTCATCAAATTTAGTATATTGCTGTAACAAAGTTCAATAATTGTCGTCTTAATTTTATACTAAACAAAAAAATATTGGAAACAATCTTATCTCTCAACAATCTCAATAAAAAATTTGGAAAGATTCACGCTGTGAATAATTTATCCTTTGATATAAAAAAAGGAAATGTTTATGGAATTCTTGGACCAAATGGTAGTGGTAAATCAACTACTTTAGGAATTATTTTAAATGTTGTTAATGAAACTTCAGGGGATTTTAGTTGGTTTGGCGGGAGCTTATCTACCCATCAGGCTCTTAAAAAAGTAGGTGCTATTATTGAACGCCCAAATTTTTATCCATATATGACAGCCATTCAAAATTTAGAATTGGTTTGTAAAATAAAAGAGATACCTACTACTAAAATTGAAGAAAAATTAAAAGCGGTTAATTTATACGAACGAAGATATAGTAAATTCAAAACATACTCATTGGGTATGAAACAACGATTGGCCATTGCTTCTGCACTCTTAAACGATCCCGAAATTTTAATCTTAGATGAGCCTACAAATGGGTTAGATCCACAAGGAATCCATGAAATTCGCCATATTATAAAAGAAGTTGCTAATAAAGGAACAACTATTTTATTGGCTTCACATTTGTTAGACGAAGTAGAAAAAGTTTGTTCTCATGTAGTTATCATTAGAGAAGGTGTAAAATTATACTCAGGAAGAGTTGATGAAATGGTTTCTTCTCACGGATGGTTTGAATTAAATGTTGATGGAGATAGTAAAAAACTTGTAGCATTACTTTCTAATTTTGATGGAATAGCTTCTGTAAAAGAAGATGAAGATGAAGATAAAATAATTGCAATGCTCGAAAAACCTAAAACAGCTTCAGAAATTAACAGCTATTTATTTAAAAATGGTATTGTAGCATCACATTTGGTAAAACGCAAGCCAAGTTTAGAGCAACAATTCTTAACACTAACTAACAACAACAAATAATGTTTCGATTACTAAATATAGAAATCCATAAATTAAAACATAACAGAGCTAGTAGAATACTCATCTTAATTTATTTTATTTTACTTACTTCTATTGCATTAATTGCTGCTATAAAATTTGATATTGGACCTATTCAATTTCATTTGGCTGAACAAGGAATTTTTAATTTTCCTTATATCTGGCATTTCAACACATTTATGGCTTCCATTTTTAAATTCTTTTTACTACTTGTAATTGTTTCTATGATGGCCAATGAGTATAGCAATAAAACCTTGAAACAAAATTTAATTGACGGATTAAGTAAAAAAGAGTTTGTACTCTCAAAATTTTATACAGTAGTTTTATTGGCTCTTATTTCTACTATTTTTGTATTTTTTGTTTCTGTTGTTCTTGGGTATATTTACTCTGATTTTACTGAATTTTCTATTGTAATAACAGATTTAGAATATTTAGCTGCTTTTTTCTTCAAACTTGTTGGTTTCTTTTCCTTTGGTTTATTTTTAGGCATCTTAGTAAAACGTTCAGCTTTTGCAGTAGGTGCTATGTTAGTTTGGCTAATGATTGAAGGTTTTGCTAAAGGTATGCTTTATTGGAAATTAGAAGATCATGTAAATCAAATAATGCAATTTTTGCCATTAGAAGCCATGGCAAATTTAATTAAAGAACCTTTTACGAGATTGAGTGCTGTTAAAACTGTTGCAAAACAAGTGGGAGAAGATCTATCCAAAGACTTTTCAGTACAACCATTAACAATACTAATAGTCCTAGTTTGGACTGCCATTTTTATTTATTTTTCATACGTACTACTTAAAAAAAGAGATTTATAGAATTTTTAAACCTTTTAGCTTTTTTGGTGTCAAATGAGTACTTTTAGAGTTTTAAAAGTATTACTTTATTTAATTCGCATTTTTAATGACGACCCAAAATTACTCGAGAATATTTTTGGTGCTACTCTTAGCTCTGATATCAAATCAAGTGCATTCTCAATTGAGTAAAACACACTATATTCCTCCATTAACAAGTGCTGAAATTGGCAATGCCAATCCTGAAAGTCAATATATCTATTTATCCACCCCCAATGCCAATGATATTTCTTATACCATAAAACCTGTTGGACAGCCAGTCTCGAATTATATTACGGGTGTTGTTTCAAATACAAATCCAAAAGAAATTTATATTGGTTCAGGAAACGGACAATTATTTGTTGCTTCTAGCCAAACAAGTATTGTTACCAACAATAAAGGTTATATTATTGAAGCTGAAGATGTTATTTACGCTTCAGTACGAATGAATGCAGGAAGTGCTGCACAGGCAGGGGCATTGGTTAGTAAAGGGTTAAGTGCACTTGGAACTACATTTAGAGTTGGAAGTTACACCAATGAAAATCCACAAACTAATTACCTGAATTTTGTTTCGGTAATGGCAACAGAAGATAATACTCAAGTGACGTTTAGTAATCTTCCTACTGGATTAAATATAAAAAATTATACAGGTTCAACGCCAGTATCAATCACTTTAAATGAAGGAGGAAGTTATATTGTTGCAACTAACAGTTCTGAAAATATAATTAATCATGATGGCTTAATTGGGACACTTGTTCAATCTGATAAACCAATAGTGGTAAATTGTGGTTCCGCGAATGGAAGTTTTCACAATGGAAGTGGTAGAGATTATGGTATCGATCAAATTGTTGACCTTTCAAAAGTAGGAAGCGAATATATTTTTGTAAAAGGCAATGGAACAAATGATTGGGAAAATATATTGCTTGTAGCCCACACAGATAATACCACTATTAGCATTAATGGAGTTGCTACAGGAATTATTATCAATGCAGGTGCATACCATCTCATTGAAGGTAATAAATACAATACCGCTGGGAATATGTATGTTGAAACATCCAATCCTGTTTTTGCGTATCAAGGGGTTGGAGCTACATCTAGTGAAGCCAATCAAGGTATGTTCTTTGTACCTCCTTTAAGTTGCGAAACAAGAGGAAATTTAGATAACATTGCACATATTGGAGATATTGGAAATACCTCTTATACAGGTGGTATTTCAATAGTCACAAAAATTGGAGCAACGGTAACCATCAATAATGCTCCAGTTTCTAACTATACCACCAGTGGACCCAATAATGTTACTGGAAATGCTGATTATGTGACCTATAAAGTAACTGGTCTTTCTGGGAATATTTCTGTTCAAAGTACTGATGAATTGTATTGTGCTTATTTCAATTATAATGGTGCTGCAACTTCTGGAAGCTTTTATTCCGGGTTTCCAACTGCGCCGGAAATAAATTTTGATGCCGCCTTTATAACTTTGGGAATATGTATTCCAAATATTACACTGTCTGTTGCTAATATGGGTAATTTTGATAGCATTGAATGGTGGTTTGATGATGGCACTGGATTCGTTTCAACAGGTGCATCTACGGTGGATTATACACCAACCATATCTGGAACCTATAAACTTATTGGCACTCTAGATTGCTCTAACCTAACACTTGAATCACTGGAAGTTCCTGTGAGTATCTGTCCAAAAGATATTGATAACGATGGGATCATCGACAATATTGATATTGACAATGATAATGATGGTATACAAAACTGTATAGAGTCTTATGGTGATCAAGATATTAACTTAACGAATATAACTAGTGGTAGTTTATCCGTTGGTAGTTTTTCTTATACCGGAACAGTTACTACTCTTGGAAATGTTGCTACTACTCCATTTGTTGGAGCTGCTGATGGAACATTTATGAGTGAACTTCCAAGTAAGTTTGGCACCACAGATACGAGTGTAAATTATCAATTGAGTTTTGATCATCATTTAAATCTAAAATTTGAATACGCCACTTCCACTGCTTTAGGAAATAGCTTATTAACAGATGATGAAGAGTTTATCATTCAAGTACCAAACACCAAAACAATTACACTCTTAGATCCTGATGACCAATTATTAGTGGATACCAATTACGACGGAATCTATGAAACTGGTGTAACTCAATTTTCTTCGTTTGAAATAAGATTCAAACTCAATGGAACTTCTTTAGCTTTTGGTAATGGAACCTTTAGTTTTTTAGCTAACCTAGTGGATTCATTTACCTATATTCATAAAAATAATTCAGACACAACTAGCAACCAGACAACTTTTAAAATTTCGGCAACTTGTGTTCCTAAAGACACTGACTTAGATGGCGTTGAAGATGCTTTAGACTTTGATAGTGATAATGATGGAATCCCTGATATCATAGAAAATATTGGCGTAACTATGCTATTATCAACTATTGATGCAGATACCAATGGTTTGGATGATATTTTTGATATAAATGCACTTCCACTGGATTCTGATACTGATGGCGTATATGATTTTTATGATCTAGATAGTGACAATGATGGTGTTTACGACCTAGAAGAATCTGGTGGTCTTGGAAGCTTTTTGTCTGACACAGATCTGAATGGCATCATAGATTGGTTTTCTCCTACTGATCTAAATGGCTTGGTAGATAGTGCCGAAACTAGTCCAGACAGTGGAATTTTAGCTTTTACGATACTAGATACTGATGCTGATCTAGTTTTTAACTATATTGATAGTGATAGTGATGGCGATCTGTGTGCTGATGTTATTGAAGCTGGGTTTTCAGATCTTGATGAAAACAATCAATTGGGAGATGTAATTGCAGTTGTAGATGGTAAAGGAGTTGTTATAAATTCCAGTGATGGATATACTCCACCACATATAAACTATATTACAGCAGCTCCAATTTCTATAATAACACAACCCTTAAATACAATTACGTGTGATCTATCAAATACAGAAATTACTATTGAAACTTCAGCTATTGATAATATTCAATGGCAATTAAGCTCTGATGGAATAAATTGGATAGATATTATTGATAATAGCTTGTACACCAATGCTACATCAATGTCTCTTCTTATTTTAAATGTTCCATTAACAATAAACAGTACTAAATACAGGGCTCGACTGGATAAAACTGGAAACACTTGCGGTTTATATTCTAATGAAGTTATACTAACCGTAAATCCCCTACCAACCATAACAACTCCTGTTTCTTTAAAACAATGTGATAATGATACTGATGGTTTTAGTGCTTTTAATTTAACTGAAGTGAATTCTAAAATATCAACAAATGCTGCAAATGAAACTTTTACCTACTTTAAATCTTTTATTGGTGCAGATACAAATGATAGCAATGAAAAAATACTAGACCCTATAACTTATAGCAATCAAACTGTGACTACTGATACTGTTTGGGCACGTGTTGAAACCATCAATGGTTGTTACAGAGTTTCTGAAATTAATTTAACAGTTTCAACTACTGGAATCCCCGATACTTTTCAAAGAGAATTTTTTAAATGCGATGATTTTATTGATGAAACAAACAACGATAGAGATGGCGTTTCCTCATTTGATTTTAGTAGTGTAACTGCTGAAATTGAAAATATTCTTAGTGCCTCAGGACAACAATTAACTATTGTATATTACAGGAATGAAACAGACGCTTTGGCTGAAATAAATCCAATCACAGACCCTTCTAATTATAGAAATATTGGGTACCCAAATTCACAACAAATTTATATTAGAGTTGACAGTCAATTGGATAATGATTGTTTAGGATTTGGAGCTCATGTTACTTTAAATGTAGAAGCATTACCAATTGCAAACTCAGTAACTTATAACAGACAATGTGCTGATTTTCCTTTTGATGCTGAAATTACAGCTGAATTCGATACTTTTGCTCTGGAAAGTGACTTGCTTTTAGGACAATCAGATATTACAATTTCTTATTTCAATGCAAATGGAGATTCTTTAACGGATATAAATGGAAATACTATCAACAGCCCTTTTCCAGCAACTTTTAGAACTACAACACAAACAATTACTGCTCGTGTAACAAACAACAGCACAAATGATCCTAATGGATCATGCTTTGATGAAACTACTATAGATTTTATTGTTGATGTAGCTCCAATAGCTTACCCAGTTACTATTGCCCCTGTATGTGATGATGATGCTAATGACACAGATGGCTTTTATGATTTTGACACTTCAACAATTCAAACTACACTATTAGAAAATCAAACAGGAATGGAAGTTCATTATTTTGATGCGGCTGGCTTAGAATTACCAAGCCCACTTCCAGATCCTTTTACATCAGCAACACAAACTCTTTTAGCTCAAGTAATTAACCCAATAAATACAACCTGTATTGCAACAATAACTTTTGATTTGATTGTAAATCCGCTTCCAGCATTTACGCTAGATTCACCTCAAATAATTTGTATAACCGAACCTGTTTCAACAATTTCTTTGACTACTTATCAGGATGATCCTTTAGAAATATTAGATTATGAATGGACAAATCAAGCTGGAACATTACTTTCAACTGCAGCTATCCTAGACGTAACGGAACCTGGAAATTATTTTGTGACATTGACTAAAAAAAATGGCACTAATTGTTCTAGGACTAAAGAATTTATTGTAAATGAATCAGAGGTTGCAACAATTACTCAAAACGACATTCTCATTGAAGATGACTCAGAGAATAATACCATCACTATTAATAACAACAATTTAGGTGCCGGAGATTATGAATTTTCTTTAGATGATGATTTTTATTCTTATCAAGATGAACCATTTTTTGACTATGTACAACCTGGAATACACACTATTTATATAAGAGATAAAAATAATTGTGGCATTGCTCAAATAGATGTTTCAGTAATTGGATATCCGAAATTTTTCACTCCTAATAATGATGGATTTAATGACACTTGGAAAGTATTAGGTATTGATGAAAACTTTTACACAAATTCAACTATTTTCATATTTAATAGATTCGGAAAATTAATTATTCAAATTGATTCAAAAAGTGATGGCTGGGATGGAACACTTAATGGGAATTACCTACCTTCTACTGACTATTGGTTCGCCGCTGAAATAATTGATACTAACGGGATTTTAAAAATTAGGAAAGGTCATTTTAGTTTGATTAGAAGATAAGCTTACTCAATATTTTATTGTTCATCTAAGATATTTATAATTCATTCTTAATCTTTCTACTTAGATATTCATACATTTGGAAGAATTAATCTAGTTTTCTTCAAATGAAAAAAATATTCACAATTATTTATTTTTTTTGTGCACTACAAACTTTTGCACAAGGTGAAGCTAATTTTTGGTTTTTTGGAGAAAATGCTGGACTAGATTTTAATTCTGGTATTCCTTTGTCGCTCAATAATGGTCAGTTAAATACGCGTGAAGGGTGTTCTTCTTTTTCTAATAGTAACGGTGAATTGCTTTTTTACTCTGATGGAACAACGGTATGGAATAGTGAACACAACCCAATGCCTAATGGCACAGGATTAGCAGGTCATTCCTCAAGTACACAATCTGCTATGATCATTCCTAAACCGCAAAGTACTACAGAGTATTTTATTTTTACCGTAGGAGCTGGAGTTCAAGGAGGCACATTGGGTTTTAATTATTACACCATCGACATGAGTGCTGAAAATGGTCTAGGAGATGTAGTAGATGGACCAATAGATTTAGCGGAGGACAAAGCAAATTCATGGACAGAAAAAGTAGCAGCTATTAAAGGTGATGAATGCAATACATTTTGGGTAATATCGTATGCTTTAAATGAATTTTATGCTTTTAAAGTTACTAGTACTGGGGTTGATACTACTCCAGTTATATCGCTTGGTTCTAATACAGCTAATGATAGAAGAGGCTATCTAAAAATTTCTCCTGATGGTAAAAAATTAGCAATTGCGCATATGAGTAAATTTAATGGTACTCAACTGCCTTCCACTGCTGGTTCTTTTTTGTTATATGATTTTAATGATGCTACTGGTGAAATTACCAATGAAAGAACTTTACCTCTTATTGCTCCTGCAGATAGGCCTTACGGTGTAGAATTCTCTTCTAATAGTGAGATGCTTTACGTACATGCATCGAATGATTTTTTTAGTAATGTTCCTGGAGAAAACAGCAATCCTGCTAATCATTTTTCAACTTTATATCAATTTAATTTAAGTTCAAATATAACTACTGATATTATTGCATCAAGAGAAATTATCGATTCTCAAAATTTGTTTAGAGGAGGTTTACAATTAGGTCCCGATCAAAAAATTTATAGAGCACTCTCACAAACTTATACAATAGGAATTCCTTTTTTAGGTGTTATTGAGAACCCCGAAAATGAAGGTTTGGCTTGTAACTATCAACACGAGTCTATTGATTTAGGTGGTAATAATGCTACACAAGGTCTTCCTCCATTTATTGCTTCCATTTTTTCTCAGATCGAAATTACGAATGTTGACCTCAACGGGTCTACAAGTATTTTAAATGATCAAACTAGTAAATTGTGTGTGGGAGATAATTTTAATGTTATTCCTGAAATTTTAACTGGTACAACATCTTATACTTGGTATTACAATGGCTCTACTATTCCATATTCAACAATAGCTAATCTTACATTTACAAATGTAACTTCTGCTATAAATGGATTGTATTCATTGGTAGTAACCCAAACCGATATCTGTGGAAATATTAGCACTTTGGAAGGTGAATTTTCTATTGAAGTGTACAATGTACCCGTAGCAAATCAACCTACATCTATTAGTGAATGTGACACTGATACTGACGGCTTTTTAAGTTTTGACTTAAATAATTTAAAAGATCCTGAAATACTTGGTTCACAAAGTTCAACAGAATTTGAAGTAGTATACTTTACTTCTCAACCAGATGCTGATGCTAATACAAACCCAATAGTAAACCCATATGTAAATGCTTCACCCTATAGTACAGATACAATTATTGCAAGAATACATAACAAACAAAACCCTGATTGCTATGAAACTAAAAGTTTTACAATTCAAGTTTATGAGACACCAAATCCTCCAGCAACTATAACAGATATAGTCAATTGTGATAACATATCAATAGGAACAGATGTTGATGGTCTAATTCTTTTTGATTTAACTTCAAAAGAACAAGAAATTTTGAACGGACAAACTGCATCAGAATTTACCATTGAATATTATACAGATAATACTTATACAAGTTTAATTGGAAATCCTGCAACATTTGCAAATACCAGCACAACACAGCTTGTTTATGTCAAAATATTCAATAAATTAAATCCGAGTTGTACTGTTTCAACCAATTTCACTATCGAAGTTTTTGAACTTCCTATTGTTACTTCACCTGTTTCTTTAAAACAATGCGACAATGATAATGATGGTTTTAGCCCCTTTAATTTAACTGAAGCCAATACTAAAATATCTTCTGATACTGATGTTACTTTTTCTTATTTTATTTCGTTTTTAGCAGCAGACACCAACGATACAAACGATGAAATACAAAACCCAACTGCATACATCAATCAAACACCTACAACTGAAACTGTTTGGGTAAGAATTGAAAATA
>JQIA01002095.1_pt1 | contig 10673 bp, 11 predicted proteins | sample 811431 | NCBI WGS metagenome assembly JQIA01 (sample SAMN02998118, study PRJNA258478) | marine sediment metagenome | biome: marine; feature: seafloor; material: sediment; isolation source: oil-polluted sediment collected from 3 locations (0.5 km, 0.7 km and 0.9 km)... | place: USA: Gulf of Mexico ... | reverse complement strand
TGGTTTGAAAACGAAGCCGATCTGGATGTAGTGGTCGCTCTATCTGGCAGTGGACCCGCCTATTATTTTATGGTCATGGAGGCGATGGAGACAGCAGCTATTCAACTAGGGCTTTCAGCAGAGGCTGCCCGCCAGCTTACGTTGCAAACAGCACTGGGCTCAGCACAACTGGCACTACAAAGCGAAGAGGCCCCGGCAGAGTTAAGGCGCAAGGTGACCTCACCGGGCGGAACTACCGAAGCCGCTATCAACTGTTTTCAGGAGGACGGCCTGAAAGATCTGTTTGCCCGGGCGATGAAGGCCGCCTATGATCGCAGTATTGAACTGGCCGGGTAAGCTAATTTAAAATAAGGAGTGTAATACCGTGGAACCTCTCGCCGCAGCCGGCATCTACGTGGTCAGGATGCTATTTGGGCTTTATATCTGGGTTGTGCTTTTGCGCTTCCTGTTACAACTGGCCCGCGCCGATTTTTACAATCCAATTTCTCAGGCTATTGCAAAGGTAACCGATCCAGCGCTGGTGCCTTTGAGACGATTAATTCCGCAGGTTGCGGGTGTGGATATCTGTTCACTGATCCTGGCCGTAATCGTGCAAATCGCGGCTATCTGCCTAGTATATCTGCTTTACGGTCAAACAGTGCCTAGCTTTATATTGGTGATTGGCTGGTCCCTAGTGGGGCTACTTTCAATGGTACTGAATATTTATTTCTTCGCCCTTCTGATCGTTATTATTCTAAGCTGGGTTGCCCCCAACTCAAGCCATCCGGGTGCGCTGCTGGTTTATCAGATCACAGAACCCATCATGCGCCCTGCACGAAACTTAATTCCAGCAATAGGTGGTCTGGATCTTTCACCCATCTTTATTTTTATCGCAATCAACCTGATTGAGAAGCTGGTAGTTCATACATTGGCTGCTTCGCTGAACATGCCTAGACAGTTAATTTTAGGGCTCTAAAATTGGATGCCCTGTGCAAACGGCAAGGCGATCGGCTGCTATTGCACTGTTACCTGCAGCCGCGCGCCTCCCGGGATGAATTTGCCGGTATTCACGGCGATAGTCTCAAAATCAGGATCACGGCACCGCCCGTTGATGGTAAGGCGAATAAACATCTGGCCCGCTTTATTGCAAAACAGTTTGGCGTCTCCATGAGTCAGGTTGAACTGATCAAGGGAGGGAACAGCCGCCATAAGCTGCTGGCCATCGAATCACCCACAAGCATCCCCTCTTGCCTTAGCTCAACGCTATCATTAGACTGCGGTCAATCACCTGAATAAGTCACCCCAATGCCTAAAGAGATACCTGAGAATTCTGTTGGCCTGGTAACACCGCAAACCATGCAGTTTGATGAACCGCTGGAGCTCGCCTGTGGGCGCACCCTGGATAGTTATCAGCTTGTCTATGAAACCTACGGTACGCTGAATGCGGATCACAGTAATGCGATCCTGATCTGCCATGCCCTGAGCGGACATCATCATGTAGCGGGGTTTCACAGCATGGAAGATGAGAAGCCCGGTTGGTGGGAAACCTGTATCGGCCCTGGGAAACCCATAGACACCAATCGTTTTTTTGTGGTTTGCCCTAACAATATAGGGGGCTGTCATGGCAGCACCGGGCCAACCAGCCTTAATGCTCAAACCGATAAGCCCTGGGGGCCAGATTTTCCGCCGTTACGTGTTCGAGACTGGGTGAATAGTCAGGCTCGGCTAGCCGACCGGTTGAGCATTGAGAAGTGGGCCGCAGTCATTGGCGGTAGCCTGGGTGGCATGCAGGCGCTACGCTGGGCACTGGAATATCCCAACCGTCTTTCACACTGTATTGTTATTGCATCGGCCATGAGATTAACCGCGCAGAATATTGCCTTTAACGAGATTGCCAGAAACGCTATACGCTCTGATCCAGCGTTCCATCAGGGCCGTTTCCTAGAGGAAAAAACCATTCCAAAAAATGGCCTGAGGTTGGCCCGCATGGTCGGACATGTCACCTACCTGTCCGACGATCTGATGGGCAAAAAATTTGGCCGGGAGTTAAAGATGGGTGATTTTCAGCAGGGCCAGTACAACCCTGTTGAATTTCAGGTAGAAAGCTACCTGCGCTATCAGGGCGACAAGTTCGCAGAAGATTTTGATGCCAACAGTTATATTTTGATCACCCGAATACTGGATTATTTTGACCTTGCCCGGGAATATGAGCACGACCCGGTCAGGGCGCTCTCTCACGCGCTATGTAAATTCCTGGTGATCTCCTTTTCAACCGATTGGCGCTTTGCTCCGCAGCGATCAAGGGAGATAAAAAATGCTTTGATCTCAGCTGGCAAGGATGTATGTTATGCCGAGATCGATGCTCCAGAGGGCCACGATGCATTTCTGTTACCCATAGAGCGATACGTGAAGCTACTCACTGCCTATATGAATGGGGTAGCCCAGGAGGTAGAGGCATGACCGGGACAAATCGTATTGACTGGGCGAAGATCGAGCGATGGATCGCCCCAAAAAGCCGGGTGCTGGATCTGGGCTGCGGCGACGGCAGCTTATTGCGGCAATTGATGGACAGCAGGCAGGTGCAAGCCTATGGCCTAGAAATCTCCCCTGATCTGGTGACCGAATGTATTTGCAAAGGGGTCAACGTAATTGAGCATAACCTGGACCATGGCCTGGATGATTTCGAAACTAACAGTTTTGATACGGTGGTAATGACCCAAGCGTTACAGGCGTTGCATCGACCTGATCTGGTCATTGACGAGATGCTTAGGGTCGGCAAGGAGTGCATTGTCACTTTTCCAAATTTCGGTAATTGGCATGCACGTTTCTACCTGGCCCTGCATGGCCGCATGCCGGTCACTAAACAACTATCCTATCAGTGGTACGATACGCCGAACATCCATTTTTGCACAGTGCGGGATTTTGAAGCACTTTGCGCGGACAGATCGATCCGTTTGCTACATAGGGCCGTGGTGGCAGAGCGATTTCCTGATCGTATATTCAAAAATATATGGCCTAATCTGTTTACCGAAACCGCCATCTATCATCTGAGCAAGTGAGCGTTCAACACCGTTAGGGAGCTACTGAAAAATGAAGACTTTTATTACACTCATTCTTTGTCTGCTGATAACGCCAGTGAGTGCAGATGCTGAAACCGAACATGATTTTGGTGATTACGTTGTTTATTTCAACGTGTTTAACAGTGATTTTCTAACACCTGAAGTGGCGGATCAGTACCATTTAACCCGCAGCCGTAACAGCGCAATAATTAATATTGCCGTCCAGAAAAAATCCCCTCAAGGCAACATAGCAGTGAACGCCATGCTCAAAGGCGAGCTACGTAATATTATCGGGCAACTGCGCCCCCTGGAATTTTTGCGGGTGCAGGAGGGCAGAGCCATCTATTACTTAGGCAGTTTTCGTGTAGCAAATAGCGAGTCACTAAGCTTTCATATCAACATTCGCCCTGACGCTAATGCCAAGGGCTTTGATCTAAATTTTACAAAGCAGGTATTCATTGAGTAACCCGGTGTTAAAAAAGGTTGTACTGGCCAGCTCAAACCAGGGCAAGCTCAGAGAGATCCAGCAACTGCTTGCCCCCCTTAACTGGCAGCTACTGTCACAATCACAGTTCACTATCGAGGATGCTGAGGAAACGGGGCTGAGCTTCGTGGAAAACGCCCTGATAAAGGCTCGGCATGCATCAACACTGGCGGGCCTACCCGCACTTGCGGATGACTCCGGCCTGGAAGTGGATGCCCTTGGCGGCAAACCCGGCATCTACTCATCCCGCTTTGCAGGCCCTGATGCCACTGACCAAGACAATATGACAGCACTGCTTCAGGCCATGATCGGTGTTCCAGAGACGCAGCGTACCGCCCGTTTTCACTGTGTCATTGTCTATCTGCGCCATAGTCAGGACCCTACACCGCTCATTGCTCAGGGCGTTTGGGAGGGGCGAATTTTGCAAAAACCCCGTGGCAATAATGGGTTTGGGTATGACCCGGTTTTCTTCAGCCCCGGTCATGGCCGATCGGCCGCCCAATTGACACCCGAGGAGAAAAATAGCAGTAGTCACCGAGCAAGGGCGCTACATGCCCTGAACCATCTGCTTTCCAACTGAGATGAACCCTTGCTTTAAGCAGCTGCCGCCGCTGGCCCTCTATATTCATATTCCCTGGTGCGTACGCAAATGCTCCTATTGTGATTTCAACTCGCACAGCATCAGCCATGATCTGCCAGAACACGCCTATGTCCAGGCACTACTTGCTGATCTTGAGAGAGAGCTACCCTTTGTTCAGGGTCGACCGCTGCACTCGGTCTTTTTGGGTGGCGGCACCCCCAGTTTATTCTCACCTGAAAGCATAGCAAAGCTCCTGGATGCCGCGCGTAACATGATCGGTTTTACAGACAATATTGAGATTACGCTGGAAGCAAACCCTGGCACCCTTGAACAGAACAAGTTCGCAGGCTTTTATGATGCCGGCGTCAACCGGCTTTCGATCGGGGTGCAAAGTTTTAACGATGATCATCTACAATGCCTGGAGCGGATCCATGATAGTTTGGGCGCGAGGACCGCAATCGAGTCAGCACTCAGAGCCGGATTTACTAACATCAATCTAGATCTGATGCATGGGCTTCCAAAGCAAAGTGTGACCGCGGCTCTGCAAGACCTTCAAACGGCTACTCGATTCAAACCTCAACATATCTCCTGGTATCAGCTAGCCATAGAGCCCAACACACATTTTTATAAAAAACCGCCGCCCTTACCGAGTGAGGAGGTTATTGAGATGATGGAGGCGCATGGACAAGATTTTTTTATCGAACAGGGTTATCAGCAGTACGAAGTTTCTGCCTGGTGTCAGCCTGGCCGGGAGTCTCGTCATAACCTGAACTACTGGCAGTTTGGTGATTACCTAGGAATAGGTGCTGGCGCTCACGGCAAGATCACCCTGATGCAGGATCAACGTATTGTCCGTAGCCGAAAAACCCGATCACCGGCTGACTATCTTGGTCAACACCAGCACCCAACCCGAATCCAGAAGAGCGTTCGCCCAGAAGACCTCCCTGGTGAATTTATGCTCAATGCACTGCGGCTAAACAGGGGATTTTGCGTTACGGATTTTGAGCAGTCAACCGGCCTTCCTATTAAGATTTTATCAGCGCAGTTGCACAAGGCCTGTACAGATGGGCTGCTGACAATGGGTAAGATTATTGAGCCAACCAAGCAGGGCCGGCTTTTCCTCGATAGCCTGATTGAATATTTTGTCTAGTAGCTAGCGGAGTATTTTATCCCGCTAGGTTGGCTACCACCACCTGATTACGCCCTCCCTCCTTGGCGGCATAAAGCGCATCGTCGGCGGCCTCTATCTGCTGATTGAGGGCTGTCCCAAGCTTGAAACTCGCCAGACCAATTGAGACGGTGACCGGCTTCTCCGCCCCGATAGCACTGAACAAAATAGAGGGCACCTCCTCACGAATTTTATTGAGGGTGATGAAGGCCTCCTCTGTCGAGGTTTCCGGCATGATTAGCATAAACTCCTCGCCACCATAACGGGCTACGAAATCAGTGGAGCACACCGTACGTTTAAGATAACTGGCGATGCCCTGCAATACCCGATCACCTACCAAGTGGCCATAGGTATCATTGATCTGCTTGAAAAGATCAATATCCAGCAGGGCAATCACCGTTGGACGTTTATATCGAAGAAAGCGCTGCCATTCTGTATTTATTTTCTCATCCAATGCTGCCCGGTTTGGCAGCCCGGTTAGAGCATCTGTCATTGCCCGTAGCGTTTCTTTCCGCAGACTTTTCTTGATTATTCTGGATTCATCTTCCATCGTTTTTAGCTGATGTTGTAGCGTTTCCAGCTCTCTGTTAAGCTGCAGCTCCCTCTTGCCCTCAGCCTCGACAAAATCGTCCATGGATTCAGCCAGGCTATTGACGTGGGTTGTTACAGATTGCTTTAACAGACCAAGATCGGTTGCGTTCTCTACATCCTGAGAGATTGAGCCCACCCGGCCGCGCACTAAATCATCAAGCTGCTTAGTTGACCGTTTCCAATCATCCTGACTTTGCTGTCCACTGCCAAGGAGATCATTTATCTCTCGTAACTGTTGATCGATGGATAGTAAAAACCCCTCAAAATCGATCTGATTTTTTTTCAATACAGCAATAACCAGATCCGTTGCTTCATTCAACAGCAAGGCCAGCTCTTCAGTAGAAATTTGTACCGCTAATCGATTTTTAAGCTGATCAGCTTGTTGCCGATCCTCGATGCCAAGTGGTAGATGCTCAAGCAGATCAGACATCAGTACCCTGATCTCTTGAAGACCAGCCTCCTGAACTCCCGCACAATCATCGGGATCAACCTTCTGAGCCAGTTGTAGCGCCGCATCCTGCTCTGGCAGGCCTTGCGGCTTACTGCTAAAAATGCGTGATACCAGCCCTCTTTTATGAGCAGCAGAGTCTTGAGATTGTGCAGCTGTATTCATATATTCAGTCAGCACACTGCCCTGAATTTTGGCATATGCCTGCAGAAGTTCTGGATAACCATTAAAACGCGCACTTTCAGATTTTAAAGCCTTGATATGGCGCTTTAGTGCATTTTTATTTTCGCGGCTGACCTCCAGCAATGACAGTTGTTCAGCCAGTTTGGTAAAGGATATTAAGCCAACATCCTCTAGCTGTTTCTTTTGCTGCTCCAGTTTCAACAACATATTTTCAATCTGATGCAGGTTATCAACGATACTACTTTTGCTAGGGTGCTCTTTGCGCAGCAACTCCCTTAGATTCTCCAGGTGTTTATCTAGCGTCAGATCCTGGCCATCAGCAGCAAGACTGATCCGTACCAAAGCGCGTTCCAACGCATTGCGATAATCCGCATCACTTTTTTGCTGACGTTCATACTTTTCACTTAAAGCAACGTACTTATCACGCCAGCGGCCATCCTCCAGTGTTCGCTTGTCCTGATCTACCATAAGTCAATTGCCTGATTTTTCATGATCACCTTTTGCTATTTGCACAACGGCACTCACAGAAAGTATAGTTTATTATATTCTCGCTGTACCTGCCGGATATTATGTACACTTAGGAGGGGCTGCCATCATTAGATGTTCATAACGAGGGAAACCGATTTCCGGTGCCTTTTGACCACAATGGGCCGATACCACAGGTTCCACGAAGATTTTATTGAGCGCTGCATCAGGTGCAGTACAAATTTTAACATATAGCACGAAAGCAGCTTTTTACAGCTTCTTAATGCCAGGGATGCTATGGATAACTCACACTATTTTTATCGCACTATCGTTTTTTCTCAAAAAGACAACCAGGTATCATTAGCCGACATCAATCAACCAGACAAGATAACCCCTTTAGATGAATGGCTTGGCATGGTAGTTTCGCTTGCTGATGGCCAACATTCGATTCAAGAGCTGATTGACTATATTAGCCAACGATACCAGAGGACACCAGATAATTTAGAGCAAACACTGTTATCAGTGATTGAGCGGCTCGAAGAGGGGAAAATTATTCAGCTAAGCAAAAACAGGGTGTCTTTACCCTATTATCTGGCAGCACCGATTGAAACGCTTGACATAGAAAAAGCTAGAAAATTAATCCAGGAAGATAGCTAACTACTTGGCATCCGCCCAGAAATAATCGGTCATCAATCTTTTTCCAAAATACAGCTTTATCTCACCAATGAAAGCTTAGAAGAGTCTGAGAAAATATTTTCTATAAAATCAAGTTGTTGAAGCATGGCTTCAGTTATGCCGAGAGACCTTCTGGCCTGCTCCAACTGCCCGTCAGAATCATTTATGCTGAAAAACTTTTATTATTCGGGTAGTATAAAGGCTTATCTAACATCTGTTAGGTAAGTACTGCGGTGTCCATCGCGGCATCCATCAAGCCAGGCAGCACAACTATTTCTGAGCAATAACAAATGAATACAGCAAAGATTGATGCTCTAATAACGCGGATGCGCGCAGGTGAAGAGGCTGCGCTGGCACGTATGATTACAATGATAGAGCGCGAAGACGGTGCTGTGCCCTACATGATGTCCGAGATCAACAAAGATCTGGGCAAAGCCTACACCATCGGCATTACAGGCCCTCCTGGTGCCGGGAAAAGCACCCTGACCGACAAGATGACCAAACTACTCCGTGAACAGGGTTTTGATGTCGCAATTATCGCTATTGATCCCTCCAGCCCATTTACAGGCGGCGCTGTACTGGGGGACAGGGTACGGATGGAAAGTCACTATCTGGATCCAGGGGTATTTATTCGCAGCATGGCTACAAGAGGCTGTCATGGGGGGCTTTCTCGAAGCGTGCAGGATACTGTTAAACTCTGTGACGCCGCAGGCAAAGATTTCATCCTGCTTGAAACCGTGGGTGTGGGTCAAACCGAATTGGATATTATCCAGGTAGCAGACTCAGTTCAGGTAGTATTGGTTCCCGAGGCAGGAGATGCCATCCAAATGCTCAAGGCCGGGCTGATGGAAATTGCTGACGTTTTTGTTGTTAATAAAGCCGACCGTGACCCATCTGGCACGATGGCCGCAGGTTTAAAATCTGTATTACAGATGAAATACAACACAACCGGTGGTATCACCCGCAAGAACGAACAGCCCACTGACCACGAAAGTATTTGGTACGTTCCAGTTGTTCAGACAGAGGGACTCAATAATAAAGGAATCCAGGCTCTGCTTGAAGAGTTAAACAAGCATCGACAGCACCTGAATACTACGGGAAAATTGGAAATCCGTCGCAAACAACGGCGGCGTGAAGAGCTGACGACTCGGCTACAATCACGATTTATCCGGCGACTTGACGAGTCTGCCACTAAAAACCATAAAGTCCAGGCTTTAATCAACCAGGTTGTGGAAGGCACTATTTCCAGTCATGCAGCCACTGACCAGTTGATCGATGAACTACTTTAGTCACGGTACCCACGAGTTTTCTTAACGGTCGTTAGCTGCTAAAATAGCATAATAGTAACCACCACAGTTAAGCCGCAAAGACCCCAACCTACCAGTAACAGGAAAAATACTATTATGAAGAGAACAATTCGCGCACTCATAGCAAAACCCGGTCTTGACGGCCACGATAAAGGCGCAAAGGTACTGGTCAACGTCCTCCGGGATGCAGGACTGGAGGTTATCTATACCGGGCTCCACCAAACACCTGAAAAGGTCGCCCGTTCCGCTATCCAGGAAGATGTAGATATCGTTGGTTTAAGCTATCTGTCCGGCGCACATATGGGCTTGAGCCAGGATGTTATAACCGCGCTCAAGAATGCCGGGGCTGATCCTGCTGTAAGAGTGATTGTTGGGGGCAACATACCGGTAAAAGACCATGAAGCACTGCATGACATGGGGGTTGCTGGCGTATTTGCCGGGGGCTCAAGTTATGACGAAATTATCGAGAAGATCGAACAAATAGTTGCACAAGCCAACGCAGAATAAATCTTAAATAAAATAGGCCATTAAAATGACTGATGAATTATTGATTGATATCAAAGACCATATCGCCACCTTAACGCTTAATCGACCCAAAAAAAAGAACTCCCTATCCATTAATATCCTCAATGGGTTAAAGGAGTTTTTTACAGACCTCCCTGAGGGCGTTCGCTGTGTGGTTTTGCGGGGCATGGGAGAGGAAGCCTTCTCCTCTGGCTTTGATATCACCACTATTGGCACCTTGTCACCAGGAGATGAAGTAAGCATCATTGATGGCGCCTACAGCGCTCTGCAGAACTGCCCCGTCCCAACTATTGCCTATCTGAATGGCTACGGCTTTGGTGCTGGCTGCGATCTCATGGTGAGCTGTGATTTCAGAATCGCCCATTCTCGCGGCAAATTTGGCATGCCCCCCGCAAAATTAGGCGTCATCTACAGTTTCGATGGCCTGGCTCGATTTAACAGCCTGGTCGGCCCCTCAAAAGCCAAAGAGATATTTTTGGTAGGTCGCTATTACTCAGCCCAGGAAAGTTATGAGATGGGCCTTGTTAGCCATGTCATAGACCCGCAAGAACAGGAAGCTTACGTGTATAAAATGGCAACCGACATTGTCAATAACGCACCCTTGAGCGTCACTGGGATGAAGCAGATGCTGATCATGGCAAATAAGCGGCAGCCACTTTCTGCTGAAGATGCGGCAAACGTCGATCGCATTATTACCGGCGTCTATACCAGTGAGGATATGAAAGAGGGCAAAGCCTCATTTCTCGAAAAACGCAAACCTGTTTTTAAAGGGAAGTAAACTTATCCCGTAGTAAAATATGCGGACTAGATTGCCTGACCTTTGTGTCAGGCAATCTAGTCGCAACCACAGGTAACACCACCGGGTTGCCGCCAATGTAAAACCACACGATCGACTCTGATATCCTTTCCTGGCCGCATCTCACAATTTGTAACCCTAAATACTATCGAGGGAATATGTTATGGGAACCAAAGAAAACGATACCCAGCAACACCAGGGTGCAGCTGGCTGGGCAGGGCGTAAAAACTTTGCAGATGCAGACAGAAAAGATCTTACTTCATCAGGCATGCCACTTAAGGCAGTTTACACCCAAGAAGATGTAGCACATCTTGCCCCAGAGCCACTGCCGGGCCAATACCCCTTTACCCGAGGTATCCATCCAGACATGTACCGTTCGCGCCTCTGGACACGTCGCCAGTATGCGGGGTTTG
>JQIA01002094.1_pt1 | contig 10674 bp, 8 predicted proteins | sample 811431 | NCBI WGS metagenome assembly JQIA01 (sample SAMN02998118, study PRJNA258478) | marine sediment metagenome | biome: marine; feature: seafloor; material: sediment; isolation source: oil-polluted sediment collected from 3 locations (0.5 km, 0.7 km and 0.9 km)... | place: USA: Gulf of Mexico ... | reverse complement strand
GCTGCCTGCGTGACTTTGTAGGATTTACCATTCTTTGACAGCTGTTTTTCAACAGATTTTTCTGCCGCTTTTTGCAAGGCCATATCAAGGGTTGTTGTAATTACCAAATCTTGTTCTGTTCGTCCAAGAAGCGCTCGAACCTCAGTGACAACCCAATCTGAAAAATACCGAACATTCTTAAAATTACTGCCGGCATTACGCAAAATTGCAGGGCTTTTTACCATTTTATTGGCTTCTGCGTCCGTCAGGTAGCCGACAGATTGCATGCGTCGCAGGACCACTGTGGACCTCTTTTGCGCGCGTTTAATGTTTGCTGTTGGGGCGTAATATGTGGGTGCTTTTAGCAGGCCTGCCAACATGGCAGCTTCAACTGTGCTCAGGTTTTTGATGTCTTTTGCAAAATACTTGCGCGTGGCAGCATCAATTCCAAAAGTTCCAGACCCAAAATACATTCGGTTGAGATAAAGCGCGAGAATTTCTTCTTTGCTGTAGGTCGCCTCCAACCAAAAGGCCAATAACACTTCGCGAATTTTACGCTGAATGTTGCGTTTGGGTGTCAAAAACAGGTTTTTGGCAAGTTGTTGGGTAATGGTACTGCCGCCCTCAACGATGCGGCCAGCTTGATAATTACGCCACATTGCACGGATCAAACTTAAGGGATTAATTCCAAAATGGGTATAAAAATGGGCGTCTTCCGTGGCAAGAACTGCTTGTTTCATGCGCTCGGGTATTTGTTCAGGTTTTAGCATACGCCCATACAAATCCCCATAAGTTGCAAAACGCACATTATCTACGGATTTAAGAACAAGGGAGGGTCGTTTCTCGATGATGTCTATGCCAGAGATGTCAGGCAAGGTGTAGGCAAAATATCCAAAGACAATACCAACAATGAGAATGCCCCATAAAACCAATGTACCGCCCCAGTTCACCATCCCCCTAATTAGGTTATTGCGAGCTTTTGGAGGTGTGGCTGCAGGTTTGGCGGTTTTCTTTTTTGGCGTTGATTTTTTTGCAGTCTTGGATGCGGCCGGTTTTTTCTTCGGTGCAGGCGTTCGCTGGTCGTAGCTGCTAGGTGCCTTTTTTCCGGGCTTTTTACTGGATGGTTTTTTCATAAATATAGGTATTTCACGGCCCAAAATTCAATATAGGGACAGTGTACTCAAAAAAGGTACCATATTAAGGCAAAAATAGAGAGAGGGTCATGAAGGGCGGTTCTTTGTTCGATTACCGGTCCAGAAATTATTTGATGTTTGCCGCGTACGTAACGCGCCCGGAAGTCTTGCCTTTGCAAATCTCGTCTTTGCGTTTGATGTTTTTACGAGCTGTTTTGCCGGCTGTAATCTTGGTCTTTAGGGAGACAAGTGAACAGGAATAGACTTCGCCTGTTTTGACATCTTTTCGCGCAGGTGTGAATTTTTGGACGCGGCCGACGACGCGGATGGATTTGTCCAGGGTTTGATCTGTTATAACATCGCGCAAGTTAAAAGCGTGGATGTCTTTAACCACTTTGCGCATCATATATTCTGCGTCTTCCAACATGTCTTTTGGAATAGAGTTTGCCGCTAAAGCCGGTTGGGTAACGATAGTTCCAACGATCAATAATCCAAATACTGCTAGACGTTTCATACGGTGTTCAATTCCTATAACTACAGACTATAAAGGCGCATAATATGTGACTTTTGTCGTAAAACAAATAGCCTACATGCGCCTTTATAAATTTTTCTTTCTCTTACCTATATAAAATAGGTTAATTCAGACTTAAACGCGGATTTATGCATCCAAAACGCGGACTTTAAGAGCATTTTGTTGAATAAAGTCACGCCTTGGTTCAACAACATCACCCATCAAAGTTGAGAAAACCTCATCAGCTTCATCTCCGTGATTGACCTTAACCTGCAGCAATGTACGTGCTTCGGAATCAAGTGTTGTTTCCCATAGCTGTTCTGGGTTCATTTCACCCAACCCTTTATAGCGTTGCATGGTCAAGCCTTTGCGGCCAACGGCAAGAACGGCTTCTAAAAGCTCAAGCGGAGAGTTAATAGTCTGATGTTTGTCTTTATAGGTAAATTTACCAGATTTTGTGTAAGCTTCTTGCAATTCATCTTTCATTGTGTGGAGCCGCTGCGCTTCTGCAGAATGAATAAGATTGCTGTCCACATGTTGGACTTCTGTCACGCCGCGGACTTCACGGGAGAACCGCAGGCTGAAATCTTCAAGCACTTCGCCTACCCACCCTCGTTCTGTCTCCGATGACATAGCATCCAGACGCTCTGCCACAAAAGCGGCCGCTTTGGGTCCGTTGATGGGGTCATTGAGAACTTCATCGTTCAACGCCCCGGCAATGGCGACTTGTTCCACAATTCCTTTTGTTTGGAGGCGGGCAATGGCATCGATGAGATTGCGGCATTGACGGGCATGATTGATAAGGCCCAGCAAATCTTGACCAGAGCGTTGCTCGCCCGTGGACAAGGTAAAGACAGCGTCTTCAATTCCCTGTTCAATCAGATATTCTTCCATCGCGGCTTCATCTTTGAGGTAAACCGAAGATTTACCGCGCGCAACTTTGTAAAGAGGTGGTTGCGCAATATACAGATAACCCTTTTCAATCAGTTCAGGCATCTGGCGATAGAAAAACGTCAGGAGCAGTGTTCGAATGTGAGATCCGTCAACGTCCGCATCGGTCATAATGATGATTTTATGGTAGCGGGTTTTTTCAATGTTAAATTCTTCGGCGCCGATACCAGTGCCAAGGGCCGTAATAATCGTTCCGATTTCTTGAGAAGAGAGCATGCGGTCAAAGCGAGCGCGCTCCACGTTCAAGATTTTACCACGCAAAGGGAGAACCGCCTGATTGTGACGATCACGGCCTTGCTTGGCTGATCCACCCGCACTGTCTCCTTCCACGAGGAAGACTTCGGAAATAGCAGGGTCTTTGGATTGGCAATCGGCAAGCTTTCCGGGCAGGCTTGAGATATCTAGCGCACCTTTGCGCCGAGTGAGTTCTCTGGCTTTACGCGCCGCTTCACGTGCAGATGCAGCTTCAAAAATCTTGTAGATAATGATTTGAGCTTCTTTTGGATGCTCTTCAAACCACTGATCCAACCCTTCGTTCACGCAGCTTTCAACGATTGGGCGGACTTCACTTGAGACCAGTTTGTCTTTGGTTTGGGACGAGAATTTTGGATCGGGAACTTTTACTGAGACAACGCAAGTGAGACCTTCTCGGGCGTCATCACCAGTGATAGAGGCTTTCTCTTTCTTCGAGATACCAGAACTTGCTGCATATTTATTAATAGTTCTGGTTAGGGCACCGCGAAAACCAGCCAAATGCGTTCCGCCATCGCGCTGGGGAATGTTGTTGGTAAAACACAGGACATTTTCGTGGTAGCTGTCGTTCCATTCAAGAGAAACTTCAACGCCTGTGCCGTCTTTATCAGATTCAAAGTTTATGGTTTCTGGAATAAGTGCATTTTTCGAACGGTCCAAATACTTCACGAAGGCCGAAATACCTCCATCATATTGCAGCTCGACAGTTACGGGTTCGGCAGAGCGGAAATCATTGAGTTGAATACGAACGCCTGAATTTAGAAAGGCCAGCTCCCGCAAGCGATGTTCCAAAGTGGCAAATTCAAATTTCACATTGGTGAACGTATCGGAGGAGGGAACGAAAGTGACTTCTGTTCCTGTGAAGGGCTTGTCGCCGCCGCCCTCCAGTGGAACCCTTGGTGCATCACCGATAATTCCCAAGCGATCTAGGGCGTCACCATGGGAGAATTTGATCTCGTGGGTTTTGCCGTTTCGCCAAATTTTCATATCGAGCCGAACAGACAGCGCGTTCACAACAGAAACACCAACACCGTGAAGACCACCGGACACTTTGTAGGAATTTTGATCGAACTTACCACCAGCATGGAGTTGGGTCATGATCACTTCAGCAGCAGAGACACCTTCTTCTTCGTGAATATCCACGGGGATACCGCGACCATTGTCGCGAACGGTAACCGAGGCATCGCTGTTAAGGGCAACATAGACAAGATCGCAGTGACCTGCCAAAGCTTCGTCAATTGCGTTATCCACAACCTCATACACCATATGGTGCAAACCAGAACCGTCATCTGTATCACCGATATACATGCCGGGGCGTTTTCGAACCGCATCAAGGCCTTTGAGGACTTTAATGGAATCTGCGCCATATTCTTCTGCGGCTGTTTGGTCTTCACTCATACGTCATATTCCTTAGGTTCAGCTCATCAATGTCGGGGCTAACCGGCCTTGTTCAACTGCAAAAAATTGTGCCCGCTCTCCAAGCTCGGAAAAGAGTAAATCGTCCGTTCCTGTCATCCATGCCTGCATTTTCAATTCAGCAATTTCATCAAACAGGGCGATCCGTCTCGTCTGGTCCAGATGGGCCGTAATTTCGTCTAGTAATAATACCGGGGCTTTGCCATGTAATCCAGCCTGTAGACGCGCATCGGCAAGGATTATTGAAATTAAAAGCGCCTTTTGCTCGCCAGTGGAGCAAAGATTGGCTGGTTGGCTCTTTTCCCGGTGCAAAACCTGCATATCACTGCGGTGCGGGCCTATTGTTGTACTGCCCGCTTTTGCGTCTATTTTTCGTACTTTTTCAAGAGTCTCGCGGTAATTATCTTCTGCGGCCAGGGCTGGCATACTAGCAACGGCCGTCTCGAGGTCTCCAAAAAGAGATATTTCCGCCTTTGGGAAGGCAAATTTGTTTGATGCGCGTGATTTGCCTTCTTCATCCAACATGGCGCGGTTTAGCCGGTTAACGGCCTCGACACGCGCAGCAACGATGGCAATTGCCTGTTCCGCCATTTGATGTTCAAGGGAGGTGAGCCAGTGGGGGTCGTTACGGCCTTCTTTTAACAGGCGGTTTCGCTCCCGCATGATTTTCTCATAAGTAGCCGTTCTTTTGGCGTGCGCTGGATCAAATCCATAAACCAGACGATCCAAAAACCGCCGTCTTCCGCTGGCGCCTTCTTGAAATAGGCGATCCATTTGCGGTGTCAGCCAGCCGATATTGAGAATTTCCCCAAAATCTGTCGCTTTCATTCCGTTTTGCCCATCAATCCTGACCGTCCGTTTTTCAGTTTGCGACAGGTTACCACCTGCCCGGATAAGCCCTGTTCCAAGGGTTCTATCTAACTGTCCATCGTGTACTGTTGCCGAAACGGCCCAACCGCCCTTGCCAAAATTGCATTCTGGGTCATTCAATTTTGCCCGGCGCAAACCCCGGCCTGGCGATAAAAAAGAAATGGCCTCCAATAGATTTGTTTTGCCACTGCCATTGGGTCCCGTGAGGACCACAGGGCGGGTATCTGTTTCTACTTTCAGATAGGTGTAGTTTCGAAAGTCCGTCAGAACCAGCCGCGTCAGAGCAAGTGGGGTCAAGTAGGGCTCCTAAGGGAAATAATGCTGAACAGGCGAGAGATCTCGCCCAGTCCAGATCAAACCCGCATTGGCATCAGTACGTAAAGCGCCCCATCATCAGTGCCATCTCTAACGATGGTTGGTGATTGCGCATCGGCAAGAACGAAACGGGCGTTGTCGCCCTCAATCTGCCCAGTAATGTCCAATAGATATTTGGAATTAAAGCCGATCTCCAGATCACCAGAGCTATAACTTGCAGTTAGTTCTTCTGTGGCGCTGCCGCTATCTGCACCTGTTGCAGATAGGGTGACTGTATCGTCTGACAGGGACAGTTTAATGGCTCGTGATTTTTCAGTGGATACGGTTGAAACCCGATCTACGGCTTGGGCGAATGATTTGCCGTCAAGCTCAAGCACCTTATTGTTGCCCGATGGGATAACCCGCTCGTAATCAGGGAAGGTGCCATCAATGAGTTTAGATGTGAGAATAGATCCATCAAATGAGAAGCAAATCCGGTTCTCTGATAGGGAAATAGAAACGTCACCCTCTGTATCATCAATTAATTTGCGCAGCTCATTAACGGCTTTGCGCGGAACAATGACACCAGGAATGTTTTCAGCGTTTGCCGGTACCGGTGTTTCAACGCGGGCCAAACGGTGTCCGTCAGTCGCAACAGCTCGAAGCACAGGAATGCCTTCATTTTCCGCAGCATGTAGATAGATGCCGTTCAAATAGTAGCGGGTTTCTTCTGTGGAAATGGCAAATCGTGTTTTGTCGATCAAACGCTTCAACTCTTTCGTTGGTAGCGTAAAATTGAACGGAAGTTCGCCGGTTTCCATAATAGGGAAATCGTCTTTTGGCAAACAGGAGAGCGCAAATTGCGAGCGACCGGCGCGAACAGTTAAGCGGCCATCTTCGCCTTTGTAATCAAGTTCAACTTGCGACCCGTCGGGGAGTTTGCGAACGATGTCATAGAGAAGGTGGGCAGGTGCTGTGATGGAGCCAGAGGTCGCAATTTCAGCAGAGACTTGCTCGTTAATGGCAAGGTCCAAATCTGTTGCGGTTAAGCCCAATACGCCATTATCTGCGTTGAGCAGAATATTTGAAAGTATTGGAATGGTATTCCGGCGTTCAACTACACTTTGCACATGATTGAGTGCGGTGAGCAAAGTACTGCGTTCTATTGTTAATTTCATAGGCTCTACTTAGCTTTCAGACATTCCCACGGATCAAACACCATCATGCCTGATAAAGGTGCTCAACTACAACAATATTTTCCCATCTCCGTATTGGAAATATCTGAGTTAAGGAGTTGATTCAAAAAAATGAATCGCCTAGCAGTTAAACAGAACTTCCAGTTTGGAGTATCCCCAGCACTATATCAGATGAAACTGTGCTTGCCCACGTAATTTAACAGGGGCTTTGTTTCGTTGAATTGATAGGATATTTGGGGGTCTGGGATCGATTCAATGTCTCAAAATCGTCTAGTTTTCGAGCATCCGGCGCAGCAAATCTATATCTTCTGACAAAGACGTATCGTTTTCCCGCAACTCGTCGATTTTACGGACAGCATGCATAACTGTCGTGTGGTCGCGGCCACCGAATTTCCGGCCAATCTCAGGTAAGGAGCGACTGGTCAGCTGTTTTGCAAGATACATGGCCACCTGTCTTGGGCGAGCCACTGCGCGGGCCCTACGAGCAGAATGCATATCCGACATACGGATATTGAAATGCTCGGCTACTCGTTTTTGAATTTCTTCAATGGTGGTGCGTCGATCATTGGCTCGAAGAAGGTCCCGGAGGACTTCCTGAGTGCTTTCGATAGTGACGGCCCTACCAACGAGGTCAGAGTAGGCGAGTACCCTGTTCAGGGCGCCTTCAAGCTCTCTCACGTTGGATGTTATGCGATGGGCAAGAAATTCCAAAATGCGAGGATCGATGTTAATAGCCGCTTGTTCGACTTTCGACTGCAAAATGCCTAATCGCAATTCATAGTCAGTTGGATGAATATCTGCAACCAACCCCCAGCCCAGGCGAGAGCGCATACGCTCTTCCATACCTTCAAGGTCGGTTGGGGATCTGTCACCTGAGATAATGATCTGGTGGTTTTGATCAACCAACGCATTAAAGGTGTGGAAAAATTCTTCCTGAGTGGATTCTTTTCCGGCAATAAATTGTACGTCGTCAATCATCAACACATCAACAGAGCGGAACTGCTCTTTGAAGCTCATGGTGTCTTTGTAGCGAAGCGCACTGATGAAACGGAACATGAATTTTTCGGCGGAAAGATATAGAACCTTTTTATCCGGCGCATTATCCGCAATGGCATGGCCGATGGCGTGCATCAGATGGGTTTTACCAAGGCCGACACCACCATATAAATAAAGTGGGTTGAACGGAATGTTGTCACTTGCTTCGGCAACCCGGCGGGCAGCAGCGTGCGCCAGCTCGTTTGATTTACCCACGACAAAATTATCAAAGGTAAAGCGGACGTCCAATTGAGATTTCAAGTTGCGGGCGGAGTCAGGGGATGCGTCTGCGTTAATGGGGCGCACTTTCTGACCCGTCATCTCCATCGGAGCTTGCCCCGCATTGCTGTCAGTCACGGCCGCGCCGGTTTCTTTAACGTGGATATCAATAGATTGAATGTCGTCGGCTTCAAGACACCAAATTTGCCTGATGCGATTGGCGTAGTTGTTTATGACCCAGTCCCGCAAAAACTTGGTCGGCAGGGACATGGTGACATGCCCGTTTGAAATGGCTTCCAGCCCAATATTCTTGAGCCACGAATTATATGTGGCTTCCCCATATTCAGAACGAAGTCGTTCACGGACCTTGTTCCATGCATCTGAATGGGGAGTTTGAATAGGAAGGGCGCCACCAGTTGTCATATCAGTTTTGCACCCAATCCAAGCCAGCTGTTTTCCAGCCGTCGACAGACCCGCGGTGGCGCTGTCCGTCATGATTTCCTTCAAAGCCTTCAAGAATATTGTAGGAATTTTCAAAGCCGGCCGCGGTGGAGGCAAGAGCCGCTGCAATGGAGCGAACGCCAGAGCGACAGAGGAACAATACCGGAGCGGTTGGGTCAGTTTGAATGGATTTCAGTTCGGCAAGAAAGTTCATGTTTGGTGACATGTCAGGAAACAGAACCCAAGAAATAGTGTGACAGGATTTACCAAGACTGGACAACTCTGGAAGGCCCACATAGGCCCATTCTGCAGTTGTTCGAACATCAACAAGGATCGCGTTTTTATTGTCTTCAAGCATTTGCCATGCTTGAGTTGGTGTTACATCACCAGCATAACCAAGATCGCTGGAATTTGTTCCTACGTTCGTCATAAAAACGGGCCCTTTGCCTGTTTGCATCAAAATTTAACAAATGGACCCAGATGCAAAGAAGTCATCAGGCGCCGCACTGAAAATCAATGCGATGCGGGTGAAGTTCTTAAACCTGGAAATGATAGCGGATGGTGCGGTCAGTGTTCGGCAAGTTCTAAATATAGCCCTAGCCGAATAACGTTTTAGCCACGTTATTCATCCGATCGCTTGCTACCAAATGTCTGTTTGTTCTCCCAATTGCGAGGAATTTAATCGCAAGTTATCCACAGATGCAAGGGAGACACTCAACATTTTATGAAAATAAACTTATGAATAGATCAAAGAAATTCTTGACCTACCAGATGTAGCTATTTCGCGGATAAAAACAAAGGATCGCCAAAATATATAGATAAATTTAGCGAAAATATTCCCTCAAAAAACGCACCATTTGGGCGAAAAAAAAGCCGCGACCGATAACCGGTTACGACTTGATTCTCAATAGTGTGCCTGTATTTATACAGACAGAGCTTTTACTCGAGCGTTCAAACGAGAGATTTTACGACCAACAGTGTTGGCTTTCAAAATGCCTTTAGTAACGCCACGTGAAAGTTCTGATTGAACAACACGAAGTGCTTCGTTAGCGACTGTTTGTTCGCCTGCAGTAATAGCAGTTTCTACTTTCTTAATGAAAGTGCGGATACGGCTGCGACGTGCACGGTTACGGTCTGTGCGTGTCTCTGTCTGCCGGATGCGCTTAAGAGCTGATTTATGATGCGCCATGACAAATCCTGTACATATAGCTTCGAATTTCGGAAGCCGGGTTATAGCCAGCCATCTTTCCGCCGTCAACAGGAGAATCCATCTCAAGCGGTAGAAAGTGACATTTTGAGTGGTTTTATTAAGAAAAACGGGGTTTTCTTCATAAATGCCGTGAAATTTATCTGTTTTTGAAGGCCGGAGAGCGCTTTTCTGCGAACGCAGCCATGCCTTCTTTTTGATCTTCTGTGGCAAAAGTCGAATGAAAAACGCGTCTTTCGAACATGATTCCCTCGCGCAAAGTCGTCTCATAGGCCTTATTGACGCTTTCTTTGCACATCATAACAACCGGACGGGACAGCTTGGCAATGGTTGCCGCAGCCTTGATAGCCTCATCTTCAAGATCATCAAGCGGGACAATACGGCTCACAAGACCGGAACGTTCGGCTTCTTCTGCGCCCATCATGCGGCCCGTGAGACACATGTCCATTGCTTTTGATTTTCCAACAAAACGGGTAAGGCGTTGTGTGCCGCCCGCTCCTGGTATGGTGCCCAGTGTAATTTCAGGTTGGCCAAATTTCGCGTTATCAGCACAAATTATGAAATCACACATCATGGCAAGCTCACAGCCGCCGCCAAGGGCAAAACCAGCAACCGCCGCAATAATAGGTTTACGAAAACGGCTCGCTTCTTCCCAAGTGGCTGTAATAAAGTCAGCTTCATAGACATCCATATAGGAGCGGTCTTTCATCTCTTTAATATCAGCGCCAGCAGCAAAGGCTTTAGAAGAGCCCGTAAGCACCACAGCGCCAATGGAATCGTCTTCTTGGAATTTTTTAAGGGCGTCGCCCATTTCTTCCGTAAGTTCCTGACAAAGGGCGTTTAAAGCTTTGGGGCGATTTAGACGGATCAGTCCCACTGCGTCGTGTGTTTCCACAATTATGTTATTATAAGCCATGACGTGCTCCAGTTATTCAGCAAAGCTGTTGAGAGGGAAATGGTATTCCTCTGTCCGCCTTGCAAGTTTTTTCACAACAATTTGACACCAGTTCTACAACTGATTTTATGGCGCCATTATCTGTGGGAAAAATGGATTGTCCAGTGTTTAAATGGGGAAGCCTCTTAACTTGGATGTTGTTGGGGACTTACGATCTGGCACCATCTAACAGTCATCGTGTTATCATGGGTGATACGGGCTCAAATGGTCATTCT
>JQIA01002093.1_pt1 | contig 10675 bp, 8 predicted proteins | sample 811431 | NCBI WGS metagenome assembly JQIA01 (sample SAMN02998118, study PRJNA258478) | marine sediment metagenome | biome: marine; feature: seafloor; material: sediment; isolation source: oil-polluted sediment collected from 3 locations (0.5 km, 0.7 km and 0.9 km)... | place: USA: Gulf of Mexico ... | reverse complement strand
GAAAAAATTGGTAAATTAGCTAATCAATTACCAGATAAAATTCCTAATGGAACTAATGTAAATTTTTGTAAAATTCTTGATTCAAATTCAATTTATGTTAGAACTTATGAACGAGGAGTTGGTTTGACTAATTCCTGTGGTAGTGGCATGTCGGCTTCTTCATTAGTGACTTGTTTATTAGGGCATAATTCGTTTGATAAACCGATTAATGTTTATAACCGTGGTGGAGTAGTAATATGTATTCCAAAACTTATTGATAAAGATAAATATTCAGTATTTTTATCAGGAAATGCTACATTTGTTTTTAATAATACGATTGAATTTGAATTTTCAAACCTAACTAATATTATTCAATATTTTGGGAAAGTTTTTACAGACGAAATTCAAAATTATGGTAGGTTTATCGAATATTCCACCCAAAAATATTCAAGTATTTTAAATAGACAATTATGAAATCTAATAGTTATTTCATGATGATTTTAGACTTTATAATTAACTTAAAATTATTATAATTTAGGTTATATTTTTATGAATTGGTATGGTTTATACACTCTGTTTGGCAAAGAAGTTTGGCGTTTTACAAAAGTTGGCACTCAAACAATTCTTGCTCCTATTGTTACAGTTTTACTTTATTTACTAGTGTTTGGTTCAGTATTAGAAGAACATATTGAAATTTATGCTGGAATTAATTATACCGCTTTTCTTGTTCCTGGTTTAATCATGATGAGCATAATTCAAAATGCCTTTGCGAATAGCTCATCCAGTTTATATCAATCAAAAATGACTGGCAGTTTAGTTTTCATACTATTGCCACCCTTATCTAGTTTAGAGTTATATTTAGCATTTACTACTGCGGCAATATTACGTGGTCTAGTAGTTGGGATTGGAGTATGGATTGCAACTTGTTGGTTTGTGATATTACCGATATATAATATATGGATGTTACTAGCATTTGCGATATTGGGTAGTTTAGTATTGGGAGCTTTAGGGCTTATTGGAGCTTTATGGGCCGATAAATGGGATCATATTTCTGCTTTTCAAAACTTTCTTATTTTACCTCTAACTTTTTTAAGTGGAGTATTTTATAAAATAGATACTTTACCAGAGTTTTGGGCAGAAACTTCTTACTATAATCCGTTTTTTTATATGATTGATGGTTTTCGCTATGGTTTTTTTGGTGTTTCAGAAGTTAATATAAATACCAGTTTATTTATCGTTAGTTTATTTGCAGTTACTGTCAGTATATTCTGTTTATGGTTATTGCGTATTGGTTATAAAATTAGATACTGATGAAATTATTAGTCTTGAGCGAAAGATGTATAAAAATAATATAAGTCATTATGATTGAATAGTTTTATAATTCTTATATTATAGAATTTTCCAATTGGATAGATTACAGTGATATTATTTATTTTAAAATAAATTGCATTTTTTCTAAAAATATTTCTGTACGAAAACATTGAGCTTGTTTTTCACAATTATTTCGCATATTTAATGCTGTTTTGGAGGTCATATTAGCTACTGCTTGACAAATTGCCGATACTGATGGTTCTAACAAAAAACCAGTTTTATTTGGAATAATTGTTTCTAATAATCCACCTTCAGCAACTCCAATAACTGGTTTGCCAGCAGCCATGGATTCTACTGGTGACATACCAAAATCTTCATCTTTTGCTAAATATAAAGTTGCGATAGATTTACCAACCAATTCTGCTAATTTCTGATCATCAATCCAACCAGTAAAGTGAATGTTATTAGCTTGATTAGCTAGTTTTTTTAATCTTGCTAGTTCTTCACCACCAGAAGCTATTATAAGCTTTTTAGCTGGCATTTTTAAAAAGGCTTGCACGATTAAATCTACACGTTTTAAAGGGTCTAAACGTCCCATAGATAAGTAGTAATCAGCTTGGCCAAGCCATTGGAAACGCTTTGTATCACAAGGTGGATATATTACTGTTGATTGTTTACCTAAATAATGCTGGATACGATTAGATACGTTAATGGAATTAGCAATTATTACATCCATATTATTAATAGAATTTTCATAACGTGGTTGTAAGTAATTACCAAACATTTGTAATAATGGACGTAAAGGAGCTGGCAAATTGGTTAAATAAAATTCTTTTTGATCATAAATAAAACGTGGTGGAGTATGACAATATAAAATATTTTTGCCATTTAAGTGGTTATTTACTGCTAATGGTGTGTAAAAACCGCTATAAACTACTGCTCCATAATTCTCTAAAAATTTAGTTTGCTTATTGAATGCTCTAGCTAATTTAAATTGTTTCCATAGTGGTATGGAACTATAGGAATTTAGACTATGTTGAGTTAATTTTTCTATAAAAGGATGATCTTTACTAGCAAATCCATAACCTAAATCCATATTTAAACCATTAGCTAACACATTACAAAGTCTGCCTCCGCCTTCCAAAGACTCAAAATAATCATGTAATATAATATTTTTCATATATAAAATTCTTAAATTCTTAAATTCTTAAATTCTTAAATTCTTAAATTCTTAATTAAATTAAATTAAATAACTTATATTGATGCAATCTATCCAATTAAAAAACTAACTAATTATCAATTTTCTTTCGCATAACTAACAAATTTTTTGATTTATCCTGTACTACAAATTCATAATTTTGTTTTATTACTGGTTTTTCTACCCAGACAGTCATTTTGTACCAATTTAGCCAATCCACAAAATATTGAATATCTTTGTTTAACATGTATTCTGGTAATTTATTCTGTTGGCGAGCTGCTAATGATTCTGGATTGGTTTTACCATCTAAATTAATCGTGCGATCATGGAAATATCCAGTAGTTCCAGATTGCCATGAACCAACCCAAACATCTTCTGGAACATTGTCTGTGATCCATTTAGCTAAATGAATATGGAGGCTATAACCACCTAAATATTGGTGATAAATACTAGTTTGCTTCGTAAATAGATAGGAACGTACATGTAAGCCAGCCATGATAGTAATAAATATCAAAACAATTATTGGTGTAGTAACTTTTTGAGCTGGTAAGCGTTGCCAAATAAATACCACAACACTAGCCCATAATAAAGCAAAGAAAGGTGTGGTTGGAAACATATATCGATCAATAAAATAGGTCGCTCCAAAAAATAATCCATAAAAAGTTACTAAACATATTGTGAATATACTGATTAATACTGTTAAACGTCGTTCTTCTAAGTGTAATTTTCGCATTAGCATCCAAACCAATACCAAGATCATGAAAGCAGCACAGGCAATTTTAACCCAAGTTTGAGAGTCTAATGAATGTGGAATTGGTAAAAAAACAAATAGATATTCAACTAAAAAAGTGGGAATATAAGGTATATTTTCCGCAAATACTGCCATTAATGATTCTGACTGACCACTGATTGGCATGAGATGGCCAAAATTAGTTACATTATTGATTAACCAAGGTAATGCTACAATAACTGAAGTTGCTCCCATTAACATAACTTGGAGAAACCGACGTTTTAATGCGTCAAATTCAAATGAACCTAGTAATAAATGGGTTATACAAGCCGCAAAAATAATTAATACAGCATCATTTCGTACCCAAAATGTTATGCCTAATAATATTCCTAAACCAAACCAACGCCACATACTCCAATTTTGTTTAGAAAAACTAAATAACATAGCGATTCCCACTAAACACATAGAATATAAAGCAGTCTCTAAGCCATTCATAGTATGCCCAACTAAAATTGGACTAGCATACCAAGTGGCTGCTGCCAATGCTGCTATCGTCCCTGCATTAGGAGAATTATGCAATAACCGTTTACTACCTTGCCAAAGTATCACGGCAGCTAGACTAGACATAATAAATTGCAGCAAAATGACAAATATGATTCCTTGGATTTTATCTCCACCAACCAGCCAATAACCAACAGCCCAAACACCAGTAGTTAAAGGTTGAGTACCATTAGTAGGAATTGTGCCATCAGCTATGCTCATACCGTGACCTAACGCTATATTCCGAGCTATCGTCATCATAAGATAACCATCTTCAGAAACTGAATTGACCATGCGTTCTTGGGATGATAAAGGTATTAAACGAGTAACTCCTCCGATAAGAATCAGTATTACAATCAGTATAATAAAACCACGTCGTTGTGAAATCATTTTTCTATACCTGTTTTGAATTTGAGAACCATAGCATTATCATGACAGCAATAGCTAAATAAATAGCTCCCAAACTCGCCAATAATACTGCTGAAATATCGCTATATAATAAACCTGCTAAATTATTGGGTCTCGCAATTAAAATTATACTTGGAAGCAACAATATTACAATTTGCCATTTGACAGTTACCAACAACATCATTGCCAAGAAAAATATTGTATAATCATAGAGATGTATTGGTAAAAAAATTGCAGTTAAAGAAAATATCAAAACCATTTGCAGCAAATTCTGTTTAGCTTGAATATTGTTGCTTCTAAATAGCAGAGCTAAAATCAATGTAGCAATTAAACCTATTACTGGTGAGATGGAAATCGTGCTATGACTGAATCCCAAACTACCTAAAATTACATATAGTCCTGACATGTTAGTTGGAGCATTAAATTCAATTGAAGTATAGGCATTCATAATATTAATAACTTCCGTAATTGGATTATATGATCCGCCTAACATTAGAATTCCCATACTTGTGATGCTAACAAATAGTGATGATAAGCCTAAAAAAGTCCAATTTGTTTCTCGAAATAGTAAAAATATTACAAATAATAGTGATACATGTGGTTTAATACTAGCAAGAATTATGAATAATGCGGCTATCCAAAGCTTCTTGCGTTGTAAAAAATACGCTGTTCCAAGACAGCCAACTAAAGCAAGCAAAGAAGTTTGGCCTAAAAATATGGTAGTTGGAATTGCGGCCAACAGACAACCTAAACCAATTCCAATTCCTATATTACTGAGATTTACATTAGGTAAATTTTTGATAAATAACGCTGAAAACCATGCAATTAAAAGTAGAAATAAAATATTGATAGCATCTAAGATATATTTTGCCGTATCCCAGGAAAATAAAGCTAATGGTATAGAAATTATTCCAAGAGTTGGCGGGTAAGCAAATACCGCTCCACCTTCTTTTAGAAATTCTTTTCTAACTGTTTCATTGACCATATGTTGTTTCCAATATTTACCAAAATTTTCAATATCATATGGAGATTTACCAGCTAACCAAGTAGCACCACTAACATAAATATAACGTCCATCAAGATGTCTAGCATTACGTTCAGTCAAAACGCTAGTTCCTATAACATAAGCCAGACAAGCCAGAAAAAATAAGATTCCAGCAATGTCTTTTAGATCAATTTTCATATTAAATATTTAAGAGTTAATTATAGATATGAATGACTCAAAATTCAGAGATAATAACTATGTATAATTATACATGTTAATAGACATCTTATCCTAAATAAAGATATATAATGTAGGATGCAATGAAGAATGAATTGCATCAATCGTGTATCTAATATGACTCGAAAGATATAATTCGTAAACTCATTACATCCTACATGAAATATGTAATTAATTATGTATATTTCCTGATTTAGTAAAGGCCAACACTCGTTCTCCTCTTAACTTGGGAAAGATGTCTATTATAATTTATCGTACAGCAATTCCTATACCTAAATTTTTGGTTTTTAAACCAATAAGTTATTATTTTCCATAAATAACAAGGTTTGATTAATTTCATTTTTTGATAACTTATTTAATGGTGGTCTAACAAAAGTGGGGAAATTATTAATACGAGTAGATAAAGCTGTTTTAGTAATTGCAATTTCACTATTTGGATATTGCTTTTTAAATTGACTCCAAACATTTAAATTTGCCTGAGCTTGTTTGGCACTTGCTAAATTATCTGTGGAAAAATAATCTGATATAGCAACCACAAATTCAGGAAAGACATTGCCACCTCCAACTACAAAACCATCTAAACCACTTTCTAATGCTTCCAAAGCTAATCTATCACTACCAATAAAAACTTGTAATTCATTTATTTTTTTAAGTTTAATAGCATTTTTTAAATCACCACCAGAATCTTTTATCCCAATTAAATTATCATGTTTAGCTAATAAATTTATTATAATTTCAGGGGTAATAACATTACTGGTATGTTTAGGGAAATTATATAATAAGGTTGGTATATCAATTTGTTGTAATATTTCACTCAAAAATTTCACAATTCCAGTTTCTGTAACTTTAGCATAGTAAAATGGAGGCAAAATTACTAAATTATCAGCATAATTTTTGGCATGATTAGCTAATTTTAAACAATCAGTTTGGCAACAACAACTTATATTATTTAATATCGTTCCTTCAAAAGTTTGCCGACAATGTTCTGACAGACTCATTCTTTCTTCTATAGACAATGAGGGAAATTCTGCAGTAGTACCATTAATTAAAATAGTTTTCACCCCTTTTTCTTGGAGAAATATTAGATAATTATTTAATGCGTTAAAATCGATTTTTCCATCTGCAAGAAATGGAGTTACAATAGCAAAAATTGTGGTATTAATACTCATTAGTTTGTTAGAAATAAATTATATAAGAAAGTTAGCCTGACTTAAAAATCAAGTAAGATTAGAGTGTTATTTTAAGGGTATATTTTATTAGTATGCTTGATTTAGTGAAATATATCAAATATTGCTAGATGAACTGTTTGATATAACTAAAAGATTCTTTCATAACATATGTTTTAATTGATAATTCAACGCTTACTATTGTTATAAATGGAATCAAAACCTAACCAAATGGTGAAAAGTTTTAGTTACCAATTTGCTTGATGAAACCCAATTTTTAACTGAAGATTTTTTAGATATTTATCATAAGGGGAATTGAGGGATGCTATCTTAAAAACACGTCTTAATCTTGAAAATTTTTCGGGCAGAATTTTTAAATCAACCTATATTTTTACAATAATTATTTCATAAAAAAAGGATTGACCTACATTATAAACTGTAGTGACAATCCCTTAAAAATTTATCTTAATTCAAATAGAGAATTTAATCTTCTCCCATGAAGAACCCAAATAAATGTAATAAACTAAGGAATAAGTTATAAATAGTTACATATAAAGTTACTGTTGCCATGATGTAATTAGTTTCACGACCATGTACCATATCACTAGTTTGATATAAAATTAAACCGGACATTAATAATACAAACATCGCTGAAACAGCTAAGGATAAACCTGGCAAGTTGAAAATTATTGCTCCAATTCCGGCTAAAAATGCTATCAAAATTCCAGCAAATAGGAAACCACCTAAGAAACTAAAATCTTTACGACTAGCCAGAGCATAACCAGATAGACCTAAAAATATGGTTGCAGTTGAGCCGAAAGCCATCATTACTAATTGAGCACCATTACTAAACATGGTTAAATATAAACTGATAATTGGACCTAAAGTTAAACCCATAAATCCGGTTAAAGCAAATACTGATGCAATACCCCAAACGCTGTTTTGTAACTTTGCTGTTAAGAAAAATAAACCAAAATAGCCAACTAATGTAACTATCCAATGCAATGGTGGCATATTGAGTACCATAGCAATACCAGCTGTAAATGCACTGAAAAATAAAGTGGCAGACAACAGCATGTAAGTATTACGGATCAGCTTGTTAGAATCAACTGTTGAACTTGCTTGTTCAAAAACTGATTCTCCTTGATTACCATATTCTGTTGTATTAGCTGTATTTGTTGTAGTATTGCTAACAGTAGAATTTTTATTCATATCGTCAAATAAGCCCATAATTTACCTCATATAAGTGAATGAAACATAATCTGATGATTGATAGATATTATAACATAAAACATTCTAACATATCAATGTGGTGCTAGAGTGATTGTTTTCAATACTAAAAATTTATCATTTGCAAAAAATTTACTTACAATTGTTCTAAAACCTGCCATTGTGCTGGCCCTGTTTGATGAATTGATTCACCATCAGTACTTACCGCAACCATAACTGGCATATCTTTCACTTCAAATTCATACACCGCTTCCATGCCCAATTCTGGAAATGCTAATACACGTGCTGAACGAATTGCTTTCGATACTAGATAAGCAGCTCCACCAACAGCAATCAAATAGACAGCTTTATGTTGTTTTATTGCAGCAATTGTTTTCTCGCCACGTTCTGCTTTACCGATCATACCGATAATGCCAGTTTGAGTTAGCATCATCTCAGTAAATTTATCCATACGAGTTGCAGTTGTAGGGCCAGCTGGGCCAACTGCTTCATCACTTACAGCATCTACTGGACCAACATAATAAATAAATTTCCCATTAAAATCTAATCCTGTAGGTAATGATTTACCTTTATTAATAAGATCAATAATTTTTTTATGAGCAGCATCTCTTCCAGTCAATAATTTACCAGATAATAATAAACTTTCTCCAGCCTTCCAATCTAAAATATCTGTTTTAGTTACTGTATCGATATTAACTCGTCGAGTATTTTTACTTGCTTGCCAAGTTATTTTAGGCCAGTCTGCCAAACTAGGAGGCACTAAGTTAGCCGGCCCACTGCCATCCAATATAAAATGAGTATGGCGAGTAGCAGCACAGTTAGGAATCATCGCCACTGGCAGAGATGCAGCATGAGTTGGATAATCCAAAATTTTCACATCCAACACAGTAGTCAAACCACCTAAACCTTGAGCTCCAATACCTAGTGCATTGACTTTATTATATAACTCTAATCGTAGCTGTTCAATATTATTGTTAGTACCATTTTCTTGCAACTCATGTATATTTACTGGTTGCATTAATGCTTCCTTGGCTAACAACATTGCTTTTTCAGCAGTACCACCAACTCCAATTCCCAAAATTCCAGGAGGACACCAACCAGCTCCCATTGTAGGAACTGTATCAAGAACCCAATCTACTATGCTATCGTTTGGATTAAGCATGACTAGTTTGGATTTATTCTCTGAACCACCTCCCTTGGCCGCAATTTTTACTTCTACTTTATTGCCAGGGATAACTTCCATATGTATAACAGCTGGAGTATTATCTTTGGTATTTTTACGACTTCCAATTGGATCGGCTAAAATAGATGCCCGCAATGGATTATCCAAATTTGCATAAGCTTGCCGCACTCCTTCGTTTACCATATCGGCAATACTCATATCATTCTGCCACTGAACTTCCATTCCAATTTTTAAAAATACCACTGCAATCCCAGTATCTTGACAGATTGGCCGATGTTGTTCTGCACACATACGGGAATTAACTAAAATTTGGGCAATAGCATCTTTAGCAATGGCCGATTTTTCTCGTTCATAAGCTGTGGTTAAAGCCTTAATATAATCAATAGGATGATAATAAGAAATAAACTGAAATGCGTCAGCAATGCTTTGAATAAAGTCTTTGGTATTTATAATAGTCATATTTATGTTTAGTTAAATATTAATAATCTGATTCTTTTCTAGCTTCATGCCTAACAGCCGAACTAAATTTCTTTCGTTCAGTTGCTGGACCGATAATTCTTCCTATAAATGAACTTTCTTCATCTAATAGTTCAACTTGTAAACGAGCAGTACCAGAATCAATTACTCTAACTCTAGTTCCAACTGGACAATCAGGTCCTTCTACTCGCCAACTACCATCAGCTACATCAATTCGACCTAATCCATTAACTATAGCATCGGTTACTGGATAAACTTGGCCAACTAATTCAGAGCCACGTAGATTAAGAAAAGGTTGGTCACTTTTTAATGGACTCCTGCGTAAATAAGCTCGCCATAATACAACGCTTAAAACTGATACTGTTGATAAAATTAAAATTTGATGTTGTGGTTCTACGGTATACGAACGTACTATTAAGCCCATTAAAGTAGCGGCAATAGCTGGCCATAAAAAGAAAGAACCTATAGTGCCTATTGCTAAAAACTCTAATAACAACAAACAGGCAGCCAACATCCACCAATACAAATACATATGTTCACTTTGCAATAGTTCCATAATTACCTCAGGGTTTTAGAGACGCATGTTTAACAATGTCTTTAATTCCAGCAAATGCACCAATAACACCAGCAGTTTCCAATGGCATTAATAATAGTTTAGAATTCTCAGACGTAGCTAAATTATTGATAGCACCCATGTATTTAATCGCAATTAAATAGTTCATCGATTGCATATTACCCTCTTCAACTGCAATGGAAATAGTTTGCATAGCTCTAGCTTCTGCATGAGCAAACCGTTCCCTAGATTCAGCATCTCGAAAAGCCGCTTCCCGTCGTCCTTCAGCTTCTAAAATAATTGCTTGTTTGTCGCCTTCAGCTTGTAAAATATCAGCTTTTCGCTTACCTTCAGCTTCCAAAATGATAGCCCGTTTATCCCGTTCTGCTTTCATCTGTCGAGCCATAGCATCAACTAAATCTTGAGGTGGAGATATGTCTTTAATTTCCACCCGTAATACCTTTACGCCCCAAGGATTACTAGCATCATCCACGGTATGGAGCAGTTGAGAGTTGATTATGTCACGTTTGGATAAAACTTCATCCAATACCATCGAACCTATTACAGTACGAATATTGGACATGGTTAAATTTAATAGAGCTTTATCTAAATCTTTTACTTGATAAGCAGCTTGAGCGGCATTAATAATCTGGTAAAATACTACTCCGTCCGCATTAA
>JQIA01002092.1_pt1 | contig 10680 bp, 2 predicted proteins | sample 811431 | NCBI WGS metagenome assembly JQIA01 (sample SAMN02998118, study PRJNA258478) | marine sediment metagenome | biome: marine; feature: seafloor; material: sediment; isolation source: oil-polluted sediment collected from 3 locations (0.5 km, 0.7 km and 0.9 km)... | place: USA: Gulf of Mexico ... | reverse complement strand
GCCTTTCATCCCCATAAATAACATAATTGTGATTACATTTCTGTAATCCTGCTTATTGGATTGTTTTATAACAAATTTCTAAGCAAACGTGTCGCACACCATTATTTGATTTGTTTTCATATTACCATCATTTTAATATATTATGTAATACAATATTTCCTACTAACATGTAAGCTTGCTTGTAACAGTCAGGTGCAACGATTAGTTAGACCATATATTGAACCTATTTCCCATTCAAGTCAACTATCTAAACATCAAATAAACAGTTTGATTATGTTACGGAATCAAGTTAGGATTGGATTTGGCCGACTTCAAGATAAACTTGGAATTGATGTTACTTTAATTGACCTAAAATATTGTTTATAATTGTTTCCAAACTCCAGTTTGGTAACACACTGCCTAGAAGCTCTGCTTCGTCACAAATCATAAAGCATCATAAATTTCAATCTAATTAAACTCGAAGCAGAACTTCTAAAACAGTACGTTATCAAACTGGAGTTTGGGAACGATATAATTCTTTCAAAATCATTAATTTACCCAAACAACCCCTACTCCACATTAACATCCCCATATAACCAATTGAAGAATAAATAAATTTAAAAACTAACATTAATTTGCTTTTAGATATATAATATTAAAATTAAACCTGAAAAATATAGGAGCGGATTTATGAAATATATCAAATGGTGGCAATACCTTATAGTACTGTTATTCTGGATTCCACAAGCTCAAACAGCAGAGATTATCAATACTGTTGCTGGAGACGGAGTTCAACAATTTGGAGGTGACAATAATAGTGCAATCATGGCTTCACTCAATAAACCATCTGGAATTGTGGTAGCTAATGATGGAACTTTGTATATCGCAGATACTAATAACCATCGAATTCGTCAAGTTAAAAATGGCAACATAACTACTATTGCTGGCAATGGAAACCAAGGCTATCGGGATGGACTTAATTCTCAACTAAACAGTCCTACTGGTATTACGCTTGATAATAACGGCAATATCTACTTTGCAGACACTAATAACCATGTAATTCGTAAACTAGATAAACAGGGTTATGTAACTACAATTGTTGGTAATAATGTCCAAGGTTTTAGTGGAGATAATGGTTCTGCCATTTATGCTCAACTTAATAGTCCTACTGCCATAGCAATTGACCACATCGGTAATTTATATATTGCAGATACTAACAATCATCGGATTCGTAAAGTTGCCAATGGCTATATTACTACTTTAGTTGGTAATGGAATCGTTGGCATGACGCTAAACCAGTTAAATTCACCGCAAGGATTAGCAGTTGACAAATACAATTTATATATTGCGGATACCAATAACCATAGGATTCTTCGTTTAGATAATACCAACTATATCAGTGTTTTTGCTGGGAATGGAACGCAAGGAATCGGTGGTAATGGTGGATTAGCTGTACTCGCTCAACTTAGTTATCCACGGGGACTTGCCATAACTGATAGCCTATATATTGCTGACAGTACTAATCATAGAATTCGTAAGATAGTCGATGACAATATAATTGATATAGTCGGAAATGGTAATAATGGTTTTTCAGGAGATGGTTCGTTAGCTAAGTTTGCCACCCTCAATTTCCCTACTGCGGTTGCGGTAGATCGCTCTAATAACCTATATCTAACTGATAATAATCGCATTCGTAAGATAACAAATTATCAAAGGAGAGTTAGAGCTAATGAATTATTGACTATTACTAAACCAGTGACAGGACTTGTTACAGCAGAAGGAATTAACTGTGGAGATACTTGTACTGCCAATTTTGATGGTGAAGTTACCTTGACAGCTTCTCCTTATAATAAAACCTCTTTTTATAACTGGAGTGGGGATTGTACTGGCAATAGTTCAGTGCTAACTGTTGCGATGGATTCTTCTAAGAATTGTACTGCTAATTTTGTTACTTTTACTAATGATAATAATCCTTTTCAACCCAGTTCAGTTACAACTAGTCCAGATAGCAAAAATGTTTATATGGCCAGTTTTACAGGTAATTCAATCGGTATTTATTCTCGTAATATTGGTGGAACATTAACTTTTATTAAAAACATGACTGATGCTGATATTGGTACTGGTTTACAAGGAGCGAGTACAATAGCTGTCAGTCCCAATGGAAGGCATGTTTACGTTGGTAGTTCTGAATATATTGTAGTCTTTACTCGCAATACTGTTAATGGCAGTTTGAGTTTAGTGGAAGTAAAACAAGATGGGGTAAATGGCATTGATGGTTTGGCTGGAGTAAAAGCTATTGCATTCAATGATGATGAAACTAGAGTTTATGTGGTTGGTAATCAAGATAATAGTTTATCCGTATTTGAACGAAATGTTAATACTGGTTTTTTAAGCTTTCTAGCAATCCAACCGGAAATTATAGCTCCAACTGATGTTGCTGTTAGTGGTAGCTATATCTATGTTGCTAGTGATGATGCTATTACTGTTTTTACTCGTAATCCCACAGGAGAAATTGAGCTGGTAGCAACTTATACTGATGTAATCAATGGAGTTACTGGATTAGCAATTACTTCTGATAACTTATATGCAATCAGTAATATTACCAACTCAATAACAGCTTTCAGCCATAATACTGGGATATTAGGAGTTTTACAAACTTACAAAGATAATACCGATAATATTAATGGATTAGATAATGCGACTGATATAGCTCTTAGTCCAGATGAAACTAGGCTATTTGTTACCAGTTTTAATGATGATGCAATTGCAATATTTGACCGTGATATCGATAGCGGTTTACTAATTTTTAAACAAACTGCTGGAGATTTTGATGGAGCTAATTCTATCGCTATTGTTCCAACTGGTAATTTTGCGTACATCGCTACCAGTAATGCAGTCACAACTTTAAGCACTGGTTTAGTTGATTTACAAGTTAGTTTGAGCAATCCTAAATCAGTAGCAGTCGATAGCAAGCTTAACTATATAATAACAATAATAAATAATGGTTCAGACACAGCTAATAATGTAACCCTAACTGATAGCTTACCAATCGGAGTTACTTTTTCCAGTGCCATACCAAGTCAAGGAATATGTGGCATGGACAATGGCAAAGTGAAATGTGTTTTAGGAACTTTAGCAAGTGCAGCAGTAGCCAACATTAATCTACAAGCTGATACGCCTGCTACTGTCACGGCCAATATTTTAATCAATCAAGTAGAAGTAACCGCTAATCAATCTGACACCGATACTAGCAATAATACTGTAACTACAAACGTTAATTTTATGTTAGAAGTTCCAGAAGCAGACTTGCAACTAGCCGTTACCACAGCACCAGAATCAATAGTTGGAATTAACAATCAGCTTACTTATGAATTAACCATCACCAATGCAGGACCAAGCCCAGCCAGTAATATTATATTGACTGGTAATTTAGCCGATAACGTAACTTTTACCGCTGATAACGAAGATTGTACAGCAATTAGTAATATTGTAACTTGTAACCTATCCAAATTAGAAATTAATGATACTAGCCAATTTACCATTTATGTTACCACTGGTGAAACACTAGGTACGATTGACTTTACCAGTAATATTATTAGCAATGCAACTGACCCTGATTTAACCAATAACCAAGTTATCGCAACCAACGAAATTGGCAAGCAAGAAATCGATTTAATGGTATTGGATGCTGTCGCTACTCCAGTTACAACTCAGCTAAATGTTGGCGAAGATATTATTTACACCATCCAAGTCCAAAATAACTCCACCGATACTATTGCCACTGCCGTTAGACTAACCGCTAATTTACCCAGTCAAATGACTTACATAGCTGGAGTGCAAGATTCAGAATGCGAATTCATCGGTTCTCAAGTAAGCTGTCCATTAACCAATATCAATCCAAACGACAACCAAACTATTAGTTTTACTCTGAGAGCTATTCAAACTGGTATTAATGTAGTAACTAGTTTTAACATTACTGGAGATGGCACTGATACCGATCCTAATAATAACTCTAATTCTATCAGCTTAGAAAAAATTATCGGTAATGTAGCAGATTTTGTAGTAAACGTAACAAGTAGTGCTGATTCAGTTCTAGTTGGAGAAAATGTCAGCTATGAGATTGAAGTTACCAATAATGGCCCTGATATAGCCGATGCTATTTTACAAGTTAACTTAGCCGGAGATAATATAGCAATAGCAGTAAGCGAGGAAAATTGCGGCAATGGCACTAATTTTAATTGTAATTTAATAGCCATGCAAGTAGGAGAACCCAAGAAAATTACCGTTGATATAACTCCTACTAAAATGGGCAATATTACTATTACAGCTAATGTAGTTGGTAATGGATTTGATTCAACTATACCGAATAATGCCATAGCAGAAATTGCAGTAGCGAATAAACTAGCGGATATTGGAGTAGAGCTGACAGTAGAGCCAGTGTTAGCATTCCTAACTAAGAACGTTACTTACACCACCACAATAACTAATAATGGTCCTAATCAGGCTACCGGTATCATTGTTACTCAAGATTTAGATCCTAATGTCAAATTTATCTCCGCAACTCCCAGCCAAGGACCAAATTGTACCTATGCCAATCAAGCCGTAACCTGTCAAATAGGCCCATTAAGTAGTAGTTCAGACAATGAAGCATTTATTAATGTCGTAGTAGTGCCGCAACTACTAGGAACTATTAACAGTGCTGTAACTATCAAGAGCGATATGGTAGATTCTGATTTAACTAATAATACCGCTCAAATTGAGAAAAAAATTACCCAAATGATTGCCAAATTAGAGTTACTAGGCAATGCCTTCCCAAGTCCTGTAGTTACAAAAAATCCGTTGACTTATACATTGATAGTAACTAATACTGGCCCTTATGCCGCAACTAATATCAATATTACCAGCATCTTACCTGTAGAAGATGTAATATTCAAATCCCCAGCCATTATAACTCCATTTGAAGTAAACGGTACTTGTGAAGACATTAGCGAAACTGGAGAAATTGTTTGTTCAATAGTGTCATTGCCCAAAGATGGTACAGCCACTATCACTATCGAAATATTGCCAACAGTTGGTGGAATATTAACTTTAACTGCCGAAGCAACTGCTACCGAATCAGAACCTGTTGCTGTAACTGTGGAAACTCCTGTCAGTAGGCCAGCATCATTATTTTATTTAAACCAACAGAAAAATGAAATAGGAGGAGTATCTAATTTACAAGGCCCAATAGATTTGGCTATAACTAATAATGGCGAATATATTTATGCGGCTAGTTTTAGCAGTGACTCAATAGTAGTTTTCAGTCGGAATGATACCGAATTAACTTTTATCCAATCGATAGTTAATGGAGTTAGCATCAATGACAATACAATAACTGGATTAGGCAATGCTAGTTCATTGAGTTTAAGTCCAGATGAAAAGTTCTTATATGTAGCAAGTTTTAAAGACAATGCAGTAGCTGTTTTTCAACGTAATTCAACTAATGGCACATTAAATTATGTAACAGCTTATACAAATGACATGGATGAGATAGATGGTTTAGCCGGAGCCTTAGCAGTATTAGCATTGACTGATTATGTGTATGTTGCAGGAGCTATTGATGATGCAATTACTATATTTCAGCGTGATATTGCCACAGGTAAACTTACCTATCAAGAAGCTATCCGCTTTGCCGATTCACAACGATTAGATGGAATCAATAACATTACCGTAACCGAAGATGGCAGCTATCTATTTACCACCAGTGCTAATGGCAACAAGCTATCGGTATTTAAACGAGAAGAAAGCCAATTAAACTTTAGAAATGATAATATGCCAGCTACCAATGGTACTGTAATAAAAGGAGAATATGTCTATAGTTTAGGTGCTAACAGCTTATCAGTACTTAAATTCTTTCCTGATACTGGCGCATTCACTCTCATTGAAACTTTTGAAGATGACAGCGTATCTACAGAATCTATTAATAAGAAAGTAGATGGATTAGCCGATGCTTCCGATTTAGCTCTCAGTCCAGATGGCTTTTATCTCTATGTTACCGCTAGAAGTGATAACTCAATAACAATCTTCAAACGAGATTTAGCAACAGGTCGCTTAACTTTTCTTGATGTTCGTAAAGATGGAGCAGACGGATTAGACGGATTGAGCAGTGCTAGAAGTGTGATTACCAGCCCCAAATTAGGCGAGTATATTTATGTTGCAGGTTTTGCCGACAATTCTATTACCGCTTTCACTATGGCTAGAGCTGATTTAGATATTGAAGTTGGAAATATATCATCCGTACAACTCAATGAAACGATAACTGCTGATATTGCCATAATTAATAGAGGTCCACAACAAGCTACTGATGTCGTAGTAGAAGCTGTTTTACCAGAATCAATCCGCTTAATTTCATTCAATCCAAATCAAGGACAATGTGCAGCAATTGAAAATACCATCCGTTGCACCATAGAAGCATTAGATGTTAATGATAAATTAACCTTACCGATAGTGATAGTACCAACTACTGCTGGTGATTTAGTAATAACAATAAATGCTACTTCAGGTTTATTTGATTCCAGTTTAGCTCAAATTGATTTAGTGATTCCAGTAATAGCTCAAGCAGATTTATGGGTAGATGTAAAAACCAAGGATATTACCGCTAGCATTGATACCAAATTCCAATATAATATTACCTTAACTAACAATGGTCCAGACGATGCTTTTGAAGTAATTCTTACTGGAGAGCTTCCTAGTTCAGCAGCTTATAATACAGCTAGGTTTGATGATAATATTTGTGATTATATTGAGGAAACTCATAGCATAACTTGTGCAATTGGGACAATGAAACCAGGAGTTAGTAAATTAGCCACATTGATAGTGATTCCTAAACAAGAAGATGCCTTGCTAGATAACACTATATCAGTAACAACAACTAGTTTTGACCAGGATAGTTCTAACAATCGGATGGTAACTAGCAATCAAGTACTATTTAACTTCATTGCCACAACTATAGATAATACCGGAGAAAACCAGCATAATTATGTAGTTGAATCAAATGGAGCTATCATTGGAGGTTCAGTATCAGGAGTTATCTTAAATAAAGGTTTACTTGCCGATGTGTATATCAAACCAGATACTATCATTAGTGGCGGTACATTGAGTGGTACAATTACTAATGATGGAATATTAGAAAATGTACAATTGCTTAGTAATACAATAGTTAATGGTGGAATTGTGCGTGGAAAAATTACTAGCTTCCCAGAAACACCAGCTATCATAAATGCTACTATTGCTAATAATACAGAACTAAAGAATGTAATCCTTGGAACTAATACTGAACTGAATACCAGCATTAAGTTAGGTAGTGGAGTTAGGTTTATTGGAGAAAATATACCAGTTGGTAGTGATTTAACTGAGACCTTTCCAACTATTGGAATACAAAGTGAAACGATTGATTTAACTGCTAATATCCTGCCAAACAATACCAACTTATTAGATGAAATTAACTCAATTCCTAACCTAGAACCTTTCTCCCAATTGACAACTGGACAGCTATTTTTGGCCATGGAAAATGAGAACATGGTTTTGATTCCAACCTCCATATCGCAAGTAGACTTACCAGCCAGCATGACGATTAATGATAATGGCAGCGTAACATTTACCACTCCTAAAGGTCGGCAAATTATAGCTCAACCCAGTTTACAAGACTTACTAGCCTTACAAACAGAACTAAATAAATTTGGTTGGAATCAATTAGTTGTAGACAAATCTGGAGTAATAACGATTGACAGGCAAGTAAAACTACGACCAAATTTATATGTACAACAAATCGATCCAACTATACCAATTGGTTTGGAAAAAACTGATTCTGCCTTGGTATTAAACTTTTTGGCCAATAATAAACGTTATCAACAGTTTTTATATCCAGCAGCAGCTAATCAAATTGAATTAGAAACTACTTTGCAAGCCTTCCCTGGAGCTACTGAAGTGGATTTTTCTAATGATGGCAGAGCAACAGTAATGATAGGCTCAACTATATATTCGGCTCAATTGGACTATAATATTAAGCTTGGAACTGGTTCTGATTTTCCAACTCAATTACTCATTATAGCTGATAAAAATGCGGATGATATTGAAGATGTGCAAATGACCTATTCCAATGGAGATAGGCAAATTATGTTTTTCATCCCTCCGGCTGATATTTCCCAACCAGATAAGCCTTTAATCCAAAATAAAACTACTTTAGAAATAGCTTTACATGATTTTGGATTAGACAATTTTACCGTAGCGGATAATGGTGATATTACGATTCCAGTTAATGGCTCTTTAAGTTATATCGCAACTCCAGCTTTAAAAACCAAAACCACTTGGAATTCTTTAGCAACTGGTTTTCATTATACCTTAACTCAATTACCAGGCGTGTTAAACGTAGGTTTAATTTTCAAAGATACCAGCAATATCAACCGTCAGCAAAATTTATATCCTACTGCCAAATATGCCAAAGAATTACAACAGTTTTTTAGCAATATGCCAGGCAATGAATCGGTAGCTTTTTATGAAGATGGTAGTCTGTTGATAATTGGTGATGATTTGAGATTTAAAGGGCTGTTTGATTATGCTATTAATGCAACTGGCTTTCCAACTGGTAGTATTCAAGTTACTGGTGTAGCTGATTTAAATGGGGATGAGATTAGTGATTTTGAGGTGTTGTATGGCACTGGGGAAAAACAGGTGGTTTATCAGGTACCGGAGTGAGTTTAGAAATGAATAATTGATAATAATCATGGACTAAAAAATAATTAAAGTCTGACGTTAAAACTCAAAAAAGGTAAATAATGAAAAACCACAAAGCAATTTACTATGGAAAAGTAGAAATAATCCCCAGTATCTTAAGTGACGGCTATGTGTTAGATGATGATTCAGCAGTTATGAGCGAACGTGGAACTGCCAAGTTATTAAATATGGATCATGCCGCCTTAATTCGCATGGTGAATAATGGATTTCCAAAAACTCTTAAACCATTTATTGATAATGAGCAAAATGTAAAATTAAGCTCAGTTGAAGTGATAGCTGGCAATAGTCCGTATCAAGGCCGGAATATTGTGGTTTACAATACTGATTTTATTGAATCACTTATACGTGGCTATGCACTTGCTTTGGCTGGAGGTAAATTACGCCCAAATCAAATCCATATTGGGTATAGAGCAGTTTTGTTAATATCATCATTAGCTGAAACCACTTTATACACCGCTATTGAAGAATCCTGTGGTCTATCGCCAAATGTCCAAACTACTATTAAACAAGTGATTTGGAAAATGAAGGAGAATGGCTTAACTTGTTCTATTGATGGAAAAATTGCTGTAAAGAAAGATATTACTAAATTTTGTGAAATTTCAACTGGTGTCTTGAATGGCTATCTGAACAAACATAGACATGATATTGAAGCAATTAAGTTAAATCGTCCAACTATTTTAGAAGCTGGTTTCAATGCTCCAAGAATGAATGGCTATTGTTTGGAAGATGTGGCTAAAATTGTTCTCAATATGAATAGTCAAGTTGGTAAGAAGTTGAAACAACAGGTATTTGATGAAGTCATCTCATTCGCTAAACCAGAGACTAAAGGTGAAATAGAATGGCAGAAAACCTTGACTAAAGTATTTGCTGGATTTAGTTTTCATCATAATTATCCAGTTGGTAAATATCGGGCTGATTTTGTCATTGATGAACTGGGTTTAGCCTTGGAATGTAACGGGTTTGATAATCATGTTATCTATGATCAGAAGAAAGAATCTGAACGAGAACAGTTTGTTAATCAACGTTATAGTTTGGTTAGGTTTAATCATCGGGTGAATTGGGAAGCTCTAGCAAATGGTATATTACGAGCTAAACTTGGTAAAGTTATAAAACTGTATAATGTTGGTTATGCTGATATTTATCAACCAATTGTAGAACCAGAAGCTGTGCATTATGGTAAGTTGGAATTAATTTCTGGAGTTAAAAGTGATGCTTATGTATTGAGTGATGGCTCGGCAGTGCTTAGTGAACGTGGTTTAGCTGACCTTTTAGGAATGAAACATGTTTCTTTGCAGAGCGTGGCAGTTAACTGGCCTCCAAAAGAGCTTACATCGTTTATTGACAAGGTTCAAGGCATGGTGACTAAACAGGTAAAAGTAGTAGCTAAAAACAGTCCCCATAAAGGTAGATATATCACAGTTTATGATAGCAAGTCTATTGAGTCTTTGATGCGTGCCTATGCTTTGGCATTTGCTAATGGTAAATTATGGAAAAATCAGAAGCATATTGGCCAGAGATGTGTGTTTTTATTGGTAGCATTGGTGTGGACAGCTTTGGAAGCTGCAATAAGACAATCTTGTGGTTTACTAGTTCATATCCAGCAGATTGCCCAGAAGAAGTATACTAATATTATTCAACTGCTTGATGAATCTAGTTTTATTGCTTCAATTAATAATGAAATTGCCACTAAACGAGATATTTTTGAATTTATCAAAACTCCAAGAAGTACTGTTGACAGTTATATTAGGAGTCATTCTAATGAAATTAATCCAATTAAACTTGATTATCAAACGATTAAACAAGCTGGTTTAAAGGCAACTCGTTTGAATGGTTATTCAATGGAGGATGTTGGCAAGCATGCTTCACGTTTGGCATTGTCAGTTGGATAGGCTGCATGAGATACCTCGGCTAAATATTCTGTTACATGGA
>JQIA01002090.1_pt1 | contig 10685 bp, 7 predicted proteins | sample 811431 | NCBI WGS metagenome assembly JQIA01 (sample SAMN02998118, study PRJNA258478) | marine sediment metagenome | biome: marine; feature: seafloor; material: sediment; isolation source: oil-polluted sediment collected from 3 locations (0.5 km, 0.7 km and 0.9 km)... | place: USA: Gulf of Mexico ... | reverse complement strand
GATTCAGGTGAGGTCGAAAATACAATCGATTTTGCCCAGCATTCAATTTTCAGTATTGCCGATGATAAATTGAAACCCTCTTTTTCACATTTAAGTGACCTTATTAACGACAATATCAATACACTTGAAGAGAGGCAGAACAACAACAGCGAGTTTACAGGCATCCCTTCAGGGTACACTCAATTTGACAGACTAACCTCAGGGCTTCAGGACGCAGATCTTATTATCCTTGCCGCAAGACCGAGTATGGGAAAGACGGCATTTGCCTTAAATGTCGCAAGAAATGTTGCCGTTGATGAAAATAAACTGGTTGCAGTGTTTTCACTTGAAATGGCAAAAGAACAGCTTTCAATGCGTCTGTTAACATCTGAAGCACGAATTAATTCGGATAGACTTAAGAATGGTACTATTGGTGAACGGGACTGGGAACGGGTTGCGGATGCAGCCGGTATTATTTCCGAGGCACCGATTTATATTGATGACACACCGAATATCACTGTTATGGAAATTCGCGCCAAAGCAAGACGTCTGAAGATGGATAATGACCTTGCTCTAATTGTAATTGATTATCTTCAGCTTATGCGTGGTCCTTCAATGGGTGATCGGCGTGATCTTGAGATAGCTGAGATATCAAGGTCTTTAAAGGCGCTTGCTAAGGAGTTGAAGATACCTATTGTTGCTCTGTCACAGCTTAACCGTATGCTTGAACAGCGTGCCGATAAAAGACCCCTTATGTCAGATCTCCGTGAATCAGGTGCGCTTGAGCAAGATGCTGATATTATCGCCTTTATCTATCGTGATGAAGTTTATAATAAAGATGAGAATAATCCAAACAAAGGTAAAACTGAGTTGATTGTAGCAAAAAACAGAAATGGTGCTGTCGGGACAGCACATTTGACTTTTATCGGTAAATATACTCGTTTTGAAAATGCTGCCATTGGTGATTACAGTGATATGCAATAAGGGCATGTAAGAAAATAATATGGCCAATCTTAGCCACCTTATTTTTTTACAAGCCCTAAGCTGATTCTGACCCTACTGATATAATGGATAAAACAATTTAATGAAAAAAATATATGGTGAAACGGACAGCCTCAAAGCTGATCAGAAAAGACGTCTTGAAAATCTTTACAGGCGTCGGGAATCCTCTTCCTTTATAGTCTCTCCTGAGTTGTGCCATGAGATGTCTAAACTCTCTTTTGAGTTAAGAAGACAGATTGGGCTGTTAATTGACCGGGCAGGTAAAGTTGCTTTTGTTATTGTTGGCGATTCTCACAAGATATTTATTCCGGACCTAGAAAAATATAAAGCGGTACAGGGACGACTTTCTGGTTTAAAATGTGTCCACACTCATCTGAACCACTCTCCGCTTTCCAATGATGACTTTACAGATCTCGTTTTATTGAGATTTGATTTGATGGCAGCCATTACTATGAATGATGATGGTTCGCCGCATCAGATTTTTGCAGGTCTTGTCAGCCCTATGAAAACAGGAGAAGCATACTCTGTTTTACCTCCGGTTTACCCCGGAAACCTTCAAACACAATGCGATGAGCTTATTAAGGAGATAGATGATGAACTCACCCGAAATGAAGCATTGTATAAACTCGATAAAGGTGAAGAACGGGCAATTTTAATCAGCGTAACAACTTCAGCCGTCGATGAGGCGAAGGACTCGCTTGATGAACTGGAAGAACTCGCAAAATCGAGTAATATTACCATTGTTGATACAATTCTTCAAAGACGTAGAAAAGTCGACCCGAAATTTTTACTGGGTCGTGGAAAGTTGAATGACCTCGTTATACTGGCAATGCAGCAAGGTGCAACCATGTTGATTTTTGATCAGGAACTGAACCCATCACAAATAAGAGCTATAACAGACCATGCAGAGATTAAGGTTATTGACCGTACCCAGATGATACTTGATATCTTTGCAAGGCGCGCCCAGACAAGAGAAGGGCGCCTACAGGTTGAGCTGGCGCAGTTGAAATATCTTTTACCGAGACTTATCGCCCATAATACTGCCATGTCACGACTTACAGGTGGTATCGGTGGCAGGGGACCCGGGGAGACAAAACTTGAAATCAACAGGCGAAGGGTTCGTGATCGTATTACAACTCTACAAAAAGCAGTGAAAAAAGTAAAAAAACAACGTGGACTCCAAAAATCGAAACGAAATAAAAGAGGTGTTCCCACTATATCGATAGTTGGCTACACCAATGCCGGGAAATCAACGCTCTTGAACACATTGACACAGAGCAATGTGATTGCTGAAGATCAACTTTTTGCAACCCTTGATCCCTCAAGCAGAAGATTAAGGTTCCCAAGGGATATTGAAGTGATAATAACCGATACGGTTGGTTTTATAAGAGACTTGCCGAAAGAGCTGATGGTCTCTTTCAGAGCCACACTTGAGGAACTCGAAAGTGCCGATGTTCTCCTTCATGTTATTGATATAAGTAATCCCAGATATCAGGAACAAATTGATTCAGTCGAAAAAATATTAGGCGAATTAAAGCTCGATTATATTCCTACGGTGTATGTTTTGAATAAGGTTGATATCGCTGACAATGAAGTTGTTGAAGCGGTCAGTAAGAAAATCAGTGGAATACCAATTTCTGCAACAAAAAAATCATCTTTAGTCGCTCTGCTTGATAAGCTTGAGCAAATGGTTGATCTGGATAATCTTCCCGCTGAGTAATACAATAGACGGTTAATTAAATTACTTTTTATATTGACCGTTTACCTTCAGTTATTCTCGAATATAATAATAGATAATTATATTTACATATTGACGGAATCGATTAAAAATTATAAAAAGTCATTACCAGTTGCAACTATGTTTTTGTAACCGGTGTTGGGCTGTATTCTTCTTATGGTTGTTTAAAAGGAAGTGCTTTTATGCCAAAAAAAATAAGTAAGCTTGTTTCGGATGTACATTTAAATTGTTTTGGTGAATTTAGAGCTTCTGATGATGTTTGCAAGAACCATTGCTCTCTTTCAATAAAATGTTTAATTGAAAAAAATCAGAATACTCAAATGGAAATTTTTGAAGAAATGATGGCTGCTGAAATGATGTCTGTTCGTCTGCAGTAATTCTTAATACTATACCGCCTGTCTGGCAGTGTTCTTTACTGCCCACAGTATCTTATTGTTTTTCCCCTTAGTTATTTCCTTAGTAAAAAATTTTCCCTGGATTGAGAATGTTGTTTGGATCAAACGTTTTCTTAATATTTTTCATTAATGTAATTTCAGTTGGACCGATTTCTTTAGTTATGTATCTGGACTTTTTTATTCCTACTCCATGCTCTCCCGACAATGTACCACCAATTTCAATTGTGTAATCAAAAATTTCTTCAACAACCATTTCAGCCTTATGAAGTTGATTCTTATCTTTTTTATCGAGCATGATGTTGAAATGAATATTACCATCACCTGCATGACCAAAGCTTACCATTGTAAGGCCCGTTTTCTTTTTTAGAGCCTCAATTTTTTTAACAATCAGCGGGATTTTATTTCGAGGAACAACAATATCTTCATTTATTTTATCTGGCCCGTACATATATAAGGCCGGAGATACGGCTTTTCGGGTGTCCCAAAGCTTTATAGTCTCAGCTTTGTCGGTTGCAATTTTGATTTCTGAAGCACCGTTGCTTTTACAGATTTCACCTAACTGCTTTATAGCGATGTCAGCTTCAGGTTCTTTTCCGTCAGCTTCGATAATCAGCATTGCTCCAGCCTCTACGGGAAGCCCCATTTTTGCGTAGCTTTCAGCACAGACGATTGACGCATTGTCAAGATATTCAACGGCTCTTGGGACGATGCCGCTTTTCATTATTTTGGTCACACTGACAGCAGCATCCCTGATGTCGCTAAAAACAGCAGTCATTGTTCGAATTGTTTCCGGGAGGGGAATAAGTTTGATTGTTACTGATGTGATGACTGCAAGGGTGCCCTCTGAGCCGGTGATTAATTTGGTCAGGTCATACCCGACAACCCCCTTTGCTGTTCTAACGCCCGTTTTTATTATTTCACCGGTAGGCAGTACTGCCTCTAAACCGAGGATATAATCTTTAGTGACGCCATATTTAACAGCCTTCGGACCGCCTGCACACTCAGCAATATTGCCGCCCAGCGTTGAAAAAGCAGAGCTGGAAGGATCCGGCGGGTAGAACAGTCCTTTTGCCTCAACAGCCTTATGGAAATCCCCCGTGATGACACCGGGTTCAACAACAGCAATATAATTGTCGGTGTCTATCTCCACGATTCTGTTTAGACCTGTCAAAACAAGAACAACGCCACCTTTAACAGGTAGGCTGCCGCCAGTTGTTCCGGTTCCGCTTCCACGGGGAATCACAAAGAAATTCTCTTCGTTGGCAAGTTTCAGAATTTTAGAAATTTCATCGACATTTTCTGGAAAAACGACAGCATCCGGCATGCAATCTTTTGTGATTGCATCATATGAATAACAGATACAATCCTCGCTCTTTTGGCTGCAGCGGTTTTTGCCTGTTATTTTTTCCAGCTTTTTGTATGTTTTTGCAGAAAGACCCATACGGGCATATAATCAGATTATCGTCTGTTTAACAAGATTTTCTGTAATTCTATTAAAGACTGGTTTCTCATGCGGTCAATATCCCCTGCAAAAATACCAAGTTGTTTTGCTATTTTACTTGTTTTTTCAAGGTCTGTTTTCGCAGTATTTAGGGTCGCATCTATTTTGTTGTTTTTAATGTCTTTCGTTACAAAGTCCACCGATTCTCTCCTGCTTTTTAATAATACTAATTTTAGCAAATAAAGATTACATAAACTTCAACTAAAACTTATTTGATTCTAACATTTTGGACAAATAATTAATATGATTTCTTGTAATAACTTCCTGTTTTATTCCACGTTCAATTGTGTTTACAGCATGCATTGCGGTTGCATGATACCGGTTGAAATTTTTACCGATGGCCTGAAGCGGCTGATCAGTATACTTTCTGGAAAGGTACATTGCTATTTGACGTGGTTTTACAATCGCCTGTTTTCTGGATTTTGAAACCATTTCAGTTGTTGAGATTCCAAATTTTTTGGCCACCATTTTTTTGATGACATCAATTGTAATTGCCTTTTTCTGAACAGCAATGTTTTCCAATATACTTTCAGCAAGATCATAGTCTATTGGAGCGCCTAAAAGAGATGATTTTGCAATAACACCTATAAGTCCGCTTTCAAGTTGTCTTATATCGTCTGTCAGCTCGCCTGCAAGATACTCAAGTATATCTTCAGGGACATCAACTTTGGCTTTTTTAGCTTTTTTTCTGAGTATTTTAACTCTGGTATTAAAGTTTGGTTTTTCAATCTTCGAGAACAGGCAGGATGAAAATCTTGATTTTAGCTGGTCACTCATCTTAGGGATATCTGATGGAAGGGTACAGCTGCTGAACATGATTTTCTTTCCAGACTCAAAGAGGTAATCCAGAGTCATCGACAGTTCCATTTGAGTATGTTCTTTACCTGAAAGAAAATGGATATCTTCAAGCAGGAGAACATCACACTGGTTTCTGTATTTTCTTTTAAATTTATCGGATGTTTTTGTATTGAAGGAGCTTATCATTTCATTGGTGAAGTCTTCAGCTGTGATATAATAAACTCTTTCTGACGGTTTTTCGGCAATAACATGGTGACCTATTGCCTGAGACAGATGGCTTTTCCCCATCCCAGTATTTGATAAAAGAAACAATGAGTTGTTGTGCCTTGCTTCTGATGATGCGAGAGACAATGCTGCCGAGTATGCAAAATCATTACTTTTACCAACGACAAAACCATCGAAGGTGTAGTCCCGACTTAGCATTCTACCGTTTTGCATCACAGGATTACCTACGCCCGGAAGTGGTAGTTGGTTCGAAAAACGGGCAGGCTTTTCAGCCTTTTTTCTGACAGCAGGTTTTTTGTTTGATGTACATATTTCAAAAACAAGTTGATAATTGATCCCGGTCAGCTTAAAAAAATCTTCTTCAATCTGTTGTCTGTAATTTTCCTGGAGCCTTTTTTTGGAAAAATAGTTCGGGCAACTCAAAGTAATTTCATTGTTTTTACTGTGAGAAAACTGAACAGGATCAATCCACATTCGGAAGCTGTGACCCGGAATATGGTTTTCGATCGCAGATTTAACTTTTGCCCAAACTAATTTCATAAAAAAAATCTCATATCAGTGGCAACTGATTTAATTAAAATGATAAATAAATTGTAAACAATAATAATTTTTTACAGTAATACAGCGAATCTTTGCAGTATCTCAGAATTATGAGAAAAAATATTTAAAGTCTCTCTGAAATTCGTTTTTTTATTTAAGTTATACCTCGTGTTGAGTCAACCCGAATAATCAGATATTTTCGTATTCAAAAACGGGTATTTGGATACTATTGTAACCTATTGTAATTTAAAGAATATTGTTTTCTTTATTTTGCAACCTTTTCGAAATACAACCTATTTCTGTTTGGTGAATATTTCAAGTATTATTAAGGGACTTCACGAAATTGTTCCCTATAGGGAACAAAGCTATTATCTCCGAATTTCGACAGATATTGTCGAAATTCTCCTAATTATGTAATCTGAAGATGTTTTATTTTGAAACTTTTAAACCCCTTAACATTTGTGCTTTTACTCAATGTCAAGGAATTTTTTAATACTTTTTTTTATTGTTTCAGCTTTTATTTGAGTTTTTTTTTCAGCGAATGTACACTGTTCTTTTTTGGAAATAGCGCTCACATTTTATGGAGAAAAGAATTAATGAAAAAGTTATTACCGATAGTAGGTATTACAATGGGAGATCCGGTTGGCATCGGACCTGAGATTATTCACAAAGCTCTTTGTAATCCTTCAATATATGAAATATGCAAACCACTTGTGATTGGTGATTATAATGTTCTTAAAGACGCTGGGCGTGCTATTGACTCCAGTTTGGATATACATGTCCTTAACAATAAGGATGAAGGGCGCTTTTCTTATGGTGCCATAGATATGATCAGCGTATCTGATCTTGATGTGGATCAAATTGAAATGGGACAACCTGACGCGAAGACTGGGGCCGCAATGATAGAGTATATTACAACGGCCATTGATCTGGCGTTAAAGAAGGAAACAGCCGCTGTTGTTACAGGGCCAATCAATAAAGCGGCAATGAAGCTCGCAGGCTCAAGATTTCACGGCCATACAGAGCTTCTAGCTCATACAACAGATACAGAAAAATTTATGATGATGATGTATGGCTCTAAGTTGTCGGTTGTCCTTGTCACAATTCATATTCCTTTTGCAGATATAAAAAAAGAACTTACAAGTGATAAAATTATTGATACAATAAAAGTTACCGGTAAGTCGTTAAAGGAACGGTTCGGTCTTGAAAATCCCCGCATAGCAGTTGCAGCATTAAACCCACATGCAGGAGAAGACGGCCTGTTTGGTGACGAGGAGGCTGAGATCATTACTCCTGCTATAGAAGAAGCCCGGAGGCTTGGTTATGATATAACCGGGCCTGTTCCACCGGATACTGTTTTTCTTCACGCGGCCAATGGACACTTTGATGTTGTGGTCTGTATGTATCATGATCAGGGATTGATTCCATTTAAAATGATTCACTTTGAAGATGGGGTTAATACAACTCTTGGACTCCCGATTATAAGAACTTCTGTTGACCATGGCACTGCATATGATATTGCAGGCATGGATAAAGCTGACCCGGGCAGTCTGATCGAAGCAATTAAGCTGGCTGCATTACAGGCGGGTAACAGTTAAGACGTTTAAAATAGAAGTGGGTTCAAAAATGGAAAAACAAACAGTAGATACAATAAAGATCTTTGGTGCCAGACAGCACAACCTTCAAAATATTGATGTTGAATTTCCCAGAAACCGACTTGTCATCATAACCGGACTCTCTGGTTCAGGAAAATCATCGTTGGCTTTTGATACCCTCTATGCTGAAGGACAGAGGCGGTATGTCGAATCTTTATCGACATATGCACGACAGTTTTTAGGGAGAATGGAAAAACCGGATGTCGATACTATTGAGGGGTTGTCACCGGCTATCGCCATAGAACAGAAATCGGCAAGTCACAATCCACGTTCAACGGTAGGCACCGTTACTGAAATTTATGATTATCTGCGTTTGCTGTACGCAAGAGCCGGTGATATTTTTTGTCATCAATGTGGAAAAGAGATTGTCCCAAAGTCCATTGATCAGATTATCGATACAGTCATGGATCTTCCTGAGGGAAGCAAAATAATCATTTTAGCACCTTTGCCGGGTGATGATATCCCAGACAATGCAGATGTGATTAAAAAGCTCCAAAAAGAAGGCTTTGCCCGCATCCGAATTGATGGTGATATTGTAGAAATTGATTCTCTTAAAGGTGCTGCTCCTTCTATTGATCAGAAAGTTGATGTTGTCATTGACCGTTTGATTGTAAAGGCGTCTATTAATAACCGTCTTGCCGATTCATTGGAGCTGGCACTGGCACAGTCAGGTGGCTCTGTTATAATTGAAGTTCTGGTACCAACTGCCGGAGCCGCTTCATCAGAACTGCTTTTTAGTGAAAAAGCCATTTGTTCGGACTGTAATATCGACTATCCGGATTTTAAACCGGCTTCCTTTTCATTTAATTCACCCCACGGAGCCTGCCCGGTTTGTGACGGACTGGGTGTTAGCACTGATTTTGACCCCGATCTTATTGTCCCCAATCCGGAATTGTCACTAAGAGAAGGTGCTGTCCTGCCATGGGCCGGTAGGGAATCGATGCAGTTTTTCGAATTTCTTGATGCATTGACATCCTTTTATAAAGTAGATGTGAACACACCCTACAAAAAACTTCCGGCAAAATTTAAAAAAGTCTTACTTTATGGGTCAAAGAAAGTTGAAATTCCGTTCTATTTTGAAAAAGACAACAGTCGGGTGACGTACAAAAAAACGTATGAAGGTATTATTACAGGATTTAAACAGCGCTATGAAGAAAAGGGCTCTGCCGGCTACAAGGAAGATATTAAACAATATATAAATTCACAACCCTGTGCCAGGTGTGGGGGCGCAAGGTTGAATGATGCAAGCCGGGCTGTAAAATTTGCAGGGATCAGCATTTCAGAATTTACTGCATTGTCCATTTCTGAGGCAGTATTATTTGTAGAGAACCAGGTGCTTTCAGGAGAAAAACAACAGGTGGCAGAGAGTATCCTATTGGAAATAAAAAACCGTCTCGGCTTTTTATATAATGTTGGCTTGAAATATCTTTCATTGGATAGAGCTGCTTCAACCTTGTCGGGAGGAGAGAGTCAGAGAATAAGGCTCGCCACTCAGATCGGATCAAAACTAACGGGTGTTTTATATGTTTTAGATGAACCGAGTATCGGGCTTCATCAGAAAGATAACTTGAAATTGCTTTCAACTTTAAAAGAAATTCGTGATCTTGGAAATACTGTTCTGGTTGTAGAACATGATGAGGAAACAATTCTTGCCTCTGATTATATTATCGATATGGGGCCTGCCGCCGGGGTTAATGGTGGGAAAGTCGTTTTTTCGGGTACTCCGGAAGAAATTCTAAAAGATGAGAACTCCCTTACGGGCCAATATTTCTCTGGTAGAAAAAAAATAGTGGTACCTGGCTCAAGACGTCAGAGAAACAAGGGCTTCATAACGATTCAAGGGGCGAGTGCAAATAATCTTAAAAATATTGAAGCAGGGTTCCCCATTGGTTGTTTTACCTGTGTCACAGGTGTTTCCGGCTCAGGTAAGTCTACCCTGGTTTTTTCAACGTTGTTTCCGCTGTTGGCTCAACGATTATACAATGCAAGAATCCAGGCGGGAGCTCATGAGTCTATTACCGGCCTTGATCTTATTGATAAAGTTATTCATATCGACCAGTCACCGATTGGTAAAACACCCCGGTCCAACCCAGTTACTTATACTGGTATTTTTAATCATATCAGAGACCTGTTTGCTAAAACAACTGAAGCCCGGGCAAGGGGCTATAAATCCGGCCGTTTCAGCTTTAATGTAAAAGGCGGACGCTGTGAAGCCTGTACTGGTGACGGTATTGTGAAAATTGAAATGCATTTTCTTCCTGATGTTTATGTTCCTTGTGATATCTGCAATGGAAAAAGATATAACCGTGAGACGTTGGAGATAAAATACAAAGGTAAAAATATATCAGAAGTTCTCGGAATGACCGTTAACCAGGCGCTGTTGTTTTTTACAAATATCACATCAATCAAAGAAAAACTGGTTACCATTAAGGACTCTGGGCTTGGTTATATTCAACTTGGACAACCGGCGCCGACCCTGTCAGGTGGGGAGGCACAAAGGCTTAAAATTGCAAAGGAGCTGGGGAAGAAGAGTACAGGACGGACCATTTACCTGCTTGATGAACCAACAACAGGGCTTCATACGGAAGATATCAACAGGCTGCTGACTGTTCTTAACAGACTGGTTGACTCTGGCAATACGCTTGTTGTGATTGAACATAATCTTGATGTTGTCAAATCCGCTGATTATATCATTGATATTGGGCCTGAGGGCGGTGATGAAGGTGGGTATGTTGTCGGAAGCGGAACGCCTGAGGAAATTGTGAATTTAGAAAAATCATATACTGCAAAATTTTTAAAGCGTATTTTGATGGCGTCGTAAAAAGCCCCATCTACTGCGCTTTAGTGTTCAA
>JQIA01002089.1_pt1 | contig 10687 bp, 8 predicted proteins | sample 811431 | NCBI WGS metagenome assembly JQIA01 (sample SAMN02998118, study PRJNA258478) | marine sediment metagenome | biome: marine; feature: seafloor; material: sediment; isolation source: oil-polluted sediment collected from 3 locations (0.5 km, 0.7 km and 0.9 km)... | place: USA: Gulf of Mexico ... | reverse complement strand
AATTTGTTGTCACTCATATCCTGCAGAGCTCGTCTGACAAAGAAAAACATCCTTCAGCCCCTTAATGATGTTTGATGTTATTAATGATCATACCCGATTAAAGTCTGATGATATCTTTTTCAGGTATTAAAAGCCTACCGTTCTCCAGATGTATGATCCGGTGAGTTGTTTTTTCAATAAGTTCCTTGTCATGGGTTGCTATGATGATTGTGGCTCCCTTGGTGTGGTAACCTTTTAGCAAATCCATGATAATGCCGGCAGATTTGGAGTCAAGACTTCCCGTTGGCTCATCTGCAAGAATAATTTTCGGGTCACCAACAATGGCCCTGGCGACTGCTACCCGTTGTTGTTCACCGCCGGAAAGACTTTCCGGATAGCTGTTCATTTTTGCTTCCATACCGGCATTGCGTAAAACGCTGTTAACTTTTTTTCTGATCAATGTCGTATTCACACCAGCAACTTCAAGCACGAGCGCAACATTTTCAAAGGCCGTTTTGGTTGGAATCAATTTGAAGTCCTGAAAAATAACACCGAATTTCCGTCTTAGGAGTGGTACCTGTTTACGGGTGATACGTGATAGATTGACACCGTCAACAAGAATCTGTCCTTCGGAGGCACTTTCTCCCCGGTACATAAGTTTGAGGAGCGTTGACTTTCCGGCACCGGAGGCTCCGGTGATAAACATCCATTCATTTGTTCCGATATCAAGAGTGACATCAGCAAGGGCATGTTTAGGCCCATATCGTTTGTGGATGTGAAACATCCGTATGATCGAATCATTATTTTTGTTCAAGTCTGTCATAGTTCGAATCCTGATCAGGGTGATGCGTAAAGCAATTATTCAGCAGTTACTTAATACGAATCATGGCTTTTTAAAAAATATGATTGTCGGCCAATTTTTTCTGACTATATTAAAGATTGACCTGTATGTATATAGTTGATATTTTGCCTCCATGTCAAGGAGTGCCGTGAACCGGTTTTTCTTACTGCAAACCTCCACTGAAATCCCATAGCGAGCTTCTTCCTTCAGTGGAGGTTTATAAACGCAAAAAGAGAATAAAATCAATAGTTACTTGAAATAAATAACTGTTTTGCTGTTAAGAAGTATTGATTTCAAGTTGGAAAATTTACTAATAAGGAAAGTAATATGAAACAGGAATTGATAAAAATAATTTGTGAAAAATCGTTTAAGTTTTCTGAAACTCCTGCCTTTAAGCTGGCTTCAGGGAAAATGAGTAGCTTTTATGTGAACTGTAAACCGACAATTTTACATCCAAGAGGTATGTACCTTACCGGTCATCTTGTTTATGATGCAATTAAAGACCTGAAGGTTGATGGTGTGGGTGGGTTGACTTTTGGTGCAGATCCAATTGCTGTCGCAGCTTCTTTTGCCTCAGGCCTGAAAAATGATCCCGTAAATGCATTTTCAATCAGGAAAGAACAGAAAGACCACGGTATTATTAAATGGGTCGAAGGCGATTTGAACAAGGGTGACAGGGTTGTTATTATTGATGACGTTGTGACTACAGGTGGGTCTACAATTAAAGCAATTGAGCGTGCACGGGCTGAAGGCCTTGATGTGGTCAGAGTAGTTGCTCTGGTAGACAGGCAGGAAGGCGGTGTTGAGAATGTTCAGAAGTATGTTGAGGACGTAGTTTCAATTATTACGCGAGATGAACTGATGGCTGAAATTAATTCATGATATGAATGTAACGTTGAGTTGATGATCTGACGCAGGGTGGAGCAGGGAATGAAAATAATTGTTTGTGGTAAAGGCGGTTGCGGGAAGAGTACTGTTACAATACTGCTCTCACGGGTGCTGACTGATAGCGGTTATAATGTTCTGCTCATCGACGCGGACGAATCAAATCTGGGGCTTCATAATCTTATGGGGGCTGAGGCACCGGTTATTCTACTTGATGATCTTGGCGGTAAAAAGGGCTTGAAAGAAAAGACGACAAGCGCTTTTCCAGGCCTTCCGGGGGGGCTTTCTTCCGGAAAAATGTCACTTGATGAGATTTCAGACAGGTGTATTTCAGATGCAAGTGGGGTGAGGCTGTTAAAAATTGGAAAAATTCACTCTGCCGGAGAGGGATGTGCCTGCCCCATGGGGCGACTTTCAAAGATGGTTTTTTCCGGTCTTGAACTGGGAAGCAATGATGTGGTTGTTGTGGATACAGCTGCCGGTGTTGAACATTTTGGCCGGGGACTTGATCAATCCTGCGATCTGGTTTTAGGTGTGGTCGATCCGTCAAATGAATCTTTTTTGCTGGCTGAAAAGATTTCCGTGATGGCGGAAGAAGCAGGGTTAGAGTATTACTTGATTTTAAATAAGGTTGATACTAAAACAAAAGAGATCATGGAAAAGAACGTTGATATGACGAAAGTTCTCGGAAGCGTTGACTATCAGGAATCAGTCTTCTTATCAGGCCTTGAGGGCCGGAGTCTTGATGCCGGGGTGTCCGGAACCGAAAAAATAGTCGATGTTGTCATCGACTATAAAAAATCATAATGTCAGGAAGGTAAATGAAAAATCTCAAGGATATTTTAAAAGACATTTCTCTGTTCAGCTCTCTGGATGATTCTTCAATTGAAAAACTTAGTCAGGCAGTGCGGCCGGTTTCGTTGAAACAGGGTGAAATCCTTTTTTTTAAAGGGGATGAAGGAAACTGCATGTACATCATCAGAAAGGGGACTATTAAAATTGTACTCCCGTCTGTTGCCGGTGAGGAGATTATTGTCGCGTTGCTCCGGGAAAACGATTTTTTTGGTGTTATGCCAATGCTTGATGGTGAAGCAAGATCCGCTGACGCAGTTGCGGTTACGCCCACTGAGGTTTTTGTTCTGGGTCGGAACGATTTTCTGGCTATCCTTCAGTCGGATATCAATGCACTTAAAACCATCCTTTATGATTTATCACAGATGATCAGAAAGACAGATGACCTTCTGGGCGACCTCTGTTTTTCTCCAATAGCGATTAGGTTGACCAAAAAATTGCTGGAGCTGGCTGAGACGTCCGGGCATATAGAAGGTAATACAGCATATATCGATATTCCGCTGACTCAAAAAGAGATTGGCGATATGGTTGGTGCTACCAGAGAAAGTGTTAACAAGGAATTAAAAATATTAAGAGAAGATAAACTTATTGAGATGAAATCAAATAAAATCAGCATTATAGATGTTGGAAGAATGAACTTGAAAGCGCTTCAATTCGGATAAATTATAAAGAATCCGCTTTGTCAGTGATGATTGAATAAAGCTCATTGCCGATAGCAATACCAATATTAATAAAGTCAGGCCCGAATTTACGACCTGTGGAAGATCTGAATGTTTTTTTAATTTTATTGATGATTTTCATCCCGCCGGGGAAGTGTGATACAAATAGTGATAATGGTATTTTTGAAAAGGAGACCATTTCCCAGACCGTATGCGCAAAATTGTCCGGGCCCCATCTGAACTTATCCGCATCATAAAGGCAGTTGGAGATCATCCTGCCGTCTTTTGAAAAATTACCGGTAATATTTTTGAAAGCCTCGTGATTCCGGATGGCAAGACAAATGTCATCAATTTCTAATGGCTCAAGATCATATGTCTGCAAAATATCATAGGCAAATTCAGCGCTTCTCACAGCGTGGTTTTTCTTTTTGCGTTTAATGTCATGCAGCAGGCCGGCACATTGAGCGAGAAGTAGCATTCTGTTTATCTGTTCTTCAGTGTAATGTGCAATCCGACATTCAATAATAACAAGTGCACCTGCATCAAGGGCCACCTTAATTGAGTGGGCCAGGCCATGGCCAAAATCGTTTTCAATCTCTTTTTCAACAAACGCCTTTAATTTAATGATGACAGCGTTGGTATTAAAAAACTTTTCGGCATGCTCACATTCAGAAGCATGTTCGGAATAGAATTCAGGTGGCTTTGACCTTGATACCAGATCCTTTGCCAATCGTTTTATTGCTTCAAAATCATTTTCCATACCTATAAAATTAACATGGTATTTTAACTTATTCAAGACATTGATGTATCTCTGTGGTTATATATGAGCAAATAAACTTGACCCGTTGATAATGATATATTAGTAATTTAATTTATTGTTTGGATTTTCAGTACTATATGGAAAAAGCATTACATGGAGTTATTGTTGTGAAAAAAAACAGAGTTTTAATTATCAGTGCGTTTGTTGTCGTTGGGATGTTTTTTGTGTTTAAGTTAACCTTCCCGATAAGTACGCCGGAGAAGCTTTCCGGCTGGCATGTTTTTGAAAAAGATGAAAGCAAAGATTATTTTGTTTTTGTGATTGATCATAGTCTGAGCATAAAAGAACGTGAAATGGGTCAGCTCATCAAGGGGTTTAAACAACTTGCAGATGAAATGCCTTCAAAGGCCAGTGCTTCCATTGTGATATTTAATGAAAGAGTTGAGCACATTCTGCCGATGACAAACGACAACACATCTCTGGTGCGGAGGTTAAGCGGTATAAAGCCGGATGGCTTTTCAGCCTTTCACGATGGTCTGGTAAAAGCAATTCAGGTATTAAACGAAAATAAAGGCAGGCGTGCGATCTTTTTCTTTACTGATGGTATTGATGACAGAAGCGGTTACAAGCTGGACCAGGTAGAAAAAATAGCAGTCTCCGAGGGTGTTAAAGTTTACGGCGTTGGAATTGGCGATATCGACAAAGAGAGGCTGATGGCTTTTAGCCGTGCAACAGGTGGCATTTTTGGTAAAATGGAAGATTACAGGAGCCTGTCAAAGGTTTTTCCATATATGTTGAATCATTATTATGACGCTGTAAATAACAGAACAGATTCAGAGGGAGAGATGATTGTCCGGTCGATACCTGATAATAAAAAAGTTTATTTAGATGGGGTCCTGAAAGGTGTTACCCCCCTCAGGTTGCCCAAAATCGTGGTCGGGAAATATACTGTAAAAGTGGTGTTTGATGTACAGAAAGAGATAGTGTACATGGCCCCTGTTGAAGCAGGGAAGCGGACGGTCTTAGACATAAGGCCTTCCGGAACCGGGCGCGATATTGTGCTGGCAAGCATGCCGGGCAGGGCAGCGGCTTTTATTGATGGCACCTATGCCGGTATGACCGGTAAATTTAATAAAGAATATCTTCGGGAAAACTGGCGCTCAGCATTGGACCTCGATTCAGAGAGGCTGGTTGTTAAGAATGTCAGCTTTGGGAAGCATTCGCTGACATTCCCGGGAAAGCCGGAACTGAATTCCGGCTTAGGGTTTGATATATCGACCAGATCAGGATTTAACCTAAACAGATCTAAAGACGATGCCGCTATTGTTGCTGTGCTGTTTAGCAAGGCTATACGCAAAACAAACCTGAAGAAACACTGGAACGTTGAGTCTCAATAACCGGAATACGGGGTTTCCGGCTCACTAAAAAAAGAATCAGCATCTTTTGCAGAGACAAGGGGCAGTTCCTCCATGGGGATGTGGCCAACACCATCATAGATGATATGCTTTATCCCTGGAATATCTCTTACCCATAGTTTTGCCTGATCAGGGGAGACCCACTCATCATCCTGCCCGTACATGAGCAGTGTCGGCGTTTTAATATTTTCAACACCTTTTGAGAGAAGATCACTTTTTGAATTTTGTGCTATAAATTTGAAGATATCAATATAGGACGATTTGTTACCTTTCCGCATTGCCATATCAAAGTATGTAGTATAAATTTCATCTGTAATTTTTGAATCATCACTGTAAACTGCCTTTACATTCATTGTAATAAGAAACTTTGGCATCATATATTTAGGGAAGACCCTTATCAACGGGATCTTTGCCGCTGAGACAAACCATGGCACCGACTGCGGGTAGCATACCGGATCAAGCAGGACCATTTTCTTAACCTGCTCCGGGTGTTCAAGGGCATAATTCCATGCGAAGTAGCCACCTAATGAGTTGCCTGCAAGGTAAAATGTGTCGATATCGAGCCTGTCAAAAAATTTTTCAAGAATGGTGATCATTTTATTACGATCATATGCGTCTTTCCCGACCGGCCCTGTTAATCCCCAGCCGGGGACATCGAGTCTTATAATTCTGTAGCGGTCTTTCAGCTGATCAACCCAGCCATCCCAGGTATAAAGCGAGGCGCAAATGCCGTGTAGCAGGACAAGGACAGGCCCTTCTCCTTCGTCCTTATAATGAATATTTATGCCGTCAACATTGATGAAATCAGTGTCTGCTACATTATATTTTTCCTTTAGAGTTTCAAGGGGGATTGACCTGATTCCCAGACTGCTGCACCCTGTCATGCCGATGGCAGAAATTGCAAGAATTGTTGATAGTACTAAAAGTGACGTTATTTTTTTGAATCGCATAATCCCCTCGTTTCTTTTTATATTTAATCTGTCGGAATTCATGTACCCGACCACAAACAATGTTTCTTTATATCGCTTAAAATAGTCGGCCACCTGGCCGACTAGCTGGTCAACCTATCGTATAAGAAAAGGCCTGTCAAGAGTATAAAAGTTGTTTTTTTTGGGGGGTATCGGTTGCGCTGGAAAAGGCGCCGAGGTTACTTTATTTTGCCTGCAAATTTGTTCAGGATGTTTCTTGCCTGTTCGTAATTATACTGATTGACTTCTTCTTCAAATTCTTTAAGAAGTTTTTGAATATCTTCCCGGGGTGTGCGGGAGTATATTACCTCTTTAATTTTTTTCAGGTTCGCCTCAGAGGCTACCGGGTCAGATTCGGAAAGGCTTTTGTCAAGAACAGTTACAAGACTGGCAAGCTCAAGTGAATCAAGTGGTTTTGTATTTCTTTGGCCGATGGGTTGGGCCTGCTTCTTAACCACTGTTTTTTTGATGGACGCAAGGACGGTGTTCAGTTCATCTTCAACGGTATTGATGATCACCTTTAAGGTATCGGCCTCTTTTTTTTCAGACGCGGTTTCGAGTGCTGAGGCCGCCAGTTGCAAGTCGTGGGCGGAAATGTTTGCTGCCACCCCTTTTAATGAGTGGGCTTCAATATGGCAGTTTGTAAAATCTTCTTTTTCAATCAGGCCTCTGAACGCCTGACAAAAGGGTTTGAAGTTATCCTGAAACCGGTTTAGTACATTACAATAAGCTGACCATGAGCCTCCAAGTCTGTATAAAGCCTCGTCAATGTCAATGCCTGGAAGTGAATATGGTTGCTCGGCATGGCCATTTTTTTCCAATAGTATAGAAAGATTCTTCAGGTGTGATACGTTTCGTTTTATCACGGCAAAAAGTTCATTTTTATTGATAGGCTTCGGAATATAATCATTCATGCCGGAATCAAGGCAACGTTCCTTGTCACCATACATGGCATGTGCTGTCATGGCAATGATCGGGAGGCTTGTCATCCTGAGTTTGTTTCTGATTGTTTTTGTTGCTTCCAGGCCATCCATTACCGGCATCTGCACATCCATAAGGACTGCGTCATAGGTGGTTTTCTGTACCATATCCACAGCTTCCTGCCCATTTTGTGCCTTGTCAATTGTAATACCCAGCCGGGCAAGTATTTCAACCGCGACCATCTGATTGATGGGGTTGTCTTCAACAAGCAGGATGTGGGTATTTGAAAATTCTGTTGAAGTCGCTTTTATAGACGATTTATCAACTGCTTTATCAACGGAATAGCCAAAGATATCCATGATTGTATCAAAGAGAGAAGATTGCTTAACTGGTTTTACCAGGAAGTCGTTCAGTCCTGCGTCACGGGCTTTCTGCAATTCAGTCTCTCTCCCGTAGGCGCTTACCAAAATGATTGGCGGTGCGGAGATGAATTTATTGGATTTTATGAGTTTTGCAGTATGGATTCCGTCGATTCCCGGGAGTTTGATATCCATCAGGATCAGTTTGAATTTTTGAGAAGCATCAATCGATTCTTCATATAATTTTAGTGCTGTTTCACCATTTGGTGCAACGTCACTCTTGAAACCGAAATTGTTTAAAAAACGTACCAGAACCATAGCTGTTGACGGATTATCTTCCACAATGAGTGTACGGAGTCCGGTAAGGGCCGGTGGTAGTTTAAGGGGCGGTGCTTTTTTGTTCAGGCCGGTTTTGAAGAAGCCTGTAAAGAAAAAAGTACTTCCCTGGCCTACTGTACTTTCAATCCAGATTTCACCATCAAGAAGGCCAACAATGTTTTTGCAGATAGCAAGCCCTAAACCTGTCCCCCCGAATTTCCTTGTTGTTGAGTCATCCGCCTGCTTAAAAGCATCAAAAAGGCAGCCGATGATTTCGTCGGGTATACCGATACCGGTATCTCTGACACTGAAAAGAAGGTTAGCCGTATCTTCGGTTTTTGATTCAGTCTTAACGGTGATACATATTTCGCCCGTACTTGTAAATTTAAATGCATTACTGGTCAAATTGGCAAGAATCTGCCTTAACCTCAGCGGGTCAGAGATAAGCTCATCGGGGACATCCGGTGCAATATCGACGATAAGCTCCAGATCTTTTTTCAGGCTCTTTTCAAGAAACATATCCGTAATGGAGTCGATGATCTCTCTTAGTTGGAACGGAATATATTCAAACTCAAGTTTGCCGGCATCAATTTTTGAGAAATCAAGGATGTCGTTGATCAATTGAAGCAGTGATTTTGATGAACTTTTAATCACGCCTAAATAGTCTGTCTGTTTTCGGGAAAGGTCAGTCTGTAATATGAGTTCGCTTACACCGATAATGGCATTCATTGGTGTTCTGATTTCGTGGCTCATATTGGCTAAAAAGGTACTCTTTGCATCATTGGCTGATCTGGCCTCTTTTACGGATAGTTCAGCCGTTGTGATCGCTTTTTCAAGTTCTTTATTTGCTGTTGCAAGCTGTATTGTCCGTTCATGAACAATCTCTTCAAGGTGAACCCTGTGTCTCATCAGTTCCTGATTCTGGAAATTGATTTTTGCTTCAGCTTTTTTCAGGCCGGAAATATCTGTTATGATAGAGAGTGTTGCAGACTGCTCGTCGATTGAAATTGGCGTGTCGGAAACGATGATGCTGATTATTTCACCGCTTTTCCGTTGAAGCTGTGCTTCGTACTGGCTCTCCAGATCCTGGCCTTCAATATAGTGTTTGTATCTTTTTTTAATCAGTGCTTTTCCCATAGGCGTGCTTGGGAAAAAGTCCATCATCTTTTTATGGTAAAACTCATCTTCCGAATAGCCACTGATATTGATGATGGCTCTGTTGGCGTAGACAGGCTGATCATCAACACGGACCACGATGCCGTCGTTGGCCCAGTCAAAAAGGGTTTTATATTTTTTATCGGATTCTCTTAGTGCATTCAGGGCAACATTTTTTTCTTTAAGAACAGCTTTGAATCGGGCGCCAATACCAAATGAGAGCAACAGAACCATGATGCAGAGGCCCACTTGCATATCGGCAGTGATGAAAGAAAAACTTGGTAAAAAACCAAAAGCTCTGAGAGATCCTAAGATGCAGGCAAATATAAATACGCCCCATGCTGCAAGATAGAGTTTTGCAGTAACCACTTTTCGTCTATAGAGCAGCAGCCCACCGACAAGCATGGTGATGATAACGGTAAATGTTGTTATCATGATTGTCTGCATCATAAAATAGTAACCCGCGACAAAGAGTCCTGCGAGTATCAGTAAGAGCACAAACAATTGCGTTCTGAATATTTTATCAAGGGCTGGCATCTCTGTTTCAACATTCAGAAATGAGCGGGTAAACTGCACGCCCCAGATTGTTGCTGAGGTCAGGAAGAACTGATAGCTTTTATTTGTCCACCACGTCGATTCCGGCCACAGGAGCTGAAATCCAAGGCCCGAGTGAGCAATTGTATGGAGTGAGATCGATATGGTAAACAGCATCAGGTAGAGGTGGCTGATATCCCTTGTGGAAAAAAAGATAATGAAATTGTAAAAAATCATGGCAATCATAATGCCATAGAAAATCCACTGTGCAGGAAGTGTGATAGCCGTCTCTTTTTTAAATGCTGCCTGAGACCATGCCGTAAGGGGTATGGTTAAAGACCCATTCGATTCTACTTTGATATAGAATGTATACATTCCATTTGGTGATTCAACAGGGAAAACCATTGTTGGATAGTTTTCAGGCCAGGTTTTAAAAGGCCGCCGGTCTCCGGCTTTTAATATTTTATAGTCAGTTGCTTTTCCGTTATCGGGTGTTAACGGAATATAAAGATCGACCTTGTCAATGATTGGATAACTCAGTTCAAGCAACCATGGAATAGTCTGTTCTGACGGGTTATTGACTGTAAATTTTAACCAGTAAGGATGTTTTGAAAATCCGAATGCCGGCCGCGGCGAATTGACCGGGAGGAAATTGAAATTTTTTCCAGAAATATCTTTAATTGAGAGGTGATTCGTTGTGTCTTTGTAGAAAGACAGGTATTTCCCCATGGGTTGTTTTTCTAGATGTGGGGCAGGTGTAAAGAGCGGTATTGCTCCGGCCGAAGATGGATCGGCGCAGAATAAGACTGCAATGCAAAACACAACACAAAGCCACAAACGCAGAAAAAAAGTCATTCAGGCGTCCTTAAAATACGGAAAATACAACTAAAAATACAGGGATAAATCATTTACAATTTTGACAAGATACCCCACAACACGAACAGTGTCAAGCAAATAGCCGTGTAATGCAGGGTAAACGCATGTTAAGTTGGTATACATTTTGATTCGCTATAATTTCAAGAGCATACTCATAGTATAAAA
>JQIA01002088.1_pt1 | contig 10692 bp, 4 predicted proteins | sample 811431 | NCBI WGS metagenome assembly JQIA01 (sample SAMN02998118, study PRJNA258478) | marine sediment metagenome | biome: marine; feature: seafloor; material: sediment; isolation source: oil-polluted sediment collected from 3 locations (0.5 km, 0.7 km and 0.9 km)... | place: USA: Gulf of Mexico ... | reverse complement strand
ATTGACATAACAGACCAGAAAAAAGCCGAAGAGAAAATGATCGAAATACAATATTTCAATCAGGAGATCATCACTAAATCTCCCATTGGTATCGCTATTTATGCTGAAGCCGGAAAGTGCATTTCGGCAAACCAGTCAATCGCAGATATTGTTGGTGCAACTAAAGATCAGGTTTTGAGCAGTGATTATGATAAAATTACAGCATGGAAAAGATCAGGGCTGTATGACATGGCAAGAACTGTATTATCAGAAAATAGTGCTCGCCGTAAAGTTGTTGAGATAAATACCTCATATGGAAAACATGTTGTTATCGATTGCCAAATGGTACCTTTGATGTCAGGCCAGCGTAATTATTTTATGCTAATGGCAACAGATATGACAGAATACAGAAAAATGCAGGATATGGTGATTCAAAGCGAAAAGATGCTTTCTGTTGGTGGGCTTGCCGCCGGGATGGCTCACGAAATCAACAACCCGTTATCTGGTATGATGCAGACAGCTGAAGTAATGAAAAAACGCCTGACTGATCCTAATGTTCCGGCAAACAAAACCGTTGCAGAAACTATTGGTGTCAATCTTGAAGATATCAGAGAATTCATGGAACAGAGAAGTATCTTAAGAATGCTGACAACTATCAATGATTCGGGACGGCGAATTGCTGAAATAGTAAATAATATGCTGACTTTTTCAAGGAAGAGTGAAGCACAGATCTCATCGAACGATTTGACTGACCTGATAGATAAAACACTAGAGCTTTCTGCTACAGATTATGACTTTAAAAAACAATACGATTTTAAGAATATTGTAATTGTAAGAGAGTATGAAAAGAATTTACCTCTTGTCGCCTGCGAGGGAAATAAAATTCAACAGGTTTTATTGAATCTGTTTAGAAACGGTTCTCAGGCGATGCAAAGATCATCAGTTGAAAACCCTTTGTTTATAATCAGAGCGTTGTTTGATTCAGATAAAAATATGGTTGTGATTGAGGTAGAGGACAATGGCCCGGGAATGGATGATGAGACCTGTAAAAAGGTATTTGAACCTTTTTTTACTACGAAAGCACCTGGAGAAGGCACCGGATTGGGTTTATCAGTGTCATATTTTATTATTACCGAAAACCACGGAGGTGAACTTTCTGTTGAGTCGCGACAGGGAGAAGGTACAAAATTTACGATTCGCCTACCTGTAAATTCAGAAAACTGACGTTAATGAAAGTGTACAGCCGGTTAACTATCTTATTGAGCTTCTTGACAATACTTTAGAACTTGCTAAAATGGTTCTATGTGTAAAAGCTTTCTAAGTTTGTAATATTTGCAATAAAAGATATATTTTCCGGTTTACATCGTCATACTTTTAGGGCAGTGCTGGTTAGATATTTTTAATGTTGAACCCCGGTGCCGGTGCCTGTGTTTTGTCGAACGAGTTGTCCGTAGAAAAATTAAAAGTTTATATTACAGCTGATTTGATGTTTGAGGGGAGGAACGATTTAATGAATGACAGTGTTTCACAGGTCAGAGTTCTTGTAATTGACGACGAGCCGGCGATTCGCCAGAGTTTTAGATATTACCTTGAAGATATGGAGTTTGTTGTTGAGACGGCGGATAATGGCCGTTTAGGTCTCGAGATGATTAAAAAAGAATTGCCGGATCTTGTTCTTTCGGACTTGAGAATGCCGGAAATGGACGGTTTTGAAGTTCTGAAACATTGTAGAGAACTGGCACCCGAGATGCCTGTAATCGTTATATCAGGTGCAAATCGTATTGATGAAGCAGTCTCAGCACTAAGACTTGGCGCGTGGGATTACCTGATTAAACCTCTCAAGGATCTTACAATCTTAGGGCATTCAGTTAAAAGAGCCTTGGAAAGAGCGCAGTTGCTTCAGGAAAATCGAGCGCATCAGGAACATCTGGAATTACTTGTAAAAGAAAGAACCAATGATCTTGAAAGTGCCTTTGATGAACTCAAGAAAAGTGAACGAAAATACAGAGCTTTGTTTGAAAAAACAAACGACGCTATTTTTATTGTTGAAAAAAATACAGGTATATTTCTGGATGCTAACAACTCGGCACTTCACCTTACCGACCAGACCCTTGACGAATTGCAACATAAGAAAATTAAAGAGATCCTACATGTGAAAGGTTATGAACAATTTCAGACGCTGGCTCTTACCAATAAAGCTGAAGAGATGGGGCAGGTTTCCTATTACAGACCTGATGGAACGAAAAGAGTTGGAATAGTCAGTCTGGTGCCGATGAATAAAGAATCAGTTATCGTTATTGCCAGAGATATCACCCGAAGTATAGAAGTTGAAGAACAGCTTCGGCAGGCCCAGAAGATGGAAGCAATAGGAACACTTGCCGGTGGTATTGCGCATGATTTTAACAATATCCTTACTGCTATCTTGGGCTATTCTGAACTTTGTCTAATGGAAATAGATGCTGAACACCCTCTTAGAAGTAAAATAACTGCCATCGCCCAATCTGGCGATCGAGCCAAGGAACTTGTTTATCAGATTCTGGCTTTCAGCCGAAGTGATGAGCAGGTGACAATACCTGTCAGGATGGATCTGATTCTTAAAGAAACATTAAAACTCCTGAGACCAGCCATCCCATCATCGATTAATATTGATCTTCACATCAATACAAAAACAAGTGTTATGGGCGAACCTACACGTTTACATCAGATTTTCATGAATCTTTGTACCAATGCTTATCAGGCTGTAGATGAAACCGATGGTGTGCTCAAAATAGATTTACATAGCGTTGAACTGGATGAAAACTCAGAATTACCTCAAAACCTTCCTGCAGGTTCTTATGTCGAACTCTCTGTTTCGGATAACGGATGTGGTATGACAGCTGAAACAATATCAAGAATATTTGATCCGTATTACACCACAAAGGAAAAGGGTAAAGGAACCGGAATGGGGCTTGCGGTGGTTCATGGTATTGTTAAAAATCACGGCGGTGAAATCGTAGTTACGAGTGAACTGGGTGTTGGTACCGAGTTTAAGATCTATTTACCGATGACTCAGATCGGTGGTTATGAAATGAGAGAAAATAAAATGGTATTACCGGTTGGGGATGAGGATATACTACTTGTTGATGATGAAATAGATATTATTAAAATTGAAGAAGAAATCCTTAGAAACCAAGGATATAACGTTGTTTCAACGATTGATGCAGAGGAGGCCTTAGCGCTCTTCTGGGCAGATCCGGAACAGTTTGACCTGATTATTACTGATATGACAATGCCGAAACTGACAGGGCTCAGACTCACTGAAAAAATTAAAGAAATCAATCCGGAGATGAAGGTAGTTATCTGTTCGGGATACAATGAACATCTGACAGAAAAGAATTGTCATGAAAAAGGTGTGGATGGTTATATTACCAAACCAATTGCAATGGAAAAACTGGTGCAGACGGTACGCAGGGTTCTTGATGAAAAACCTGGTAATGAGACTGTTGCTAATTAAATAACAATTTCATTAAACCTAGATATTGCTATCCCTTCAAGGTCTTTCTATATGCTTCGTTTATCCTGTAAAGGCACTTAGACATCTTGACACAGAAGAAACTATCTATTAAGTTGAGTTCTTTTTTGATTTTGTTTCTTCTGGGGTTAAAATGTACTTTTTTAAAATCATTATCGGTCTATTTATCTCACTTATAATGCTTGTGGTTATCTTTTCCACTTCAATCATTACATTCCTGTTATCACTGATTATCTGGTGTCTGACATTTCCTTTTGATAAAAACCGAATCTTGCTTCACAGGCTCACTTGTTATTGTCTTGCTTTGTGGGCTTACATAATGCCGACCTGGCGAATTCGGGTTGAAGGCAGAGAAAAAATCAAAAAAGGTGAGCGATACCTGATCATAGCAAATCACCAGTCTCAACTTGACATCATGTTATCTGCACTTCTCTTTGCAGATTTTAAATGGGTTTCAAAAGCTGAAATATTAAAAGTGCCGATCCTTGGTTGGCAGATGGCCCTGAACAAATATATTACGGTAAAAAGAGGATATGTTAACAGTATTTCACAAATGATGACAGACTGTGAAAATGCTATCGAATCAGGATCTTCTGTATTGCTTTTCCCGGAAGGATTGCGTTCTGAGTCAGGAGAAATAAAAAAATTCAGACCGGGGGCATTCATTCTTGCTGAAAAACAAAAAGTTCCCGTTTTACCGATTGTGATATACGGAACCAAAGATGCTCTTCCGAAGAACAGCTTTGTCTCTTTTGGGATTCATCGAATCCACATTAAGGTCCTCGACGAAATTCCATATTCTGAAATTTTTGAGAATAGCCCTGAGGAAAATTCAGAAAAAGCAAGATTGCTGATTGAAAAACATTATAAGCTGATTCAAAAAAGAATCGAGTTGGACTTATATTAAAAAAGCCAGAGTATACAAATGAATGATGAAACTGAAAATAATCAGGTCGAATTTAAATACGACAGTGCAACTTTCTGTGAGATCTGTTCTGAGCGTTTGAATTACAACAAAAAAACTGACTATATACCGTCGCTGTGTAAGGCTTGTGTCGAAAAGCATATTGACGACACTGCTGTGAGTATGGGAACACTTGTTGAAGCCGGAGACGGCTTTGCTGAAATAACACCGTGACTCTGATCAAAAAAAGGCTTTTCTCCGCTCTTATTCAATGTATGAAAACAACATCTTCAGGATTAAACCACCTGTCTGGTATAAGCATAAAGGTGTTGCAGGGGCTTTTCGATTGGAGTATACTTCACAATTAACAACCGCTTGATTAACACTTCAGACAGAGGGAAAACTGATGAAAAAACAATTCTTTGTTTTGGTAGTTTTTGTATTAATGTTGATACCTGCAGTCTCTTTTTCGGCTTTTGACTCAGCCGATTTTAATAAAACAAAAGTACTTGAAGTCAGTAGAATTACACCAAAGGGAAATGATGTTCCTGCAGGAAGACAGATAGTGATCCAGTTCAATCAGCCGGTTGTTCCTCTCGGGCGAATGGAAAGAGATAAAAAAGAAATACCGATTGAAATTACACCGGAATTAAAAGGTCAGTGGCGATGGTTGAATACCAGTTCACTTGCCTATCAGCTTGATAATAAAAATGCTCTTCAATATGCAACCCGGTATTCTGTTGTTATTAAACCGGGAATAAAAACTGAAAAGGGCGATACGACAAAAGAGACGATCACACATTCATTTATCACACGGCGTCCGACGATAAGGTATAATAGTTTTCGTACATGGAAATCACCCGGAACCCCTGTTATAAGGGTGACATTTAATCAGCCGGTTTTCATTGACTCTGTAATGAAGCATCTCTTTTTTGTATCAGGAAAAATCTCCGGTAAACGAATCGGTGCAAAAGTGGAGCCTTACACTGCAAATTACAACAAGCCAGTAATAATTGATGGCAATGAGGCACGGAAAAACTGGCTGGTAACACCCCTTGAAGAACTTTCTTTAGATACCGATGTAACGCTCAGGGTTGAACCCGGTCTTGTATCAGCTTATGGACCTGAAAAGGGTATTACAAAACGTGTTCTTGTCAGCTTTGTGACCTTCCCCAAATTCAAATTTTTAGGTGTTCGCTGTTATACAAACAAAGACAATAACCAACAGCTGATCAAATCTGAAACCGATAAAATTTATGCAAATCCTCTTGAATACATAGCTCTTGAATTTACCTCTCCAGTGATTGTTGATGAAGTTAAAGATAATGTGACATTTACACCTGACCTTGCCGGAGGACGAACTGATTATGACCCATGGGCCAACAGTTACAGGTACTCACACCTTCGCTCCACCCATCATCGAAACACTGTCTATACTGTCAGGCTTCCCGAACTTTTAAAAGCTTTTCGGAAATATACTATCAAAGAAACACCTTTTGGGTTGAAAGATGAATTTGGTAGAAAAACCAGTAAACCGATTGATTTGACTTTTTATACCGATCATCGAAAACCTCATTATAATCTGCTTCATGACACAGCAGTTCTTGAAAAGGATGTCAATACGGACGCCTCGCTGGTCGTTACTAATATTGATAAAATGAAGATGAGATACAAGGCGCTTACAACTGAAGGCTCCAGCCAAAATCTTCAATACATTAAAGAACTGGATGAAGTAAAAGACATTGCGTATGCTGTACCGTTAGGAATCAGGCAAATGCTGAGTAATAAAACCGGCGCAATATACGGTACACTTGAAAGTGATCCCTACGTTAAGAAATACTCAGATGAAAATCTGTTTTTTGCTCAGGTGACTCCGTACCAGATTCATGTAAAGGCAGGACATTTTAATTATGTTGTATGGGTAACAGATCTTGCAACAGGTAAACCTGTTGATGGTGCAGAGGTTACTATTTATAAAGACAGCATAGCCGGGTTGAAATTCTCTAATACAATTCTTGGAAAAGCAGTAACAAAAGATGACGGTGTCGCTTATTTACCTGGAAATGAGCAGATTAACCCGGGCCTTGAACTTTCGGGATGGAGTTATAATGATGATCGTGAGCGGCTTTTTGTTAAAGTTGTTAAGGGAGAGGATATGGGTGTTCTGCCCATAGATTCCAGATTTGAAATCGATACGTGGAGAGTTTCAGATAGTGAAATATCTTCAAACACCTATCGAAAGTATGGTCATATTCATACCTGGGGTACAACCGCTCAGGGTTTATACCGTGCCGGTGATGTGATTCAGTATAAAATCTATGTTAGAAACCAGAACAATGAAAAATTCATACAACCGCCCTTAAAGGGTTACAGCCTGACGATTATTGATCCCACGGGAAAGAAAGTGGCCGAAATAAAAGATGTGACTCTGTCTGAATTTGGCGCTTTTGATGGTGAATATAAGGTACCTGAAAATGGTGCGGTCGGTATGTACAGCTTTGAGCTTTCATCAAAAACAGCGAATACAACATGGGTTCCGATGACGGTTCTTGTGAGCGATTTTACACCGTCTCCTTTCAGAGTTACCAATGAATTGAATCAGGATTTATTCAAGGACGGAGATGCAGTTGAAGTTTCAACCTTTGCAAGGCTTCACGCCGGAGGCCCCTACACAGAAGCTTCCACAAGAGTTGTCGCACGCCTTAAAGAAAGAAGTTTTTACTCTAAAGATCCTTTGGTGAAAGGATTTACCTTTAGCAGCAGAGATTCTTCTTCAAGGACCGATAACCTTTTTCAAAGAACAGAAAAACTGGATGACAAGGGTGACCTTGTCAGTAAATTTAAAATTGAAAATAACCATATTTTGTATGGCCGGTTAATGGTTGAGAGTGCGGTGAAGGATGACAGAGGCAAATTTGTTGCATCATCATCAACGGCGGACTATTCAGGGCGGGATAGATTTGTCGGTTTAAAAGCTGAAAAATGGTTGTGCAAAGAAGGTGAACCGGCACAATTTTCTTATGTTGTTGTTGATGAAAATGGAAAGCCGACTGCGGGAATAAAAACAACAGTCTATGCTGAACAGCGTGTGACCAAAGTCTCACGTGTTAAAGGTGCCGGAAATGCCTATCTGACACACTACTCTCATCAATGGGTACGAGTGAATGAGTTCAAGGCTGACTCAGTTGAAAAACCGGGAATGTATGATTTTACGCCGGCTGAACCCGGCTCCTATCGCATCACAGCAGAAATACAGGATACCAAAGGCAGATCACACTCTACAATGATGTGGACATGGGTTGTCGGAAAAGGTCGGGTTTTATGGGATACATCGGATGATAACAGCCTCCAGATTATACCGGAAGAAGAGACCTATAACATCGGTGAGACAGCAAGGTATCTGGTTAAAAATCCTTATCCCGGAGCGACTGCTTTAATTACTATTGAAAGATACGGTGTTCTGAAACACTGGACTCAGACACTTGAAGGTAATACGCCTGTTATAGAATTTCCGGTTGAAGCCGATTATCTGCCCGGATTTTATCTATCCGTTAGCGTAATGTCTCCCCGGGTTGAGAAACCACTCGGTGACGGAAACGTTGATCTGGGTAAACCTGCATTTAAAATAGGCTATGTTGCCGTTCCGGTAAAAGATCCCTACAAGGTTATCAATATTGATATCAAGCCTGAACATGAAGTCTATAAGCCTGGTGAAACAGTTAATGTTGCTCTTAAAGCTTTGGTAAAAAATCCGGGGAATAAAGAACCGATTGAACTGGCAGTTGCAGTACTTGATGAAGCTGTTTTTGATCTATTGTCACAGGGAAAATCAAATTTTGACCCTTATAAAGGCTTTTACAGTGTAGACGGACTTGATCTCATCAATTACAACCTTCTCCTGAAGCTTGTCGGTATACAGAAATTTGAAAAGAAAGGTGCCAATACAGGTGGTGATGGTGGTTCTGATATCAGTATGCGGTCTGTTTTTAAATTTATCAGCTATTGGAACCCTTCCATCAAAGCGGATGAAAACGGATGTGCTGATATAGAGTTCAAAGTGCCGGACAATCTTACCGGGTGGCGGGTCTTTGTTATGGCCGTAACCCCAACAGATAGAATGGGGCTGGGCGATAACGGATTCAAGGTGAACAGACCGACTGAAGTAAGACCTGTCATGCCGAATCAGGTGACAGAAGGTGATACCTTCAAAGCCGGTTTCAGCGTTATGAACAGGACTGATAAAAATAGAACACTCGATGTTTCGATTAAGGCTACAGGGTCCGTTGATACAGAGACCGGAACAGCTGAGATGAAAACTGAAATTGAGTGTCCACCCTATAAAAGAAAAACAATTTTTCTTCCTGTTAAGACCAAAAAGTTTGGTGAGGTTTCTTTTACTGCAACAGCAAAAGACAGCATGGATGGAGATGGTGTAAAGCATCTTGTTCCAGTTGGTCAGAGGCGTAGCCTGGAGACGGCAGCAACCTACGGCACAACGACAGCTAAAGAGGTCAGTGAAAATATATTGGTGCCTGAAAAAATTCATGATGATGTCGGAAGCATTGGTGTTGTTCTTTCACCTGCCGTTATCGGGAATGTTGAAGGCTCTTTTAAATATATGAAGGAATATCCATACAGTTGCTGGGAGCAAAAAATGACCAAAGCTGTTATGGCGTCACATTATATAAACCTGAAGGCGTATGTCTCAGACGATTTTTTATGGCGGAATGCAAAAGATATTATTTTAGAAACAATGAAGCTCGCTGAAAGTCATCAGGCACCGTCGGGTGGTATGGCTTATTATACGCCAATGGATAATTATGTGAGTCCGTATCTTTCAGCTTATACAGCACTGGCTTTTACCTGGCTCACAAAAAGCGGGTATACTGTACCTGAAAAAGTTGAAAAAAATCTTCAGGATTATCTTGATAAGTTGTTAAAGCAGGATGTCCTTCCGAGTTTTTACTCAAAGGGGATGTCTTCGACTGTAAGGGCAGTGGCACTTGCTGCGCTTTCTGAAAGTGGTAAGCTCTCGGTAACAGACCTCAACAGATACAAAGAACATGTCGCGCAGATGAGTCTTTTTGGAAAAGCCCATTACCTGACAGCAGCAATAAGAATTAAGGGCGGCGAAAAAATCGCAAAAGAAGTTTGTAATATGATTTTATCCCATGCGAATCAGACCGGTGGAAAGTTTATTTTTTCAGAAGATCTTGATTTAAGCTATGCAAGAATTCTCGCCACACCGGCTCGTGCAAATGCGGCGATTTTATCTGTAATGACAGAATTTGGAGAGACAGCCGCTGGTAAAGAGCTTATCGGTGATGTGCCCTTTAAACTTGTCAGATATATTACTCAGGCAAGGGGAAAAAGAGACCGGTGGGAAAATACTCAGGAAAATATCTTTTGCCTGAATGCTTTGACCGAATACAGCCGGGTTTATGAAAATGTTAAGCCGGACATGACGGTAAATGTCTTTGTTGATAAAAACAGTATCGGTAACACTGAGTTTAAGGATTTAAGAGATGATGCTGTTACCATTAAAAGACCTATCGACAAAAATGACCCGGGTCAGAAGCGGACACTGACAATAAACAAACACGGTGACGGCAGAGTTTATTATTCTGCAAGAGTAAGTTTTGCACCGCTTGAAGAACATGCGGTAAGATTGAATGCCGGTATCGATCTAAGAAAAGAAATCAGTGTTGAAAGAGATGGCAAATGGAAGATACTTGAAAGTCCAATGACCATAAAAAGAGGGGAACTTGTAAGAGTCGATCTTTTTATGTCGATTCCTTCAGCAAGAAATTTTGTTGTTATTGATGATCCTGTTCCGGGAGGTCTTGAACCGGTGAACCGTGACCTTGCAACCGCGTCTGTTATTGATGCTGAAAAAGGTGAATTTCAAGTCGCTGGCGGTTCGTGGTGGCTTCATTTTTCAGACTGGTTTTCTTATTCTTCATCGCGTTGGAGTTTTTATCATAAGGAACTTCGTCATGACTCAGTAAGGTTCTACTCAGACTGGCTTCCGGCAGGTAATTATCATTTGTCGTATACTGCGCAGGCAATTGCAGAAGGAAGCTTTGTTTCGATGCCTGTTCATGCGGAAGAAATGTATGACCCTGATGTTTTTGGAAAAGGACTACCAAGAATACTAAACGTTTTACCTGCAGATTAAAATTGATGGCGTCGTAAAAAGTCCCATCTACTTCGCTTTAGTGATTGACCAGACTTTTGATGTACCATCTGTACTACTTCAAGCCTGGCCAATCACTAAATCTTGTATATGGAACCTTTT
>JQIA01002087.1_pt1 | contig 10696 bp, 10 predicted proteins | sample 811431 | NCBI WGS metagenome assembly JQIA01 (sample SAMN02998118, study PRJNA258478) | marine sediment metagenome | biome: marine; feature: seafloor; material: sediment; isolation source: oil-polluted sediment collected from 3 locations (0.5 km, 0.7 km and 0.9 km)... | place: USA: Gulf of Mexico ... | reverse complement strand
GCAAGACTCTGACAGCGTAATGGCCGAGATTATTCAAGAGGCCACAGATGCCATTGAAGAGCTAGACGCGGCCATCGCATCGGGTCAAATTGAGGCCAACATAAAAGCCATTATTGGCCAATTCGATGGGTTTTCGGAAGACTTCGCTTTTTCTCTTGATGCAATTAACAGTTTATTGACGACCGCATTTGACGGATGGGAAGAGGATGCCGGGGATCTTGGCGAAAGCCTGAGCGGCGCTTTTAGCGAGATGCCAGAGAATATCCGGGCCTTCGTCCAGATAATGACTATTGAGCTAATCACTCTTGTAGAGAAGGCGAAGGCATTTGGTAGTGAGATCGTCGACGCGCTGAATTTCGGTGGTGATACCTTCGACTTTCAAGCTGCCATTGAGAAGGCAAATATCGCCAGACTGGATAGCATTTCGATTATTCTCGAAGAAAGAGATGCTGACGTTGCCGCCACTAAAGAGCGCCGAAGTCAGGCTCAGAGCCTTCGTGAGCAATATGAAAAAACCATCGAGGCAAGACGCAAGGCCAATGAGGGAGTTGACGTTCTATCCCAGTTTAAAATAAAACCAGAAATAACCCAGAGCGATTCCGCAGAAGCAAAAACAAAGGCTGAGCTTTCGGCTTTTGCGAGGCTGCAATCGTCACTCTTGACAGAAGAGGAGGCGATTCAAGAAAGTTATAATCGCCGTCTCGATATTATTCTCAGCAACACCAAGGAAGGCTCAAGACAGCAGTCCGATCTGAAAGCACGACTAAGCGAGCAGTTTGACCGCGATATTTTAGGCGAGTTTTCACAGCCCGACACAATCGATGAAGAAATAGGCCGGCTTGAGGAGTCTTTTGCAGTCAAGCTAGACACGATAAGAAGGCAGTACGGCGAGCAATCAGCGTTGGAAATCGAATTAACGCAGCAAAAAAATCAGCAAATCGCCATCCTTGAGAATGATAAAAACCAACTTGTCTTGAATAATGCGGAGACTGCATTCAATGGTCTTGCGGGGCTGGCAAAGACTTTCGGCGGCGAGCAATCAAAGTCTTACAAAGCCCTGTTTGCCACATCGCAAGCGTTCAGTATCGCCAAGGCGACCATGAATATGTACACAGGCATCAGCGAGGGCGTAAAGCTGGGCTGGCCTGCAATGATCCCGGCCATAGCCCTGGCAGCGGGGCAGGGGGCGACCGCTATTTCAGGTATTCGCGGCCAGTCGTTCAGCGGCGCTTACGACAGCGGCGGTGTCATACCTTCCGGCAGTGTTGGCCTTGTCGGGGAGATCGGCCCCGAGCTTGTCAGGGGGCCAGCTACGGTCACAAGTAGGCGTGACACGGCTGCATTGCTGGAAAAGAGCTCAGGCAGCGATGAAAAGTCAGGCGGCACGACAATTATCAACCTGATGGATCAGAAGCAGCTGAAAAGCCTGATCGCGCAGGAAATGGCAAAAAACAACAAAGTGATTGTCAACACGCTCAATGAAGAACAGCGCTCGAGGCGTTTTTAATGGCTACCTATCCAGCGGCACCGCTGCCGTCCTATGAATACGCCGAGGCCGACCAATATCAAGTTGCGGTTACCCGCTATCCCAATGGCTCAGAGCAGCGCATTAAGAAGTCGACTCAAAGCGCGAAGCATATTATGCTAACCTACAAGCGGATTAGCGAGGCCGATGTTGATGTGCTATCGGGGTTTTTTAATTCCATGCAAGGCCCGCTAACAACATTTAATTTTGTATCATTCAGGGACGGCACATCGCACGTCGTCAGGTTTTCAGACAACGAGCTATCGGTAAGCATGATCGATTTCCAGCAATATACCGCTTCGGTCGCGCTCATCGAAGTTAGCAACGAAACTCCGGCGGCGTAACAATGGAAAACACATCTCAATCCGTGCAGTCGGAAGAGGCAAGGTCAAATCTTGGCTACATTGAGATTTTCGATATATTTCTCACCGACGGCACCCACTTACGCTACTGCACATCATCTCAAGATGAGCAGCTTCTTGATCAGCAGGAACCCCAATAATGAAGAAGCTGGCAAATGCACTGGAGCTGAGCACCGCCCATATAAGCGCGCTTTTTGACGGCAAGTCGTATGGGCCTTCGCAAATATGGTCGCTCGACACAACAGACGCCGGCTCTTTTATTTACACCGAAACCAACGGTATCAGCGAAGACGGCTGCATGTTGTTATCGTCATCCGACAGCATGTATTTTTACTACGCGGGCGTTGAGCTCTACAGCTCTGACTTTTCGTGGATTTCCTACCCGCTCGACATTGACGCCGAAAACCTTTATGGCAAGCAGTGGGCCGGTACGCCTGGGCAGTCAATAAGCTGCGTAAAAACAGCATCAAGCGGCACCCATGACCTGGGTGGGGGGCGCACCCTCGACCGAATAGAAAATCTGTATTTCCCGACAATCGACGGCCACGGCCTGCATCGCAAGACCAGTATTTATATTATTAAAAATGGTGCGTCGGCGGCCGCTATTGACTCGGTTGTATTCGGCACACTGGTGGGTGTTAGTAACGCGCTGATCGAGCGCAACGCCATGGAATACAGCCAGATCGGCCGCTTTAGCTGCGGTTTTGATTATGACAGCGTGGCGGCCATCGACGCCGACTGGGCTGTTGATGCCGGCATAACTTATGTGCCAGCTCGCACTGAGGGTCTGGTTTACCCGAATCTTATCCCCGACTTTGACGACGCGTCCTGGGTGCCTGCTGGTTCGCCGGTAAAAAACAGCACAACCCGTTACACACTCAATGCCGGCGACTCGCTGCGCTGCTGGGTAAAAACAGCACTGCCGGTCGACCGCGAGGGCTGCCTTGCCCTTGATATTACCGCCAACGCTGGGCAGTTGAGCGCCCGGCTGGGCTTTAATTCAACAATGAATAAGGAGGATTATTCGGCAGAGAGTATTTACACCGCCACTGGCATTAAAAAGGTGCGTGCCACGTCATCGGGTGTCGACAGGGCTTTGTTTGTTGAGCTTAAAAACACTGGCGCCGGCGCGGTAACGCTTGAGAATGTCGCGGTGCAAATGAAGCACGATGCGGTTTATGCCGCCCCCGATGACTCCGTGCTGTCGAATAATTCATGGTGGAATAGCCTGCGCCTGTCGGGCAACACCTTGTCGGGTAAAAAGTTGGTTCGCACCTTCGATGAGCCAATGGATGTCAGTTTAACCACGGCCGTGGGTCTTTGGCTTTTGCCAATGAATTCAGCCACGCCAAACCCGGGCTTTAGGCTGTATTTTAAAGACGAGCTCGACGCAGTGCACTACTCGTCGAACTTATCGATCTGGGTCGACTGGAACGAGAAATTCCCCAACCAGGCGGCGCAGTTTAATTACTGGGACGATGGTTTTTATTGGGAATTTCTACCGGCCGGGGTCACGCAAATAAAAGAAATTGGCATCGAGATTTTGACCGATGAGACCATTGACTGGGTGCTAGATGACCTGTTCTTTTTCACGCGCACAACCGCGTCAAATGGCCCGGGTACCTTTCGTGATATCCGCCTGGGGCTTACCGCGCCGAATACTCGCATTGATGATCGCTGCCTGAGTAATTACATTACCGGCACCAATGTTGGCACTGCCCGCGCTAGGGATAAAATACAGGTCATAGCCGTTACCGAAAACACCACCTACGTCGAAAAAAGTCGCCTCAGCGCGTCAGAATTAATGGTGGTCACGCCAAACCCCGAGGTGTATCGCTACCTGAGCGAAACGACCAGCGCGCTGTGGGAATCGCTGTCCGACCAGGGCAGCACAGCGACTTACACCCTGCCTGCCGACTGCGAAATGCTGAGCGGTGTGCAAAACGCCGCGAACAGCGAGAAATACCGGGTAATTCATTTTGACCCAGTGACAAAAGTGGCGACCCTCGACGTCAAAACAGCCACCGCCACTGCCGGGCAGTCGATCAGTTTTGATTATCAGAAAAAAGAAACGGCCGTCGATGGCGTTGATTATTTTGTGGTGTATAACGCGGCTAAATTTCAGTGGGTGGTCGACTGGCAAGAAACGGCCTATGTGCTGTCGGCTGACCGCTCTGTGTTTTATTGCGAGTACGACACTGATATTGGCGCTCGCGACGACAGGTCGGTGGCTGTTAGCCTGATTGGCGACAAGCAGGTGCGTCATATTGGCGGCGACAGCCGAGGCGTGAACGCGGGCAGCCCAACGGTGGTGAATTTCTCCCGGCTTTTCCTTTCGCAGGAGTCGAATACGCGGGCCGATCAATTAACCACCGTGTATTTTCATATCGGCAAAACCCAGGCTCAAATCGACAGCGAGACCGAGGCGCAGTACGCCATCGCGCTGAATATTGATACCAATAATCGCCGCGAACCGGTTTCGCCAACGCCCGTTAATTTCAACATCATGCCGCATATTTCCTTTGGCGGTGAGTTCGTGGCAGAAGACCCCATGGCTACGCTCGAAACCGTCGGCGAAAAACTGGCAGAGGGCAATTTAAGCAATATTATTGTCGGTGGTGGCTCGCTGGCCGCTGCCAAAAGCCGGGTGCGCGACCACTGGTTTGCCTGGGGTAGCGCGGTAATGGACAACGGTATTTCTTATGTCGACGCCATGCGGCAGGTGATTCGTCGGGGTTATGAACACGAGGTGGTGAGCGCGAATATTAATGCGCACCGCTATTTAGTTGAAGTCACCTTATTTAATTATAAATGGCTGGCCAAGCATCGTGACCAGATAGCCATTGGCCCCAATGGTGACGAGCGTTTTAAACGGGTGTGGTATTACGAAACCGCTGCCGGTGATGATTTTTACGTGGTGCAACATGGGGTTGATGATTTCCAAGCCGCGTATTACGACGACCAGAGCGCCAACAATAAAACCTATCAATTTCGCTACCACTATGTAATGAATTACCCAGCCCTGTGGTCGGCTATTACACCGGGCTCACAGTGGGGCGGTATAACCACTATTTTTGACTTATGGATGCGCCTGGCAGAAGCCTATGCCACCGAGTACGACACCGACGGTGTTATTTTTTCTGAATATATTATGTCCTATAAATACGGCTGCTCCGATAACGATTTGAGCCTGTATAACAGCTACCGCACGGCCAATACCCTGCCTGTTCTGGCCGACTGGGTGCGCAACACTGCCGGTGATGTGCAGTGCGATAACGAAGAGCTGTGGGGCTGGAAAGTGTGGCAAACCAATCAGGCCATGGACACGGCAGCGACCATGCTACACGGCCACGGCAAATGGCTGGGCTGTTCGTTAGAAGTGGAGCCTATTATTTCAGTGTTTGACGAAACGTCGGATGTTTGGAATGGCGTAGAGATGGACTATCGCGACTATGCCTTTGGCACCGACCCGGTTAGCCGGCACTGGCACATTCGCGACCTCAGCCGCAACTGCCGGCGCTATGGGCAGGACTATAGCGAGTTGTTTCAAGCTGGCCGCGTTGATTTTGGCTACGTCTGGTTTTACCACCGCTACTCACCGCAGCAGTGGTGGGACGAAGCCGACCCGCTTTACGACCCCGGCAAAGACATGGTGAAAGATTTTATTGCCGCCTATGGGCAGTACAAAGAGCGCCTGGTGGTTGGCATTGGCTTGTACCCGCGCCGAGACCCACCACCAACTTCAGAAGAAGTGAAAATAATTATTCTGAAGTTTGTAAAGGCAGGCTTTAGTGTGGCTTACCCCGGCTGGCCCAGAATTATTACCGTCGACACCTATCAAGATATGTGGGCCTGGTTTAATGATTACGTGCCGGTGGTGACAGCTGTTGAGAGCGGTTCCGACGTGATATTAAATGTCGAGCCAAAAGGCTACGGCGGCCTACCGTTTTTGGTGAAATAAATGGCCGTTATTTTTAAGTTAATTGACAGTTGGTCTGAGATTGAAAACTACTACGTGCAAGACATGGATCGCGTGCCAAGCGAAAACGTCAGTGGCGTGGCTCTGCGTGAAAAGTCATTAATCCTTGCACCGGGCGGCATTAATCTGGGCTTGCAGACAGTGCCGACGGTGACGTACACGGCGGCACCTATTGAGCGCTCGGCCATGTCCCGCGACAAGAAGCTCGGGGTCGGCAGAATCAAGCTGTCGGTTGGTGACAGGAATAACGGCATCGCCGCCGTTGTGTCAAAAAATGTCACTCTGTTGCGCGGTGCTAAAGTCGTTATTCGCCGGGTTTATACCGACCAGCCGCTCGACAGCATTGAGTCGTACCGTGAATTATTTACCGGCAGTGTCACCACCTTTGCCTTTAATGGCAGTGGCGTTATTCAAATAGAGGTTTCTGACCGATGGTTTGACTGGGGAGCGTCGGTCAATAAGCGCACCTACAATAAAATGTGCGGCTTCCGCTTTAAGGGTGCCAAGTGCCAGTACGCAGGGGTCGAGGGTTTTTGTGATAAAACACTACCGCGCTGTGAAGAGCTTGGCAACGAAGCTAATTTCGGCGGCTTCCCTGAGACCGTTGACGTCGCCTTTACCGGAGTGCCTTTCGTTTGAACCCTGTTATTAATGACGTGTTTAAGGCAAACAGAAGGTGCTACAAAGTCGACAGAGGCCACCCTTGTGCCAACTTTTGCTTTGACGTGCTGCGCGAGATTGACCCCAGCAAATACACCGCAATTGCCGAACAAATACGGGGCTTGGAGTGGGGGCAAAGTAATAGCCAGCGAAGCCTTGGGCACCGCTCAAAAATGTTCGGTAAATACATTAGGCTTTTTGGTTTTAGGGCGGTAACAATCCCGCAAAACTATGACCTGTGTTTTATGGCGGAGGCCAGCGGCACTAGTATTTATCATTGCGGCCTATACCACGACGCGAAGATTATTCACTTGCACCCAAAAAATCGTGATTTGTGTGTCGATAATACAGGCTGTGTAAATATTATTTCTTACGGGCGTAAATAATATGGGTTATGGCGCGCTTATCGGTCTTGCTGTTGGCTTAGTCGCCACTATCTTATTTACACCGAAGGTGCCGGGCGCTCGAAAGTCCATTGATGACGACACGCCTGAAACGTCTAATGCTAACGGTTTTGGCGGCATCCAATTGGGTGAGTCGACACCAATATCCGTGATATTTGGAACGGTGCACACCAATGGTAATTTAATTCGCGGCCATGTGCTGGGTGCGGGTAACCAGCGATTTTTAGGCGTCATGTCGATTGCTGAGTACACCGGCTCGCCAGACCCGGTGCTGAGTAATTTATACGTTAGCGGCCTGCCTTATAACGAGCTGTCGACTTATTCAGCCGGGCGCGCCGATGACAAGTCTTGGTTTGAATGGTATCCGGCCGGTGAGGCGACCACGGTGAATGTTAATAACGCGGGATCGAAGCCGATCAGCGAAAAAATCACCGATGGTGACGAGCACGTTAGCTATCCGGTCGAGCTTTACGGTGATAACGGTAGTGTTAGTTTTAATATCAATCACTATGCGCCAGAGGAAGGCTCCAGCCAGTCGTGGATAATTTCTTATAAAAATGGCATATCGGGCAACTGGATAGCGCTGGGCAGCTACTCGCAGGTTTTCCGCAAGTCAGTTGAGTACGAAGTACCCAGCGGCTGCGGATCAACAACCAAGACAGCCTACGTTGAATCATGGACGCGCACCACGCACGATTTTACCGGTCTGCCAGAAGGTGTTATTTATTTTAGAGTGGCCATGAGCAACGGCACGAACGCCGGTTATTTGTTGTGGGAAAACGTCGATATTACCGGCGACCCCGGCCGTGACGTGGTGTTTAAATCCCCCGGCACCAGCTATGTGCTGATCAACCTCATTAAAACCGACGAGGTGAGGCGCATGAATTTTCGCGCCGAGGTTAATTACAAAAACGAAAACGCCGCCGACGCCATCCGCTTTTTGTTGGAAGATCAGGAGATAGGGCTTGGCTTGGGCAGTCAAATTGACAACGCCTCGTTTGTCGAGGCCTCGTCATGGTGTGCCGCCAATGGCCGCACCATCGGTATTGCCTTGGCCAATATCGCCTTTGATCGCGCCCTTGAGTTGCTGCTAGAGTCGGCCGGCCTTTACATGGTTAAAACCGGCGGCACGTTTAAGCTGCGGCCCGACCGCAACGACGCGCCTGTTGCAACACTGTATAAAGATACGGATATGCTGCCGGGCTCTTTTGAGTGGGGCGCGTCAGACCGGCAAACAGCGATCAATAGGCTGCGCGTTAAATACACTGACTCCGCCGACGGCCACACTAAGAATGACGTTATTGTCGAGGATTTTCTCAGGGTCTCGGAAGATGGCTACCTACGAGAAAAAACCATTGACCTAAGCCCGGTGCGCACCCTGGCGCTGGCGCAGCGCCGGGCAGAGGAAATCTACAACCGTGAAGACCTGTCAGACACCTGGTGCTCTTTCTCGGTGGGCATTAAGCGATCAACCTACGAACCCGGCGATATTATTCAGGTTGTTAATGATGACATTGCCTGGGGCGATGTGGATGAGATGTTGTTTCGCGTCGCTGAAATGGAAGAGATCACCGCCGACGAAGGCATGTTTGGCTATCAGGTGTCTTGTATTAAGCACGACCCGAAAATTTATACCCAGTCGCTGAACTGGAACAACTGGAAAACAGACAACGCCTTGCCGACATTTCAGGCAGAGCCGCCGGAAGTGGTCGAAAGTATTGCTATTTCCAATATTACCCAGAGCGAGCACCTTAGCTCGACGGTCGGCGAGCAGCAGGCTTGGGAGGTTGATCTAGCGATAAGCTTCATGGCGTCAGGGCTGGAAGGAATTGCAGGTTACAGGCTGTATGGCAAGCCAGAGTATGAAGATGACTATTCGCTGATTGAGTCCGTGGCTTCTACCGATAGCGCCTTTACAGCCAGAGCTGTCGAGCCATACGTCACCTGGCGCTTTAAGGTTGTGATGATCACGACCGATGGCGACACAGGTAATCTTTTAGCGGCGCCCTTTGATTCGTTTTACCCGCAACTTATTAACGCGACCCAGGTGCCCGGCTTCGGCGGTGGTTACTTCGGCGCGCAGCCTTACGGAGCATAATCATGGCAATCACACAGACCGCCAACTATCTGTTGTCAAAATTCGAGAAGTTTGATGTAGATTGGGATGCCGGTTTCAATCAGAACTTTGATGATATTGACACGATATTGTCTCGACTTGACCAGAATAAACAGGTTTTACATGCACAGCATACGGCGACGGCTGGAGCCGATGGCGGCGACCTGGCTTTAACGTGGACAACGCGGCCCCTAAACACCACGGCCACAAATTCAATCACCGGGGCAAGCATTGCTACAAACCAGATCACTTTGCCAGCAGGGGCGTACTGGGTTGAGGCTCTAGGGCAGGCATACAGCTGCGACAATCATCGATCGAGACTGTATGACATAACGAACTCAGCAGATTTGCTTGTTGGCGACAGTGCTAGAGCAAAATTATCCTATCTCGACGCGTCTTATTCGTCACTACGCGGGCGCATAACACTGGCGGAAGAAACGGTGATTGAATTGCAGCACATTTGTTCTGCTGCCAAAACAGGATCAGGGTTGGGTAAAAACACCAATCTTGACGGCAAGGCTGAGATTTATGGCGAGGTCGTAATTAGAGTGGAGATGATTTAGCGGTCGCTTGCATGCCATCTATCGACTCCAAAGCCAATAACACCACGCACCCTGGCTGATCAGCCTTAGCAATAGCCTGCAACACCGACCTGCTGCTGCGGGCGACCAATTTGATATTCGCCTTAGCCACGCGCTTGACCTGCTTATCTCCGCTGAAATAGTAGGCTAGGGCCATATCGAGAAGGCAGGGCCAAATGGGTTTAGAGATTGGAGCTACCCCTTATCTCCTGGTCATCGCTCGCCGGCCTTTCCTGGTAAATATAATCCAGCAACTCTCTTAACTCTTGCCGCCCATAATGCACTGCGCGGGGCTTCTCTCTTCGGCAGGTATAGCTTGAGTCCATATCGAGTTGGCGCTCGATAAATTTCACGGCCATTTCTCGCGGAGTCGCTCCTAGCCCATATTGCTCGATCCTTGCCCTCGCCTTCGCCTTGCGTTCGCTTTCAATGGCCTTGCGCCCGTTGTTAATGGCCTGAAAAACTTCCTCACGGGTCAATTTCGGTGTGGTATTTTTTTTGGTCAATTAGCTACTCTCCATTGCTTCCGCAGTCGTGATTTGAGCATTTCGCCCCTTTCATAAACGACCAGCCACAATCGCACTTAGTCCAGCAATCGCAATCATCCATAGATGCGTCGCAAATTGTGCATCTTATATCCTCCTTTCTAATAACTACGCCGGAAATTGTGCATCTCATATCCACCTTGCTAATAGCTATGTCGATAGGGGTCTTGCCTTGGGCAATTGCTTCGACTGGCTCTTTCATTTATTCACTCCGTAGGGTAACGATTAAGCAGCATGTCACGTAACTGCACTGCCTCTCTATCGCAGAGCATCACGGTTACCGATTTATCAAACTCGTTATTCTCTATCCCGATTTCTATGCCCTCCCGATAAGGTTCGCCCATGCTGTCGTAACGTACAACGAAGGTATCGTCCATGTCCTCACAAGGCAGGGATAGGCTTGCTCTAGTGTCTCTTTTTGCTGTTGGCATTTATTCACTCCGCCTGTTTTGTTAGTAAGGATGGCAGTGTTTCGCCTGGCTTGATTGCGCCTGTAGCCACTAGCATCTGATGTAGATTGTCTC
>JQIA01002086.1_pt1 | contig 10699 bp, 15 predicted proteins | sample 811431 | NCBI WGS metagenome assembly JQIA01 (sample SAMN02998118, study PRJNA258478) | marine sediment metagenome | biome: marine; feature: seafloor; material: sediment; isolation source: oil-polluted sediment collected from 3 locations (0.5 km, 0.7 km and 0.9 km)... | place: USA: Gulf of Mexico ... | reverse complement strand
GGTCTAGGCACATCCACTAGATAAGCCTCAGTTGCATCATGCATTAGCGCAGTAAATGCTTTCTGAAACTCACCTTTATCTATAAAGTACCGAGCCATCAACACTGAGTGTTCAGCCACAGAATAGAACCTGTTTATCTGCCCTGCATAACGACAATTTTTAGATAGTGCATTAGCTATATCATCCAAGCATATCTCGTCCTCATGTGGATTCATGAAGTGCAAATTAGTACCCGATAAAGTACCTAGAAATCCAAAAGGGTCTGTCTTATCATAATTCTCTGTGGTTATTTCTTGTTTAAGTTCTGTCATTATATCTCTCCTATACTGGTAATTGTTTTTCAACAAGGTGTTCAATCTGTTCCATCGGAACTAAATAACTTTTAGCGTTATTGTAATATCGACCTTGTTCTTTATTAATTCTTAACAACTCTGGGTCTGTAATAGATGTTAACCTATAACTATCCTTGTTGTCAAGTATAAAATTCTTTAAAACCTGAGCATCATAAACATAAATCCAGATACCAACAACTATCCAATATTCATCGGCAGTACCTGTCACTAACCAACTATCCATCTTGTCGTAGTTCTCATCATTAAACTGCCAACGTTCAAAGGCTAGATTCTTAGTCTTAAGTGCTGCATGTTGTGTTTTAATACTTATAGCTGTCTTGAACTTCCAAGCATCTATATCAAAACGTATGTTATCCTTTTTCGATGAATGTTTCAAGTTATATTTCTCAATTATCTCATTCTCTATTTCTAAACCTCTAATGTAAGCTGCTACATTCTTTGGTGTTGCCATCCTATTTCTCCTGTAATGTATTGAAACTCGTTAACTTATCTCTAGGATTATAATCATTAGCTTTGTATATTGAAACCACTTTATAATAGTGTTCCATCCAGAGGCTCCTACCATCGGATAACTCTACAGGATACCAAGCAAACTTCTTAAATCTACCTACTTTAGATTCCATCTCTTTCTTTTTCCTTTCTATTCTCCCCCCAAACCGATTCACCATAAATCATTTATTGCCTCCTTTTAAACGCAAAAACCCTTAATGCCTCTATTATAAAGCACTAAGGGTTCTATGTCAACTATATTTGATTGCTTTGTTCAAGGCAACCTTATTTTTCTAAATCTTTCCTGAGAGCCTTTAAACTCTCAAGATATTCAATAGTGTCATCATGACCACCAATTAATTTACCATCACCTTCAAACACTTGAGGTATTGTGGTTAGATTCATATCTAATAAAACCACAGATTCTTCAATGTCGATATCTATATCAATAAAATCATGTTCTATCTTATTTGTATCAAGGTAATCTTTTAACTTCTTGCAGTAAGTACACCACTGCGCTCCATAAACTTCTAACATCTCTTACCCCTCACATGCAACGCATTCGCCAGTAGAAGCTTTCATTCCACGACCACTACGTAAATAATATAGACCTTTAATATTAGGGTCAAGTAAAGCAACCTTATGTACTTCTGCAATAACAAGTTCATCTTCATTAGCTGCGAAGAAGGTATTCAACGACTGACCTTGGTCAACATCTCGTTGTCTCATTGAAGCCATACGTACAAGAGTTAATTGATTCATCTCATAAGCTGTCTTAAATACTGACTTCTCAAAATCTGATAACCAATCCACATGTTGTACTGAACCATCATAGTTCATTGCTAAATCGTCCATAACCTCTAAAGAGTATACACCACGTTCTCGCATAAGTCCAACTAACATTGGATTCATTCTTGTTAGCTCACCTGCTGCTGTCTTCTGATTGAAACAATTACTAACCATTGGTTCAATACCTTGAGATACCCCACCTGCTAACACCGCAGAGGACATATTAGGAGCAATCGCATTAGTTGTAGCATTACGTTGTTCAGTACCTTCACACCACAAAGGAACACCATACAACTCACCTAACTTAATAGTAGATGCAAGGGATTGCTTTCTAATCTCAGAGAATATCAAGTTGTTATGTATGTGTGCATGTAAACCATCAAAAGGAACCATCTTACTTTGTAAATAAGAGTGGAAACCCAAAGCCCCTAGACCAATAGCTCTTGATTTTTCAGTAAAGCGAACTGCTTTCTCCATACCACGACCATCGAAATCAGGGTCTGCAATCTGTTCAAGCATCTCACTAACAACACAATCAAGGAAAGCTATAGCCCAAAAGATTGTATCTTCTTCAAATTCATCCCAACGAGTTAGGTTAAGAGAGGACAATACACAGGTAAATGTATGTTCATCATCTTGTGGTAAAGCAATCTCAACACAGAGATTAGAGGCTTTAATCGGGAAACCTGCATTCTTAATAGCCTGTGGAGCCATACGGTTTGCTGTATCTGGTTTCCAAATATAACCTTTACCAGTTCTTGCTCTCAAGTACATAACACGATTGAAACGTTTAATTAACTCTTCATCTCCTGACTGCAACTTAGCAATAGCTTCTGCACTGAACATCCAACCAATATTAGCACTTGCAGGATTCTTTAATATATACCCTGCTAGTTCCCAGAAATCTCCGTGGTCTATAGGTAAGTAATTACCACACTGACCTCTACGATTATTACCTTGACTAACTTTAGCTGTTACGTCAGCCATTGTATCGAATACATTAACAACACCATCTGCTTCACCACCAGTACCGATAGCTGTACCACGAGGTCGGATATCACCAAGATAAGTCGATGTACCAAAACCATTCTTACTCAACACTGCCACTTCAAGGGCTGTTGAATAGAATCCATAAATAGAGTCATCAACATAACTACCTGCACATGATACCACAAGTCCACGGTTAGTTCCAGTGTTACACATAACTGGTGTAGAAGGAGCTAATAAACCTTTCCACATAATATGATTGAACTTTTCACGGGCTAACTCAACATCGTCTGTGTAGTGCTTGCATAATCGGTTTGCTATACGCTCAAAAGCACCTTTAACTGTCTCACCTTTCCATGCATACTTACGTTCAAACATGATTAAAGATTGTGTTGTATACCACTCAGGAACTTCCCCTGCTGCTTGTAACTGTTTACGTCTTAGAGAAATCTTCTCAAATTCTGAATAAACTGCATTTGACATTATTTCCATACCTCCCCGAATTTAGCTTCATTCCAATTGATATTATATTCATTCCCATTACCAGTAAAGAAGTCATGTAATGATAAAGAATTAATATCTTTATAGAACCAACTCTCAATAAAAGTATCAGTTATCTCTTCATCAGTGAAGATAGGCTGTAACTGAATCTGTTGAAGACATAAATTAATACGATGTCTAACAAAGTTAATCATATTCTCTTTAGTAACACCATTAAGTTCACCTTTCTCAAAAAGCTTACCTATAATCAAACATTCGTGAGCAAATACATTCTGTGCAAGTGTATAGATTGTTTCATCAATAAAGTTACGTTCTGCTTGTGTAAGTGAATCATTCACCTCCGAGCGTAATTGATTGTGCAGTAAAGCACCACCAATAGCATGAAGGTTTTCATCACCAACTGATAAGTCAATACCGCGATTAACATTCTTAATCAAGTCCTTACCACACTCTTGTGATTGGAAATGTTTAAAGAAGGCAAAATTAGTATACAATATAGCTCCCTCTGCAAAAGAGAATGCCGCAGTTGATATTAAATCATTTTTATCACGAGTAACCTCTTCAATCATACCCATACGGTCACTTAATACTTTATCTTCTTTCCATTCAGAGTAGAACTCTTCTGTATCAATAAACAGACGTTCGTTAACCTGATTATAAAAAGGAGCATGAGAATTAAACTCTACACATGAAAACATCGAAGCCATACGTTGTATCTCAGGACGTTTGAACTTACGCATAATACGACCTGACCAATAATCATCACCTACATGCATCTCGTACAAGGTAAATAGTTTCAATGTTTCAGTTATTGCATGTCGCTCTGCATCAGACATTCTTACACGTAAATCCTGTACATCATTCTCTACATCTGGTTCATCCCATGCCCAGAAAGTATGCATCTGTTGGTCTGCAACCTTAGAGAACTGAGGATATTCAATAACCCATCCCTCAGGTTGTTCATAAATCTTACAAGTTTTCAGTTTTTCAATGATTGAATCGTTTAACTCTTCAAACGATGTATCATCACTATCAAATCCTAAAGCCATTATTGTTTTCCTTATCGGTTAAGGTGATACTCTGAGGTTGTACTACTCACGTTTGGCATACAAGCTTCTTGTGCGCTATTTGCAAAATCGCTATTTTTCGGTGTTGCGTGTCCTGATGATAACCATGCAGGGTCACTACGTTCCGAACCTTCGTATCGTATACAGTCAGCAATCTGACCTTGCATATTACGGTGCTTGCATTGACGGTCTGTAAAAGCATGATTTACATCCAAACCCATATCCCATAATACTACTTTAAGCATTCTATCATCACCTAAAATAGTTGACGAGTTCTTTTCACCTGATAATTTTAATGCTGTTACGATATCGCTTAAGCTTAGTGTATAATTCATTATGTTGTTTCCTTCTTTCTTAAATAGTGAGCTAAGTATAAGTTATTTACTAGTACTTGTCCAATCTTTATTTATATATGTTTTAAGTCTATGGCAGTTAGCACATAATGTTTGTAGATTACTGACATCATCATTTTTATGATTACCATCAATATGGTCTACATCTAATTGGCATGGATGTTTAGCTACAAAACCACACTCTTCACAAGAGTCTTTCTTATGCTTTCGATTCTTATATTGACCATATCCCTGACGTTTATTTATGCATGAGCTACATTCTGCCCTCCACATACGCCTGAGACCCTTTCTACATAATCCTCTACCTGCCTGTTGGTTCTTTTCACATGTAACACATATACCTCTTATGTATACACCCTCTGGTTTACGTTTAACTGTCATTATCTTAAATCCTTAAAAGATAGGTGCTGTAAAAACAACACCTAGCCCTCATATTGTCTACTATTAAAGTGAGTTCATTACTAAAGATTTACGTTTGTCTTTCGACAATAGATTATGGCGGTCTCTTCGTTCAGCCCCACAACCTGTACACTTAAATCTAGCGAACTTACTTAGGTTTGTATAAGCAAAACCATCTTGTTCCCATTCAGTTGAACCACAGAAACAGTGATTCTCATGGTCTTCGTAATACATATCTAGGTTAGGCATCTGGTTCGAGTAAGGTGCTAAGATGAATACTAACTCTTCAAGAGATAATACATCATAACGGTTATACTCTTCCATTTCTTCCCAAGCTTCCACATTACCTAATAAACATTGCTTCCAAAGGTCAAAGCCTGAGAACTTAGCATGTTTAAGTTTCTTATACTTCTTACAAAGCTTATCAGTCATAAACTCAAGTTTGTTTGAAGTGAATGCGAAATGACGTTTAGCAATTAATAAAGTATCAATATGCTTAAACGTACTTGGTGGCTTCATACCTATCATCACGAAACGAGCAAAGAGTTTCTTGACATCAAACTTCTTACCATTCTGTGTCACCACTATATCTGCTTCATCCAATAATTTCCAAATAGATTTAAGAATCTTACTATCATCTACCTCACCAAATGCTGCTTCCGCTGAACCATCAAACTTCTCACGAATATCTTCATACAACACTTCATCATTACCAATCCACTTAGCAGACCATGACAATACAAACCAATCACGAACTGTCATATTCAAACCGATGTTCTGTTGCCATAAACCCCAGTGGTGAGATAAGTTAGGTGCTGTTTCAATATCAAATACTAAAATCTTAGCTCCTACTGCTTTTACTACTTCCTTATCATAATAATGTTTATTTAATATGTGCCAAACTGTAGATGCTTTGGAACGGACACCAAATACTGCTTCTGAGATATCACGATGTTTAACCCCATCGCGCTTTAACTGACATACTGCATCAATCTGTTCTTGTGTGATTTTAGCCATTAATTTTTTCCTCTTCAATTAGTGTACGGTAAACTCCCTTTCTTTTAGTTAAGTTACTTACTTCATTCCCTGAGTAACCATATTTTAACAGTGTTGCTTTCTGTTTGTCAACCTTTTCCTTGGCAAAAGAATTCACGGCATAATCTATTTCAGATATACCTCTCTCTTGTCTAGTTTTTATCTTGTGACACGATTTAGAACCATTGTCACATAAAATCTGTAATCCGTCAACACTTGTGAATAGGTTCTCACAAAACTGAGGTAGGTCATCAAACTTCATTAAAGTTCCCGCAGGAATTATATGGTCTACTGCAATATGTTTCTGTTGAAACCAACCCTTACAGTGAACACACTGGTATTCAAACTTATGTTTACCAATAACACCTTTAGGTTTATTACGTCTACGATTCTTTAACACATCAAACTTAGCAGGGTACTTACCCCATGCTTTACGTAGTGCTGAACGAATGAACGTCCAGTACCGCGAAGTAGTCCAATGAGCTATCGGGCTTTTAAACTCACTCATTATATAATCCCCAACTTCTCAAGTGTATCACTAAGTTTATACTTGTGACCTTTAAAAGCTTGCATACGTAAGAGAATACTATTCTCATTCATATAATCAACATAGTTACGTTGGCTTACATTACCTCTCCAACATGTAAACTCAGCCTGTTCTTCACCGTAGAAATCCTTATAGGCTTCTGTTACTCTCTCAGCCATCTCTTTAACCGTTGTACATGGTTCAAGATATTTCTCAGCGGTTGCCATTCCGATTCCTCGACCCTTACGCAGTTCGTACTTAACGCGAGTCTTGTCATCGAAGTTTGGAAGTCCCACAATGCAATCGGTGGAGTCTCCTGCCAACATCTGTTTAAAGAAGTGCAGTGCTGCTGCGTGTGCATCATTATAAAATACCGCCATTTCGTCTTTATTGTAAAGGATTACATGAGCTTCAAGTTGTAAAAGGTCTTTATCGACAAATGCCAACACGTAAGGATTACGACCTGTCTCTTTTGCAATCTTTAATCCCTCAACAGCAAACCAACCAACAACGTCATCAGCTTCTACACCATCTTCTTGAACAATGTGGTCTTTGTATTTGTTGAGTACATATTGTTTAACAGCATCAAATCTAATAGGCTTCTCTGGTCTATCACCTTTATACTTAGTAATATGTCCTTCTTCATCTCGAAAGTTACCTTTACCACCAACTAATATCTTGAATCCATTAACCCAAGGTAGTTTAACAATAGCATTAAGCATATTATTAACACGACCAAAAGCAATGTGGTCTTCTTCTATTAGTCTTGAGTGATGTGTAATCTCAAAGTCTTCTGCCTTAATGAACTTGTCCTGCATACGTGGTGGTTGATTCTGCTCACCAATCCAACCTTTATCTCTAGCCTTACTTCGACCATAGAAGGTTGTGACGTTCTTGAACTCTTTCTCCCAGTTAGTTCCTAAGTGTCTAACCATTATATAACTCTCTTGGACAGCAAGTGCTGCTTGGACTAAAGGTGTATCGAAATCTATGATAGCGACCTTCTTGTTATTCTTGGTTGGTTTATCTAATTCGTGATTATACTTCTGCATCTTTATACCTCACTATGTATCTAACAACTTTAACTTCGAGTCCCTTCTTAGTTGCTAAGTCAATCATGTGCTTTGTTCCTTTACTCTTGCCATCCCAAAACGCCAACAACATATCTCCATAATCAGCCATTTCAGAATTACGTATGTAACCTGCACTCTTACCATGAGTATCCCAATCAGCTTCGAAAAGCTTGATAGTTAAACCCTCAGCTTCTGCTATAAGTTCACCTACTTTATCGGCTCCCCTTGCACCACCTGAAACAATCTCAGTGATAATACCTTGATTATTTATAACAAGATAGTGTGCAAAAGCCCCTTTAAAATGTGTAAACTCCCTACCACCTGCAATTATCAGTTTCATTTAGAAATCTCCTTGCCAGTTGTATTTACCATACCTCTTAACAGCAAGACTATTAATTTCTGAAATATGTGTTGTCCCTTGTTTAATCTCAATGATACCACTATAATTAACTTCAACAACCCAAGACACAACACGATTCTTAAATCTCAATCGTTTGTACTTGAAGTTTGCATGAACTTTACGACTAATACAACTAAGTAATGATTGTGTCTGATACCAGTTTAACTTACGCCATACCTCTAAGTCTCTCATTATAATCTCCTAAGGGCAAAAAAGCCCCAAACTCGAAAGAATGGGGCTTCGGTGTTAACCTAAATTACTGATTTTAAAAAGGAATATCATCGTCAAAATCAATCACTGGTTCTTGTGGATTAATCTTGGCTTGAGTTTCTTTTGGAATCGGCTTCTGTTCTTGAGCTTGTGGCTTAGGAGCAGGAGCTTGTGTCTTTCCACCACGAACAACTGCAAGAGCTAGTTCATGTGTATTGGCAACGATAACATTGATGGTGTATGCTTCTACACTTGCAAAATCACTACCTGCATTACGAGAGGCACTTAATACCGCACGACCTGCACCCATACCAATGTCAAATTCTCTAGCAGAAGGATTAACTTCTTTAAACTTGGCACGAGCTGTATTGGTTAGTTTCTGAAAATCTGCAAGAGTTTTCTTGTATAAGTCACCATCACTAAGTGCTGCTGCCCCTAAAAAGTTTTCTGTACAATTCTCAATGTGACCTGCTTCCATTCCTTCCTTATTGAAAGGAGCTTTAGCTTCACCTTCCGCAGGAGCTGCTTGAGCTGCTACAACCTTAGTAACTGTTAATTGAGAACGTTTAACATTAAACCAATCGCCATTTTCTTGGAATTGAAACTTAACATCACAACCTTTCACAACTTCAACCCAGTTACCTTCTGAATCTTTAGCGGTTAGTTTACCACCTTTAATTGAACCTGCTGCGAAGAAGATAGAATCTTTCTCTGCTTTAGGGTCTCCTGACTTGTTTGCACCTTGAACGGTGAAAGAAGCTCGGTGTGTGTTCTCATACTGGTCAACTTGAGTAAGTTCCTTAATAGAAACATAACCAATTGTACCGATACATGAACCGAAATCTCTATCTAATTTTGCTTGTAAAGCCATTCTTTTTACTCCAACATCTTATCTAACAGAACTGAATGGGCTGTTAGTCCCACGTAGCACAATGTGTGCTTTTCTCACTAAGAGACCGATAGTATAGCACAAATCAGCCTCTTTGTCAAGAACTTTAAGGAGATAAAGAGAAGGTTTCATCTGCCCCGAATACATCATTATCTTGATTCTTTGGTAGACCTTCAACAGCTAATCCTTCAACTTCTTTACTCAAATCCCAACCAAGTTTATTAGCTACTACTAACATTCTATCAAGACGTTCCTGAGTCATACTTCCTTTCCTGTCCGACTCAATCAAGTGCATAACTCCACGATTTTCCCCAAGAAATTCAATGTCACCTGTTTTATAGTTCAGTATAAATTGATTCATGTTTGTATCAAATCTTGCTATAACTTCTTTTGCTGTTTTATATTTACCCTTCCAGAAGATAAGGTCAACGGGTACATCAACACCGACAGCTAATACTTGCATGAGTTCCTGACCCTCACTTTTTATATTATTATCCCCTTTACGAGTAAGATTCATAGATTCAAGTTCTTTTTCGAAGTCATTCATCTGACCTTTTGAAATATAATCGACATTATAGATTATAATATCTATATCTTTTGGTTCTTTACGTTGAATCATGTCACGACACCAACCTCCTGCTATTGCCCATTCAAAACGGTAAGCCTCTAGTAAGTGGATAATATCCGATACATTCTTGTCTTTCATTGCTTCATCTAAGTAATTCATTTCATATCTCCTGTTTAATTAGTCTCTTTTGAGAATGAACGCTAGTATAAACGTTCATTTATAAAAGTCAACTATTATTTACCTTTGGGCTCTCTTAATAAAAACAAGAGCCAAAAGTAAACTTTATTTAACCTAGTGACATTCTGACCACAAAGCTCTCTTCCATTTACGATGGGAATACCTATCACCATTAATAACTCTGGTTAAACAAGTGGCATCGAGACCTCTCTTATGTGCAAAATCCTTAATATTTCTCCCATGATGTAGATTCCCATCAGGGTCTTTAATCCAAAACTCTACTGCATTAGAATGTGTACTGTTCTCCTTAGGAGTAGCCCATTCAATATTGGAAGCTTCATTATGGAGTTTAACCTCATCTATGTGATTAACCTCTGGTTTGCTTTCAGGATTAGGGATAAAAGCCTCCGCTACTAAACGATGTACTCGTTTTCTGTGACTATTCTTATCCCTATCAATCAAGTGTACTATAGAATAACCATCCTTGTCAAGAGTACCCTCCATAGTATGAGCTTCTTTAGTCCACATGACTTTACCATTCCACACTCCCTTCTTTAGGCTTATAACAAAGCCAGAAGAACTGACCTTGTATAAGCCTTCGAAACCAGTAACATCTGCGTAAGTTGTTGAAATCAATGACATTCACCCCAATTACGACCAATCATGTATTCTCCACTAATATCAAAAGGACAACCCATTTGCTTAGTTGCTTCCTCAATAGCTTCAACCATAAGTTGACCTGCTTTAGTATAACCTTTACCGAAACTGCCATCATCAAACAGACGAATATTACCTGCTAGAACAAAACCATCAATCTTAAGGTCTTCTGCTGATTTCTTAGCACTTAATATACCGTATACCTGCTCCAATGTCAACTGTAAAC
>JQIA01002085.1_pt1 | contig 10702 bp, 5 predicted proteins | sample 811431 | NCBI WGS metagenome assembly JQIA01 (sample SAMN02998118, study PRJNA258478) | marine sediment metagenome | biome: marine; feature: seafloor; material: sediment; isolation source: oil-polluted sediment collected from 3 locations (0.5 km, 0.7 km and 0.9 km)... | place: USA: Gulf of Mexico ... | reverse complement strand
CCTTCGTTTGATTGCCCGGCCGATAAACCTTGCCTTCTCATTGACCGGAACACGCTTAAAGTTGGTTTTTACAACTCCTTTTGTGTAGTTGGTCTTATGGGCATAGTCAACGTTTACATCAACAATAACAGGCTGTCCTTTGGATGCCAGGTAGAATGCTTCGCTGATTCCGGTAGTAATTGATGCGTTATCAGCAATTTCAATAAATGCTGCCCCAGTTGATAATGATATTCCGTATCCTGTGTATTCAGGCACTTCAGTGCATGTTTTTCGGTTGTAGGGGACCTGCTGTGCCTGAGAAATCTGAGATAGATCACCGTCATGAAATACGAAGTAGACAATTCCGGCTTTATTTGATGATGCTGTCAGGATTTCCATACAGGTCATCAAAAAACATCCATCACCGACAACAGCGGCCACGTTTTTATCAGGATGTGACAGCTTAACACCTATTGAAGCCGGTACAGCATATCCCATGCAGTTGAAGTCGCTGGGCGCAATAAAGTGCCCTGCTTTTTTGACAGTGAAATGTTCAGCCATCAGGAATGCATGATTTCCTACGTCAGAAAGAACATAATCATCTTCATCAATCTCATCACTTAAGGCTTTCAGGAATACAGCAGGGTTAACTCTTTTGCTCTCTTTTGATGTCCAGGATTTATAATACCCGTCCTTGTCCTTTCTAATCTGACTGATTAGGGCTTTGTTTTTAGGCTTTGAATAACCATCTTTTTTCAACTCATCAATTAGTGCTCTTAAAGCTGTTTTTGAGTCGCTTGCAATAGTAACTTTGGCTTGAAAATTTTTATTGAAAACCTCTGTGTCTGTATCAATGTGGATCAGATTTTCAGGAACTGTCACTCCGTAACTGCCTGTTGCTACTTCCGCAAAACGGGTGGCTATAGCAACCATACAATCGCATTTTTTGAAAGCATTCTGTGCGGCCGGTACGGCAGACGCTCCGAAACTCATACCTGTATGAAGCGGGTGAGTACCGGGAAAGACTCCGTACCCCTGCATGGTGAGCGAAACAGGGGCCTGCATTAGGTCAGCCAACTCCTGAAGCTCTTCTGTTGCGTTTTTACAGCCCCAACCAGCAAAGATTCCAGCGTGCTTAGCGTTTTTAATCAAAATTACAGCCTCGCTAATTTCGGAAATTGCCGGTTGCTTTAGATCTTTTGCTTTATAGATTGGAAGTTCAGATATTTCACCTTTGAACATCTGAATTTCAACAGGAATTTCAATAAAGACAGATCCCGGGCAGTCAGATGTAGCTATTTCATATGCTTCAAAGATTGAAGGAACAATTTCTTCAAAACTTTTTATATGGTAGGATTTTTTAACTGCACCCCGTGCCAGCAGTTGCTGATCAAGCTGATGCAGCTGATAATGTTTTCCAGTATCCAGTCGGGCGCTTCCGGCAATGACAATCATCGGTATTCCGTCAAGTGTTGATTCACAAATACCACTATAGGCGTTTGACAGACCTGCGCCCGGTACTATAAGGCAGACTCCGACATTGTTTGAAGAACGACTGATGCCGTCAGCCGCAAATGAGGCGCCTTCTTCGTGTGTGACAAGGATAGGGGTGATCTTTTCAGAATTTTCTAGTTCATCATATATTTCGATATTCTGCATACCGGGAATACCGAAAGTGTGAGTAATTGGCAGTTGCTCAAGCCCATAACGTGTTAACCAGGCACCGGTTTTTTTCATAGAGTATCTCCAGCTTAAAGATTCATGTTTCGTCCTGTGGTCAAAGGGGCTTAATCATTACAAATAATGGACAAACCCTGCCCTTTACCCACAAATAGAGACCCGAAGTAAAAGCAATCGTAATTTTTATTTTTTTTACTCACCACAGAGGAGAAGGATAAAGAGACATTTACGGAAAAAGACATCTCAAAACGGGGCTTCTGATCAACGTCAATGTTCGAAGGCTCACCGATGGTATACAGTGTTTCAAGGTTTCATTTCTCTGTGTTCTCTGTGGTAAAAAAAGCCGTAAAAAGTGAAATGGTAATACACTAATTGCGGGTAAAAGGCAGGACAAGCCTGCCCCCTACAGGTTTCCGTTTATTAATAATGCCGTCTTTCTCTTTCCTGTGACATTCAATCAAGCGGCTTGAATTGACTGTTTTTTTTCATGCAGTACCACGAGGTTTCCCTCAAGGTAGAGGCTCTTGTAGTGCTGACGCCTTGGTTTTCCACTGGAGGTTTTCTCAAGGCTTTTGGGTTCAACAAACACAACGGATCGTACCTTAAGCCCGTGCCCCTGAGTGACAGCACTCTTGACAAAGTTTACAGCGGATGACCAGAATTCTCCAATGGCGTTCATGTCCGCGCTTTCATTTTTTACATTGTCGGGAAGTTTGCGTTTATCCACTTCCGCGAGAATAACCAGTTCTTCATGACCATCAATCGTTTCAGAAATAGCTGCGCTTGCTCCCCTACGTACAGGGGCACCGGATTTTTGAACTGTCATTTCGATATCACTTGGGTAGTGATTTCTTCCGGCGATGATAATCATGTCTTTTAGGCGACCGGTTACATAGACTTCACCATCAGCCACAAAACCAAAGTCACCTGTTCGGAGAAAGGATCCCTCATTCGTTTCGGCAAGCTGACCCTCAAATGTGGCTGCGGACTCATCGGGCATTCCCCAGTAAAGCCCCGGCACACTTGGGCCTTTCACCCACAGCTCACCAATCTTGTCAGGTCCGGAAGGGGTGAGTGATACAGGGTCTACAGCTATGACGGTATGATCAGCTCCCGGGGCTCCGCAACTGATAACATCGCGTACACCTGAGTCAGTGTCATCCATAACGCGAATGGTATGCGTTTCAAGGTCCGCTGCACTCAGCTTTAGCACCCTGGCTGTTTCTGACAATGGTTTTTTTCCGGCCACAAAAAGCACAGACTCAGCCATTCCATAACACGGCATAAACGCTTGAGGACGAAACCCATAAGGCTCGAATTTTGTAATGAATGCATCCATTGTCTTCTTCAATACCGGTTCTCCGCCGTTTCCTGCAACACTCACGTGGCTGAGATCTAATCCCTCGCATTCTTTTGGTTTTATGCGCCGTACAGAATATTCGTAACCAAAATTAGGCGAGGCAGTATTGGCCACTTTATAATGGCTCATTGCCCGCAGCCACCGTACAGGTTTTTTTAGAAACTCTAGAGGAGACATCAGTATGGATTCAAATCCGTACAACACAGGCCCCAGAACATGCCCGGCCAAACACAGATCATGATAGTGCGGGGCCCAGACCATTGCTGGTTGTGATGACTTAATACGTAACATCTGTCCCATTACCCGAAGATTTGATATAATGTTGCCATGATTAACGGCAACCCCTTTGGGAAGGCCGGTGGACCCTGAGGTAAATTGCAAATAGGCAACCTTTTTCATATCAGCTTCAGGGCCAGACCAGTCTGTAACAAGGTTATCAGATACGGCTCTCAGGTTTACAGGTAAATCAGGCACCATTTCACTGATCATATCAGCCAGCGGTTTATTCGTCAAAACAGTTGAAGCTCCGCAGGCTATAGCCGTGTTAATGATCCTGCCCAGCGGATTCTTGCTTCGGGGATTGGGTAACGGAACAGGAACGGCTCTTATTCCGGCAAGAAGACACCCGTAAAACGCTTTCACAAAATCCAGCCCAGGAGGAAAAGCAAGCAGAACACTTGATCCCGCAAGGCCCTGTTCGGTCAAATCCTGAGCTACTCCGGCACTCTTATGATAGAGTTCCGAGAACGTCCATTCCGCTATCGGTCCTTCCAGATCTCCTGTCTCCAAAAAGCGAAAAGCAATGTCTTCTGAATTTCTATCGGCTCTATCCTTTAAAAAGTCGGTAATTGTCATATTAATCATAAAAGTTCCTCCTAACCCAGACGAGCTGGATAAAAAACGTAGCGAAATTAATTTTTTGCCTGAAAAACGCTAAAAATAATTTCTTACCCTTCTAAACTCTTTTCAAGTTGAAACATTCAGGCCTTTACAAAAGGCCTCAAAGACATACATGCGCAATTGTAAAGCAAAAAGCTTAAATCATTAATATCTTCTTGGATACTTCCAAAGCTTCTTCGAGAGATAGCGTTTTCTTGTTTTTTTGAGCGCTAAGAACCTTTTCAGTGGATCTTTGGATCGCTAATTTTCGTGGGTTAATATTTGCATCACGGGCGGCTGCTAAGATCTCTTTTGTAATAGAACCGATAAGATTATCCAAAGTATTGAAAAGCTGCTCCGATGTACCTCCCAGTGTATCTAAAGACATTGTCACAACACCACCAGCATTGGAGATAAAATCGGGAACAATATGCACTCCTTTTTGGAAGAGAATCTCTTCAGAAAAATCACAAATCGGGTTGTTTGCAATACTGGATATTACTCTCGCCTGGATTTGAGAAACGTTTTTTTCATTTATCACATGTTGGCGAGCACCGGGAATCAGGATATCCACCGGAAGTTTAAATAGCTCCTCCCTTGGAAAGGGTTTTGCATTATGATACTCTTGAACAGCTTTGTCTCCTTTTATTTTTCGTTCTTTCATCAGCTCAGGGATATCGAGTCCGTTTTCATTGTATATCATGCCGTCTATAGTTGACAATGCGACTACATTGGCTCCCATTTCGCTTATATAATGGGCTGTACCACCAGCTGCCTTACCAAAGCCCTCTATAGCAACAGATGCGCCATTGATGTCCAACCCGGCAAATTCGCACGCAGATTTTGCAGCAACAGCAACGCCATATCCGGTGCTGTAATTCTCAATGAGTTCTCCATCTATCTTTTCATCCAGCAAACCGGAACTCATGTTTTCAGCTCCAGCGCCTTCGCGTATATATTCAAGATCGGTCGTATTCGTACCAACATCCGCTCCAAATGACACTTCCATCGAGTTCACGAGTGATTTAACGGCATGACCGAATGCATGCATTAGTTTTTTTCTTTCTTCGCCTTTCAGCAGGGGATCTGCCCATATTCCCGCTTTTGCCCCCCCAACTGGAATACCGAGAGTGTTCATCTTGTACGTCATGGCCCTGGCCAAGTCTGCAATCTCCTCTGTCGTTATATCGGGAAGCATTCTGATGCCACCGGCTGCAATAAAAGTATTTGGCGTGGCGTCAATAACGACAACTCCTTTCATTTTTGTAATCGGATCATATAAATGAACTACTTTCTCTGGACCTAACTCATCAGTATGCGTCATCAATTGCTGCATGTGTTTCTCCCTTTTATGTATTATGTCAAATACCTATTTTTGTACGATTCGAATTAAAGCTGTAGGTTATGTAAACATCCCATAACGTCTCCATCTATTAGAATTAAGTGACAAGTATTATTTTAAAGGTACACAATCGGAAAAAAACTAATCAACTGGGAATGTTCGTATTCATTTATAAAATACATAACTTGATCTAAAAAATCAGACAGTTCAGTCTGATATGTGCCGTTGTCATTTATATACCTTGAAAGGTAAATTTTTCCGTTAAAGTTGGTATGCCTTAAAAATTCAAGTGTTTCATTTAAATGCTTTTCATCATCTTCCCCAAACCCCAAAATAACATTTAAGGAAAGGTCTAATCCTGCCTCTTTACAGTTGGCGATGCCTCGTTCTGCTTCAGCAATTGTAAACTTTGGAAATTTGGTTTCCATGATCGACTTTAGCGCACTTTCCAGTCCTGCATTTACGGTTTTTAAACCCTCATTTGCGCATCGTCTCAACTCTTTAACATCCATATTGCTTAACGTTTTTAAGCCTCCAAAGGTATAAGCAAAGCCTGGATTTTCAGACATAGTCGTAATCGAAGAGTTATGTTGTTCCTCAAAGGCAGAAAAATTCAGTTTTTCTGCAGCATAGTTTAATGAGTGGACGATTAAATCTGTTTCAAGGAGAAGAGGATCTTCTCCACCAATAAGCAACCCACTATACGTATGAAGGGTATTTGGGTAATTCTCAATATAATAATCGATCTGGCTTTCTATTTCAATTTTCGATTTCTGGTATCTTTTGTCGCCTCCTGTCTTACAACCTTTGCACATGTTTTTTTTTCCACACCCTCTGTTTACAATGATTTTTGCAAGGTTATATTTTCTTTCAATTGCGTCAGCGGGCAGAATCAGGGGGATATTGTCGGTCATTTTTTTAAATAACGACTGTTTGTCCTTTGTTATCCCGGAAAAATAGTTGTTTATAATAATATGATCCGGATATGCTTCCAGGAGAATCTCCATTCCGGTATTAATATATTTCTTAACTTCATTTAAGTGGTCGGGAGCCATTTCGCTTTTGAAATTACCATTGGATAATACCTCATTAATTTGTCCATTATAGAGGCTTCTGATATCAACAAGTCCATTGATTTGGCCTCTTTCACTAATGAATACCTGTTTTGACTTGTTTTCATTTGAGAAAAAAATAAGATCTCCATCCAGGTTGAACACCAGCTCAAAGTTTTCTTTAAATCCTTTCGCAATATAGAAATTTTCTTCTCTATATATATTTGGATAATCCGTAAAATCTTCTCCATATTCGTTCTGATAATCCGTAGAAAATGTTACCTCAACCATGATTCTAAGCTCCTTTTGATAGAAATTTATAATTTTGAAGGTTTTTGATTAATCAAGTTGCAAAACAATATACACGTTGACACTATTATGCTGATTTCAATGTGCTATGCGTATCACTCCAGTATCGCTTTTGTTCAAAAGGATATGTGGGTAGTGATATTTTTTTAGAGTTGGTATTAGTGTGTAAATCCTTCCAGAGTATATTTTCACCTGATACCCATAGTTGCGCTATTTTTTCCAGATCTTTATTATGGATTGCACTCGCTATTGTCTTTTTATTGGAATAGTCTGTCGCATTTGGATGATGGGCGCCTGGATTTTCTTTCAATTGACCCGCAAATAACTTATTATCAGAGCTCAGATATTCAGATTTATTATCTCCGTTCCGGCAAAATTGAATTAATTTTTCTTCTAATTCTTTTATATTTGACGTGATAATTGCAAGCCGTTCATTCATAGGTTCACGCCCAGACTGTAATGTATACGCCATATCCTGAAGTAAAATCTGATCATCCGTTTCAGGTGAGGTAGCTCCTGAGTTTTCGCTTGTATTGCCAGTGTTTATTGATACGTTTTGTTTGCTGTTTTTACTAAGGAACTGAGAAAAAAGTTCTGCATACGCTCTAAGGCGTTTTCGATTCTTAGCGGATAAGACAATGATTTGATCACCCCCTAAGTGTGGCACACAGTTTTTTGGATTTTCATATTCTTCTATGACTGCGGTTGAATATGAACATCCTCCTCCAAAACAGTTAATCAATGCTCTGCGAGGGTATTCCTTGACTGTATCAGCTTCAAGCAGTTTTGGTTTTTCCCATTCTGCAACTGTTTTCTTAATGTAAAACGGTGACTCGGTGAGATCAATGTTCGGGTTTGGCGGGTCTGCATTGATTGTCGGGACGATTAACTTGTGCTTCATTTGAAGTAAAACTTTCGTTAACTGAGAAATTCCAGACACTGCTTCTGTGTGACCGATGACAGATTTCACTGCGCCTAACGAACAGTATTTATGACCATTTCTATATCCCTGGAATACCTTTATCAATCCTTCTATTTCGGTTTTATCTCCGCCCGGTGTTCCTGTTGTCGATGTTTCCACATAACTAATTGTGCGTGGATCAATTTCAGACCGGCTCAGGACATTCGTTACCAAATCGGCCTGGTCTGATGAATCGGCAACCATATACTGTTTGGAATTGCCGCTATGATTGATCAAAGTACCTTTAACCACTCCATAGATTTGATCTTTGTTTTCTATAGCAGAAGATAAGGGCCTTAAAAGCACCGCTCCGACCCCTTCCGACGGAATAAATCCAGTCCCGTCTCCCATGCATTTACTCTTGTTACCTTTTTCAAGCATTCCCATTTGCATCATTGCTAAGTATTTGCTTTGATGCAGGGTTAAATTAACGCCTCCCACAATGGCCATGTCACTTGCTTTACTTCTTATACTTTCACAGGCCAGATGCAACGCTGTAATCGAAGAGGAACATGCCGTATCCACTGCCATACTTGGGCCCTTGCAATTAAAAAAATGTGAAATACGGTTAGCAATCGACCAGTACGAACTAATTGAAAGTGCTTGCCCCAGTTGATCATCAAAAAGGAGGGGGTACTGTTGGTATATACACGCTGTGAATACACCAACTTTTTCATTATTGAAATCATTTCTCGTATATCCCGCATCTTCTATTGTATTCCAGACAGTTTGCAGTAATAATCGTGTTTCAGGATCAATGAATACTGCCTCCCTGGGGGAAATATTAAAAAATGATGCATCAAATTTATCAATATTGTCGATAAATCCTCCCCACTTGCCGCAGTTTTTTTCAGAATCATAATACGAAGTGTAATCCCATCTACTCTTTGGTATCTCCGTGATACAATTTTTACCTTCTTTTAAATTTGCCCAGAACTCCTCCAAATTCCGTGACAGAGGGTAGCAACCGCTGACTCCGACTATCGCTATGTCGTCACCCTCCTTTTTATCGTTATAAGTTCTGGAACTATAAGCTTTTGAATTCTCTTTCTCTATATGCCCGATAGAGGAGGATGCTGTTTTTTCATTAGGTAGCAGCAAACCCTGTTTTTTTACCCCAAGGTTAGCGATAGTTTCCTGAATATAAGGCGTTAATTCATTAACCGTCTGATAATCATACAATTGATTAACATTGATTTCCGTCTTGAATTCGTTATTCAGTTCATTTACGAACTCCTCCCCAAGAACCGAATCCATTCCCAGTTCAGATAACGCCTTATTTGAGTCGATTTCCGAAAAGTTCAGGGCAAGCACTTTTGACAGTTTGAGTTTGATTATTTTTTTAACATCATTTTCTGTATCCGGTTTTAATGGCGGTTTTGCTTCAGGAGTAATCGCATCATTTCTTTCAGGGGCCTTGTCAATAGCGCCAACATCTTTTTGCTCAGGCCTGGCGATTATTTCCTGGATGTAAGAAGTCAGTTTATTAACCGACGGATAGTCATACAATTCACTGACATCGATTTCTGTTTTGAATTCCTCATTCAGTTCACTTACGAATTCCACTTCAAGAATCGAATCCATCCCTAACTCAGTTAATGGCCTGCCGGGGTCGATTTCCGAAGAATTCAAAAGAAGCACTTTTGACAATTTGGAGGTAATTGCCTTCTTAAGATTATTAAAACTATCTTTCATTTGAAATGCAGTAAAATCCAACTTATCATCATTAAAATTTTCAGATATGTCTCTTAAAGTATTTGGTTTCATATACCCTCACGAAATTGATTTAAGTCATTACAGGTGTAATTCAAAACACTGATTTCTGATCAGCAAAAACAGGAAAAAACCTGTATTTACGTTGCCGGCAACACTTCACGGAACATTTAATACATTTACTATTTCCTGATTTATCGAGATTGTAATAGTATCGTTATCCAATTAAATGAGCATACAAATTAATAAGATCGGCCATATAGGGAAAGAAACCCCGCTTTGGAGGCGCAAATCTAGTATCGAAACTGATTCCAATTCAGAATAGTTTTAGCTCACTACCTGTTAACACCACCCGAAAAGCAAACCAGTCAAAACCTCCGGTTAAACCGGAGGCCTGAATTGTGAACCGCTAAAAGCGGTCTTAATTGCGCCTAAAGGCGGCATGAATTAACTATCAAACGCTGTTGTTTCAGGCTTTGATTTTATCATCCGTTGAGACCTTGGAATGATTATCGGTGGTTTTTTTACGGATGTAGATCGTTTTTTTAACTATCGCAATTAGCTCACTCTTTTGATTTATTATTTCAATCTGGAACTCCGGCAGGAATGTTTCGCCGCTGGCAGTTTTTTCCCGAATTTCAGATAACGTACTATCTTCAACAGTAAAATGCGCTATTGCCGTACCTTTACTTGAACTGACATATTTAATGCTGCTATATTTATCCCATACAATATAATCTTTCCCCAGTATTAATTGCAGCATTGCCACATAAAACGGGTCTGTCATTGAGAATAAACTTCCGCCAAAATGTACTTTTTTATAATTTCGATTATACCAGCGAGGTTTCATTAAGGCCGTGATTTTACTGTAGTCTTTTGAAATATGTTTTACGCGTATACCTGATCCCAGTAAAGGTGGCCATAAATTAAAACCAGTTTTTAAAAATAATGTATTCATAATAAATCCCTCTATTAAAGATTAAAATCAAACCAGGGGTTTGGTTGGTGAACCGATTATAACTCCGCCCTTTACATTAGAAATAGCAAAGTTTCTAGTAGATTCAGATAAATCAATCTAATGTTTGCAAAAAATTAAAGTGTTAACGTATTTAAATAATGTTATCAAAGAATGAACATTTAAAACAATGTTCTAAAAAATGAACATCTACTATCAAGTAACATAAATTGTCAAGAGTAGTTTTAAAGGCCCAGTGACAACATACAAAGCCTTGCAAACTAAGGCGCTGTAATAATAAGAGATCAATAAATATCAATATACTTCATTTTTTTTTATGAAGCATAAGGGTTCTTTGTCTATTCGCATTACTGTTCATGGCAAGTGCAGTTTTTCCCTGAGGCCATGTAAGTCGTCCAGGTCGCTGTAAAATGTGACGCCTAAGGGTGCTCATTTTTTCAAAATTCCATAA
>JQIA01002084.1_pt1 | contig 10706 bp, 8 predicted proteins | sample 811431 | NCBI WGS metagenome assembly JQIA01 (sample SAMN02998118, study PRJNA258478) | marine sediment metagenome | biome: marine; feature: seafloor; material: sediment; isolation source: oil-polluted sediment collected from 3 locations (0.5 km, 0.7 km and 0.9 km)... | place: USA: Gulf of Mexico ... | reverse complement strand
TGAAAAAAGAAAATATCCGTTTTTCAATAATTACACCTGATATATTGTCTGTTGATGAATTTGTTAAAAACGATAAAGAAAGATGTTATTTTTGTAAAAAGGTTCTGTTTGGTGAAATAATGAATGAAGCAAATAAATACGGATACAAAACGATTGCCCATGGTGTTAATACTGATGACTATGATGACTACAGGCCAGGTTTGAAAGCAGCAGAGGAACTTGGCTTTATCTCACCCCTTGCAGACTCATATTATTCCAAAGACGACATTAGAAAGGCTTCACGGGAAATGGGATTGAAGACTGCTGATAAACCGGCTATGGCGTGTCTTGCATCGAGAATACCTTATGGAGACCAGATAACAGAAAAAAAACTGGGAGAAATTGAATCGGCTGAAGTCATCATCAAAGATTTGGGTTTTTCTCTCTACAGGGTAAGGCATCATGGTGATACAGCCAGAATTGAAGTAACTGTTGAAGATTTTAAAAGAATTTTTAGTGATGATATCAGGTTGACAATCATAGAGAAATTTAAACAGATTGGTTTTATGTATATTTCTGTAGATCTTGCTGGGTACAGTCAGGGCAGCATGAATAGGCAAATAGCCATCTAGATGATATTTTGCCAGACCATCAAAAATAGAGTAAATGACCACGAATTGAAGATGCTGCTATAATCAGTGCTGCTAAAATAAGAAGGCCGGTCTGATAGGATTCCGATATTGGCTCTCTTATGAAAAGTCTGTAAAATACACCGGCAATGATGCCTGCAATATATCCAAAAAAATGAGCCATAAAATCCGAATTCGGGCTTGAGCCAAGAAGAGCAAGAAGTGCAAGGCCTGCTCCGATTGGTATAAGAGATGTCACCCTTAAACCGTTTTCTTCAAGCTGAAAAATAAGTCTTTGACCTGCAAGAATTCCTATAGCTCCAAAAACAGCTGTTGAAGCACCTATGGAAATATGGAGTGACTCGTAAAAGCAGGCATTAAAGTAATTTCCTAAAAAACCTGACGCAATGATCATGCACCAGCCGAGACCTGAACCTGAGATAGAACAGACGGACGTTCCAAAGATAATAATACCTGCCATATTACCAATGAGGTGAAGATCACTTCCATGGAGAAAAAGAGCCGTGATACATCTAAAATATTCACCGCTCAGGATTTTTGAAGCAGATGAACCAAAAGCATTTGTATATACGTCAGAGTTTAGTTTTGCACTGATTTGCCAGTGGATGATGAAAAGGAGAAATGCAGAAAAAAGACCACTGTATGTTTTATGAAATTTATCTGCAAACGTCGATTTAACAGTGTGGTACTTCATATTTTCATCTAAATAAAGTCTTACGGCTGATAATGAATCTTTGGTGCATGATTCTTCAGTTAAGATCTCAAATCCGGAAAGTGTTTCTTCAATCTGGTATTCTATGCCGGTGGCAGAAAGAACAAGACTGTATATGTCAGCCTGTTTTTTTGTCAGATGTTGAAATACCGGGGTCATATTATTTTACCAGTTTTTTAATTGTTGATGCTCTCGTAAAAAGTATTTAGATGGCTAAGGAAACCGTTCCATATATAAGATTTAGTGATTGGCTGGGCTTGAAGTAGTACCTGTTGTACGTCAAAAATCTGGCCAATCACTAAAACGAAGTAGATGGGACTGTTTACGACGCCATCAATTGTTGTGCAGGAAGTCGTCTTTCACCCCATTAAAATTAAGCTGTACAGGTGGTCTGCCTGCTGTTCCGTTTTTCTTCGACTTTAATTCTGAAATATTATACATCGATTTTATTTTCTTTTTAAAATTTGTTGGGTCAATGGTCGTATTTAATATCGTTTCATAAACTTTTCTAAGCTCGGTCCACGTGAATTTCTTTGGGAGAAGTTCAAAGGCGATGGGGGAATACGAAATTTTTCTACACAAGCGTTTTTTTAAGTCACTTAGTATTTTATCATGATCAAAAGCCAGGTTTTCACTATTCTCAGCAAGTTCATTTGAATAATTATTTAAAGTGAACCACCTTGTATCAGAAGCATCAGATGCTGATTGGATATGTTGTTTTTTAAGTTCAGAGTAGGGTACCAATGCAAAATATGCAGTTGTTACAACACGGGTTCTTGGGTCTCTGTTGATATCTCCGTATGTTTTCAGCTGCTCAATATATAAATCCTTTAATCCGGTTTCCTCTTCAAGCTCTCTTGCTGCTGCTTCTTCAAGACTTTCCTCCAGATCAATATCGAGAAAACCCCCCGGAATTGCCCAGCTGTTTCTGTAGGGCGGATACTTTCTTTTAATCAAAAGGATTTTAAGCTGTTCTTCAATAATCGTGCAAATTGCTACGTCGACAGTAACAGAAGGCCTTTTATAGTCATTCTCATTGTAGTTGGAAAGATCATCTTTAAGATCATCAGAACAATTCAGTTTTTTAAATTCAGGTGGTTGGTGGACGATGCCAGGTATAACTGGCTGTGATTCTTCGTTATAAGCGGCTGGCCTTTGAAATTCGAATTTTGCATATGGTGTTGTGAAATGTTTACCATAAATATCCGAGTCATCGATATGGAGTTGTAAATTGTTTTCTTTGCAGTATTTTGATTTAGCATGGTTCCAGATCTGATTATCCATATATGGATTACCATATATATAGGTTATTTCAGTCCCGGCGTCCTTGTGAAATGAGGTGACTGAAAAAAAATGAGTCCAGGATAAACCAAGGGTCTCTTTCAAATATTTTTCAAGAGCGTCTGTTTTTTCTGCTCCCGTTAAAATGTGAACTTCATGACCGTTTTCAACAAGAAGTCTAGTCAGTTTTGCAAAAAATTGAGGTGCTGTATCTAAAACGCCGTGTACATCGATTCCGATTTTAATCATATTTGAGCCTGTTTGTTTTAATTCCTGCTATTCAGCTAATAATGTATTTAAGTTATGATGATTTAGTAAAAAGTATTTAGATGGGACTTTTTACGGTGTCATCATATTTCCTTTTTCATCTCTTAATATAATAACAGGTGGCGCTTCATGTTTATGTTTGTTTGCAAGGTGACGATTCCAGACAAACATTTCAATGCCTGAAAGTGTCACATCTCCTATTTTATTATAATTCTGTAGAATAAAACGGATGGCGGGCTCCATTTCATTGTAACTGTAGCCCAACTCTTCTTCATCGGTCTGATCTTCCCATAAACCAGCTGATGGTACTCTGTCTATCATTTCTTCTGTTATTTTTCCCTGGTCCCTAAAGTACTCCAGCAGTTTATAAACTTCTGACTTAAATAACTGCCCAATGGGAAAAATATCTGCCAGTGCATCGCCGCCCTTAGTGTCGTAACCGATGAAATCTTCTGAAAGATTTCCTGTACCCATGACACGAACTCTGTTTTTAAGCTTTTCATTCAGGTGATGTGCGATACCATACAGCATACACATTCTGGCTCTTGATCTGGAGTTTCCTGCGTTAAGGGTTGACAGCTCTTCTCCAGCAGCTTCTGAAACAGTTGAAGTAAGTGTTTTACCGATATTTCCAATATTGACAGTTTTGTGGTGAACACCAATATGTTCAGCGTAGGATTTACTTTTACTGTTAAACGTCTGAATATCTGTTTCTGAATAAGGCATGCTGTAAGCGTATACATTTTCCTTGCCTAAAGCTGTCTCACATAAAAGCATGACAAGAAATGAATCTGCACCACCGCTTAAACCGACGACAGCCGTGTCGACATTTTTTTTAATCTCGCTCGTTATTTTTTTTATTACTTTTTCTATATTCACAGAGTTTTCTCCCTTTTTTTACTATGGGCATGTAATAAAATAATATGACCAATCTTGCATCTTGGATTTGGGTCATCTTTAGATGCGGTTCAATCTCAAAATCCTCAACGTAGCCCTGCCACGCCTGCGGTTTTGCTCACTCACCGTATCAAAATATGACCCAAATCCAAGCGTAATATTAGCCACCTTATTTTTCTACAAGCCCTAATTGATTAATATCAGGGTGTGATTTTAAAAAATGATGAATTAAGAGTCAAGTTTTATTTTGGTATAAAATACTAAAATACTGAAAGAAGAAGGTTTGGAGGTTTAATCGTCGATATTGATTGAAATAATATCGATATCGCAGTTTTTGATCATTTGAATATTAATACTCTGGCAGCTCTGACACTGAAAAGCTATTTCATCAACATTCCACTCTGTATTGCAGTCATTACATTTCATAACAGCAGGAACTATTGTTATAATCAATTCTGCTTCGGCGCAGGGAGTACCTTTCGACCCTATTTCAAAACAAAAAGAGAGGCTGTCGGGAACGATGGCGGAGAGGGTGCCGATTTCAACGTTAACGGCATTTATTTTACAATTTTCTGTATCAGCAGGTATGGCATCAACTGCGATTTGAATAATCTGATGTGCAATGCCCATTTCATGCATATGAATATCTCCGACCTGTTTGAGGATGCTATGTGTGTGACAAAACAGTCTGCGTGAAAACTATAAATATAAATTGTAATTTTTGCATAGTAGTGATTAGATACTTCTATATCTAATAGTAATCGTATTTGCAAGGGGAGAAATTCATGTGTCTTGCCATACCATCGAAGGTAACAAAGATTGAAAACTCAGTGGGTATTATTGACGTAGACGGTGTTACAAGAGAGGCGAGTCTGCTTCTGCTGGATGATGTAAAAGTTGGAGATTATGTCATTGTTCATGCCGGTTTTGCAATTAACAAAATTGATGAGGAAGCAGCTCTGGAAACGCTGGCTGATATGAGGAAAATAGTTAATTCAATCAATAAGGCGGAGTAATACCTACTATCTTAGTCAATAGTGACATAGTGGCAGTCAGCATACAAATAAACGGTATTGTTCAGGGGGTTGGCTTCAGACCCTTTGTTTTCCAGTTGGCAGAAAAACATTCTATTGCCGGCACAGTCTCAAATACATCCTCAGGCGTTAAAATTTATGCAGAAGGGCTAAGTGAAAATATTACGAACTTTTCTGTAGAAATAGTTGAAAATCGACCAGTGCTCTCTACTATTTACGACATTGTTTCAAATAAAACTGATCCTCAGTATTTCAAAAACTTTATGATTATAAAAAGTGAAAAGGCTGATTCAGTTAAGACACTGATTTCTCCGGATGTCTCAATTTGCGAAGACTGCCGTGAGGAAATGAGCAACCCGGAGAACAGGCGATACCTGTATCCTTTCATTAACTGCACAAACTGCGGTCCGAGATACTCAATTATTTCTGGTATTCCATATGACAGACAAAAGACATCAATGAAAGATTTTACTCTGTGTCCCGACTGTCTCAAAGAATACAATGATCCCCTCGACAGACGATTCCATGCACAGCCGAATGCCTGTTATAAATGTGGCCCTGAAGTGATGCTTTTTGACTCAGGTAAGAATAAAATTGTTTCGGATAATTGTATTGAAAAGGCCGCGTCTTTATTGAAAGAGGGTTATTGTCTAGCGGTTAAAGGAATTGGTGGTTTTCATCTTGCTGTTGATGCAACAAATGCTGAGAGTATTAAAAAATTAAGACAATTAAAAAACCGGGGTGATAAACCGTTTGCCGTAATGGCTGATTCAATTGAATCAATAAAGTCTTTTGCTGATGTTTCAGATCGGGAAAAACGTCTTTTAAACTCTTTTCAAAAACCGGTTGTTCTTTTAAGAAAAAAAAAGAAGGCTTCAATTGACAATGGTCTTAGGCTGAATGACGTTTCGCCGGCCAATAATACTATTGGTGTGATGCTGCCTTATACACCTCTTCACTATCTCCTTTTAAGTTATGGTTTGAAAACTTTGGTAATGACCAGTGCAAATAAAAGAAGTGAACCGATTGTTATTGATAATGATGATGCTTTTGAAACCCTTTCTGACTTTGCTGATTTTTTTCTTGTTAACAACAGAGACATATATTTGAGAGGTGATGATTCAGTCATAAAAAATAACAATGATGACATTTTGTTTTTAAGACGTTCAAGAGGATATGCACCTTCACCGATTTTACTGCATAAATCCTACCCTGAAGTTATTGCACTGGGCGGTGAGCAGAAAAATACGGTTTGTCTTTTAAGAGATGACAAAGCCTTGATGAGTCATTATGTGGGAGATCTTGATAATCCAAAGGCGCATGATTTCTTTAAAATGACAATTGATCACTTAAAACGAATTTTTGAGATAGAACCAAAAATTGTCGCCCATGATTTACACCCTGATTATTTAAGTACAATTGAAGCTGAAAAAACACTTGGTGTTACGACAGTTGCCGTTCAGCATCATCATGCTCATATCGTTTCCTGTATGGCGGAAAATAACGTAGCTGATCAGGTTATAGGGCTTGCCTTTGACGGTACTGGGTATGGGGATGATGGCACTTTTTGGGGAAGCGAAGTCCTTATAGCTGATGCAACAAAATATAAACGGGCTGCCCACCTTTCAACCTTTCCAATGCCGGGTGGGGACGCAGCGATTAGAGAACCGTGGCGTATAGGACTCAGTCTTTTGTACAAAGCTTTTGGGGATAACTTTCCTGAAAATAATATTCCATTATTTGAAAGGTTTAATATTTCTAAAGAGAAAACAGACCTTGTTAAACAGATGATAGACAAAGGAATCAATTCTCCGGAAACTTCTGGTATGGGGCGCCTGTTTGATGGGATTTCTGCTATTATCGGGATAAGGGGCCAGATTTCTTATGAGGGACAGGCGGCTATTGATTTGGAGATGGCTGTAGAAGAAAATGATAATCTCTCATGCTATGATTATTCCTGGAAGGGTGGTGACGTGTTAATCGCCGATACTTCATCTATTGTTAAAGGTGTTGTAGGTGATTTGGTTAAAAATGAAAAAACAGCTGTAATCAGCAGGAAATTTCATAATACTGTTATTAACCTGTTTTCAGATATCTGTGATTCGATAAGAGATACAACCGGATTGAACACAATTGCTTTAAGTGGTGGTGTTTTTCAGAATGAAATTCTGCTGAATGGTTTTTTCAAAAGGCTTGAAGGAATGGGGTTTGAGGTTTACTCTCATAAGCAGGTTCCAACAAACGACGGAGGACTCGCCTTAGGCCAAGCCCTCATCGCTGCTGAAGCTGAACGTTCAGATAACGTCGATGGCTGCGTTACTCATCATTTGACGTAGCTTCGCTACTACTGCATGATGAGGTGCCTTGCCCTCAACTTTATCTGAACGTTCAGCAATGAAGAAATAATTTTTTACGTGCATAGGAAATGATATGAAACTGGATAAAATACTTTTGGATCATGGTAGTGGGGGACAGCTTTCGGATAATCTTATCAAGGATTTGATTTTACCGGCTTTTAATAATTCTATTTTGGATGGTCTTGGTGATGGAGCTGTTTTGGAAATTGGGGGAGCTAAACTAGCGTTCTCAACAGATTCCTATGTTGTCGATCCGATTTTTTTCCCCGGAGGAAGCATTGGTGATCTTGCTGTGAACGGTACCGTGAATGATATTTCAATGTGCGGGGCAGAACCTTTGTTTTTGAGTGTTGGTTTAATTATTGAAGAAGGATTTCCTGTTGAAGATCTTGAAACTATAGTTAATGATATGGGTGCTGCTGCAAAGAAAGCGGGTGTTCAAATTGTTACAGGTGACACAAAGGTTGTTACCAAAGGAGCCGCTGATAAAATCTTTATCAATACGTCAGGTGTTGGCATTATCAATTATCACAAAATGATTTCGGGAGCTTCAGCAAAGCCGGGTGATAAAATTATTGTAAGTGGCACAATTGCTGACCACGGTATGACGATACTGACACAGCGGGAGGGCTTAAAATTTGAGTCTGAAATTAAAAGTGATTCTGCGCCATTGAATGATTTGGTTAAAAAAATGCTTGGGGCAAGTGATAATATAAACGTTCTTCGTGACCCGACACGTGGTGGCATGGGAACTGTTTTAAATGAAATAGCTGAACAATCAAAAATCGGGATTAATATTTATGAGGAAAATATCCCGATTACAAATCAGATTGCAGGTATTTGTGAACTGCTTGGTTTTGACCCTTTGTATGTAGCTAATGAAGGAAAACTGATTGCGATTGTCAGTGAAGAAGATTCAGCGAAAGTTCTTGAAGTAATGCAGGCTGAAGAATTTGGGAAAGATGCATGTATTATCGGCGAAGTAACGAAAGACCATCCTGACAAAGTTTATATGAAAACGCGTATCGGTGGTGAAAGAATTGTCCATATGCTCTCTGGTGAACAACTGCCGCGAATTTGCTGATGATATTTTTTCTTGAAAATCGTAGAGAATTATTACTTATGTTGTTTACTATTTGATTTATTCGCATTTTTTTGATAAAATATAGCCAATCTTAGCAATTAAATCTCAACAAATTTTCTGTATGATTCAAAATTATTTTTAATTGAGGCTTGTAGTTCTTCAATCTCACTTATTTGAAAGTTAACAATCTATACAGGAAAAAGTAGCGGCCCACTAACACTCAAAGTAATTGCAAATTACTAAATTACCCTGAAAGGGGAATGTTCACTCAAAACAAACAGGAGTTTACCATGAAGATCAGAAATCTTATGTTGTGTTGTCTGGCTTTTTTACTGTTGTTTTCCTTCAATGCTGTAGCTGGAAAAAAAGTCGTACTTGCTTCACTTGACTGGGAGCCTTACATAGGGTCATCCATGAAGGAGAACGGTTATGTGGCAGAGGTTGTCAGAGAGGCATTCAAGAGAAAGGGATATGACCTTGAAATTAAATTTATGCCGTGGGCAAGAGTTGTTAAGATGTCTAAAGCTGGTAAGTTTGACGGGTATTTCCCGGAGTATTTCGCAGAGGAATTAAAAAAGGATTTTAAGATTTCTTCTCCTTTTCCGGGTGGACCGTTAGGTTTCTATAAAAGAAAAGGAACTGACATTAAATTCAGTTCTATCGAGGATCTTAAACCTTATACAATTGGTGTTGTTAGAGGATATGTAAATACCAAGGAATTTGACGAAGCGACTTATCTAAAAAAAGAAGAAGTAAAAGATGATCTACTGAATTTTCGTAAGCTGTTTAAAAAACGTATAGACTTAGTTGTCGCAGATAAATTTGTTGGTAAATATGTTGTAGGAAAAGAAATCCCGGACAAATTGGCTGAACTTGAATTTGTTGACCCACCCCTTGAAAACAAAGATCTATATGTTTGTATTTCGAAAAAAACCACTGGGCCAAATTTAAAATTCAAAGCTTTTCAAGAGGGTTTAAAAGAAATTATCGCTGATGGTACTGTTCAGAAAATTCTTAAAAAACACGGTTTTTAGGATAATAGTTTATAATATAAAAAAACTTTTTAAAAGGCAGGGCTTGTATAAATCCCTGCCTTTTTTATTTAAAAAACTCATCCAATATTTTCACCAATTACATGATATAACCGTTTCAAATATAGCCTTGACATTTTTTTTGCTTTATATCATTGTAACTCTTAGTTTTTAATGTTGTTTTAAAAAATACAGATTTGAAAAAGACTTTATTGTAAACGGAACACGGTTAAAATCCGTGACGGACCCGCCGCTGTAACCGGAGTTGGGATCTGCAGCCCATTGGGTGCCACTGGTCTGATGTTAAGACTGGGAAGGCGCAGATGCTTTTAACCGGAAGTCAGAAGACGTGCAATATTGAATTTTAGGGCTTGAAGGTAAAGGGCTTTGCATAGATTGTTGTATATCTTTGCAATGCCCTTTTTTTATTTGGCAACAGGTTTCTCAAACTGTTTAGCCATACGTTGAATACAATCAGTTTGTACAATTTTTATTTAATGATTCAAAGTAGGAGCGTATCAGATGAAAACGCAGATTGAACTTGCAAGAGAAGGTATTGTCACACCGCAGATGGAAGCTGTGTCCAAAGATGAAAATATTAATTCTGGACTTATCAGAGAGAGAGTGGCAGCAGGTGAGATTGTTATTCCAAACAATCCAGGTAGAAAACTCCAGAAAATCGTTGGTATTGGAACGGGTTTGCGAACCAAGGTTAATGCTTCAATCGGAACGTCATCTGATATTTGTGATATAGATTCAGAAGTAAGAAAAGCAATTGCTGCTGAAGAAGAAGGAGCGGATACTTTAATGGAACTTTCCGCAGGCGGTGATCTTGATGCAATAAGACGGGCAGTCCTTGCGAATTCCAACCTTCCCGTTGGAAATGTGCCTTTGTATCAGGCGTTTAGTGAAGCAGCCCGAAAATATAAAAACCCTTCTAAACTTGACCCTGAATATTTGTTTGATCTTATTGAGAAGCAACTTGCTGATGGTTTGAGTTTTATGGCGATTCACTGCGGCATTAATCTTTACACAATTGAAAGACTTAGAAAGCAGGGATACCGATATGGTGGATTGGTTTCAAAGGGTGGGACTTTCATGGTTGCCTGGATGGATCAAAATAAAAGAGAGAATCCATTGTATGAGCAGTTTGACAGGGTTTGTGCTTTGATGAAAAAATATGATGCTGTTTTATCACTTGGAAATGGTATAAGAGCCGGTGCAATTCATGACAGTCATGACAGGGCTCAAATGGCCGAGATGATTATCAATTGTGAACTGGCTGAATTGGGGCGTGAAATGGGATGCCAGATGATGGTTGAAGGACCCGGCCATGTTCCCCTCGATGAAATTGAAGGGAATATAATGCTGGAAAAAAGAATGAGCGGTAATGCTCCTTATTATGTTCTTGGTC
>JQIA01002083.1_pt1 | contig 10710 bp, 9 predicted proteins | sample 811431 | NCBI WGS metagenome assembly JQIA01 (sample SAMN02998118, study PRJNA258478) | marine sediment metagenome | biome: marine; feature: seafloor; material: sediment; isolation source: oil-polluted sediment collected from 3 locations (0.5 km, 0.7 km and 0.9 km)... | place: USA: Gulf of Mexico ... | reverse complement strand
ATGTTGTTTTTCCTTTAACTCAACGACCATTCCTAATCCTCTTAAATTGAACCTTTGTTTAAGAAGTATAGGAGAGTTTTTATTTATTGGTGGTAAGTCCCTTTATTTAAAGGGAGGGACAACTCACATCTGCCAGAGTTCACTATCCAGCGGCCCTAGCCAAGCATAACGCTCCAAATCAATTCTGCCTGATAGAATAGCCACGCCTTCGCTTTGTAGCCTACCTTTTTGCAAACTAGCTCGTTCGCTCCCCGCAGGAAAGGATATTTTCCCTTTAGCATTAACGACCCGATGCCAAGGCAAAAATAAGTGATCGGGCGCTTCACGTAAGGCACGGCCAACCATTCGAGCGTGTCGAGGGTAACCAGCAAAATATGCCACACGTCCATAACTTGCCACACGGCCTGATGGTATTTTTTTAACTATATCCCAAATAGCTTGCTGAGCCTCACCAACAGACACCGCTAAGATGATTGTTGACTGACGAAATCATCTAAACACTGCTTATCGGGAGTATTTAACTCAATAAACTCTAGGTTAAGACCATACGAGTCTTCCGCTAAACGATGAACATTACACACCTTACAAGCCGCGCATATTGATTGACTAGAGTCACCCAAACGAAACTCAACCATCAAACTCGCAGCTTGATTTAAGTTAAAATGATGACCTCCAGGCACAATACAGCCTGCCGTCGGTCGATCACAAATAATTCCAATGCCAGCCACTGAAATATTATTAGTTTCCGCCACAAGCTGCAGCCCGGTTGATGTTTTCAAGTGAATCACCTGTCGGTAATCCACTCTAATATGATGTCGCTGATTAATATCCATAGGCTTTATTTTATAACAAAAACAAGTATTCATTCATAAGCATTTCACCTCCACCCCCAGCAATAAACTCACAAAATAGCATTATAAAAAACGCTTTTCACTTGCTCGTAGTGCAAGGCAAGGCTACCATTATTAAAATCAGTTATTAAACCAAGCTTGCTTTGAAAACATCTGTCATATTTAGCGCTCTTCTCTGCCTACTCATTAGCATCACAGCGTCTGCCAACGAGCCCTTACGGTTAGCCACCACAACCAGTACCGAAAACTCTGGCTTATTAGCAAAACTGCTTCCGAAATTTACCCAGCAAACGGGTATCTCCATTGATGTTATTGCTGTGGGAACGGGAAAGGCTCTACAAATTGCTAGAAGTGGTGATGCCGATGTGGTCATCGTGCACTCTAGACAAGCAGAAAACATTTTTGTTGCCGAGGGCTTTGGCGTTAATCGCCGCGATGTGATGGAAAATGATTTTGTACTCGTAGGTCCTGCTAGTGACCCAGCTGCTATCAATGGTAAAAATAGTACACTTAAAGCTTTCTCAAAAATCGCTCGTACACACTCAATTTTCATCTCTCGTGGCGATCACTCAGGCACTCACAAAAAAGAACACTCACTTTGGCAGCATGCCGGTATCAATACGCTGGGACACTGGCATAAGTCCATCGGCCAAGGTATGGGCAAAGCACTACTGATGGCGAACGAACTAAACGCCTACACGCTAACAGACCGAGGAACATGGCTAGCCTATAAAGACAAATTATCATTAAAGATTCTAAATGAAGGAGGCATCTTACTTAAAAACCCCTACGGCATTATTGCTGTTAACCCGGCTCTGCACAAAGATATTCAATACCTAAAGGCAATGCGTTTGATTGCTTGGCTCACCTCGCCAGCAGGGCAACAAGAAATTGACCAGTTCAATAAAAATGGTCAACAGCTCTTTTACCCAACCGCTATTAAAGACGTCATTTCGAGTGAATGAAATAAACCAAGCCAGCGTGGCAGCTTTTCAATTGTTGATCAGCGGCAACAGTGAAATTTGGCATATTATATCGCTGTCTTTTGGCGTCTCATTAACGGCTATTCTTATTGCCACACCCATTGCACTGATCGTCTCTTTTTTCTTAGCCTTTTTCCAATTCCCATTAAGGCGCGCACTTATTTCCTTGTTCAACACCTTTATGTCTGTCCCTGCTGTCATTATTGGGTTAACACTTTATCTTTTATTATCCCGCAGCGGCCCACTCGGAAACCTCGGTTTATTATTTACCAGCAAAGCGATGATTATTGGGCAAATTTTACTCTGCTTTCCGCTTTTAGTGGCGATGGCTCACTCGTCTTTTCAAGCGGCTGACCGACGCGCATGGGAAACCGCCATCACCTTAGGAGCAAAACCTTGGCGTGCATTTTTTACTCTGATGTACGAACTTCGGTTTGGGCTTATCGCGGCAGTCGTTGCCGGCTTTGGGCGAATTATTGCTGAAATAGGCTGCTCGATGATGGTAGGCGGCAATATTTTAAATGCCACCCGAAATATCCCCACAGCAATTGCTCTAGAAACCAGCAAGGGAGAATTCGCACAAGGTATCGCCTTGGGCATGGTTCTACTCATACTTTCTTTAGGGCTTAATGCAGGTGTTTCTATCTTCCAAGGTCGTGGGGAACTACAAGCATGAGCCGTTTAATTGAGTACCACGATGTGCGCATTTCATTAGCAAAAAAACAGATATTAAACATTGATAAGCTGACGGTTGATTCACAACAATGCACCTTATTAACGGGGCGTAATGGTTCAGGAAAAACAACCTTATTCAAAATAATGAGTGGCCTACTTAAGCCTAGCCATGCTTCTATTCATTACCAAGGCTTACACATGAGCTGGCCTCAAGCCAAGACTTATATCCAACGCGACACCATATATCTTCACCAACACCCCTATTTGTTCGACGCGAGTGTTGCCGACAATATTGCCTACGGCTTACACAGAGCAGGGGAAAGCAAGGCCAGTGCCCATAAAAAAGTTACTCAGGCGCTTGATTGGGCTGACCTCACTCACCTCGCACACCGTTCAGCAAAACAGTTATCCGGTGGTGAAAAACAACGTGTGGCACTAACTCGTGCCCGTATTTTATCCCCCCGCTTATTGCTGCTGGATGAACCCACCGCCAGCATGGATAGCGATGCAAAATTACAAACCAGCATTTTATTGCAACGGTTAAAATCTGAAGGCATCAGCATTATCATTAGTAGCCATGAAGCCCATACGGTAAATAAAATAGCTGACCGACATTTACTTATTGAAGATGGGCAAATTCAATTACTCAGCCAAGCATCACTTAGCGACAAGGTGACCCAATTAAATACTGCTAGGAACACGCCATAATATGAAAACAATAACAACAGAGAGTTGCTGCTCCGATGAAAACGAACAAGGCACGCTCAGCGTACAACAGGCACTAGCAAATATGCTCGGTGCAATCGATGAAGTAACCGCCTGCGAGCAAATACAACTGGCTGATGCTGTTGACCGCATACTCGCTGAACCGATTACCTCCCCCATTAACGTACCTGCTCACCGTAATTCTGCCGTTGATGGTTACGCCATTATGCAAGCTGACTTAGCAGAAGAAAATGAGCTATCAAGCCTTAAGGTTATTGCACAAGTTGTTGCTGGGCATCCTTATAAAGGAGTCCTCAACAAAGGGGAAGCGATTCAAATTATGACAGGCGCTCAAATGCCTGAGCTAGCCGATACGGTTATTATGCAAGAGCATATAGAACGTGATGGCGACACCATTCGCTTCGATTCTCGCCACAGTGTAGGGCAAAATGTTCGTCAAGCAGGGGAAGACATTCAACAAGGGCAAACGGTATTATCAGCTGGTATAAAACTAACGCCTCCACAAATTGGTTTAATTGCCTCACTGGGGCAATTTGAAGTTCGTGTAAAAGCGCGCTTATCGGCTGCTGTATTTTCAACCGGCGATGAAATCCTTAATATTGGCGAAGCCCCACGTAAAGGCTGCATTTACGACAGTAATCGTTACAGCCTAATAGCGGCATTAACAAAGCTTGGCTGTAAAACTTTGGACATGGGCATTATTCCTGATGACCCTAAAAAGCTTAAAGAAGCCTTTCAGTTAGCCAGCCAAAGTGCTGATGTTATTTTTACATCCGGTGGAGTATCCGTCGGTGAAGCTGATTATACAAAACAAATCCTAAAAGAAACAGGCGATATAAACTTCTGGAAAGTTGCCATAAAACCTGGTCGTCCCATCGCCTTTGGTAGTCTTAACGGCAGCACCTTTTTTGGCCTACCCGGTAACCCTGTAGCAGTGATGGTCACCTTTTATCAATTTGCATTGCCCTGCCTACAAAAGCTGATGGGGCTTCGCAAGCCACTGATAAGCCCCACGATTGAAGTCAAGTGTCATCATGCTATCCGTAAAATAGCAGGGCGCTCTGAATATCAACGCGGCATACTCTCCCTACAAACCGATGGCACATGGTTAGTGAGTACAACGGGGCAACAAGGCTCAGGAATTTTGCGTTCAATGAGTGAAGCCAATGCATTCATTATTCTTCCACACGAACGATGCTCAGTTGAAGCAGGTGAGTACGTAACAGTACAGCCCTTTGCAGGTTTATTTTAAATACAGCCTGTTTAATCCCCATCGTAGTCTATAGTCAGAGAATGAGTTTACTAAATACAACTTGCGCCATAGATGAAGCGCAGCAAGAACTAAACGTCTACCGAGCAGCTTTGGCGACATCTAATGGTTTCATCTTTAACTGGGACTTGACCACGGATATCATTACTCTTTTCAGCTTGAGTAATGAGCTATCTCGCATCATCAGCCTAGATAAGAAAGGAACGGGGAAAAACTGGCTCTCACGTATACATCCAGACGATATTGAACACCTCATACAAAAAAACAACCAGCTCATCCGTAGCGAGTCAGAACTAATTCACATCAAATTTCGCCTACGGAACAAGGCAGGATCATGGGTCTGGTTTAACGCACAAAGCCGTGTCCACACCCACCAGCCCGATGGGGCTATTAACTCCGTTATTTGCATTGGCAATACCCTATCTCCTGATAAGCAGCAAGTTAACGCCCTTGAACAAAAAAGCTTTAGAGTAATTAACGCCTTTAAAGGAACCCACGATACCATCTGGGACTGGAATATAAAAAATGACCATGTCGATATATCTGATAGCTGGAGAGAGTTAATCCACTTAGACTCGACTGAAAGCCAACTCACAAGCAATCGCTGGGAAAAATTAATCCACCCCAGTGATTTACAACACACTAGAGAGGCTACCTCGGCAGTACTCAACAACAAAACAGAGTATATGAGTTTTGAACATCGAGTACGCCTTAAAGACGGAGTCTATCATTGGGCACTTATTAGAGGGCATGCTTCAGAACGTGACACAAACGGTAACGTTAGTCGTATCACTGGCGCACTCATGAATATTGACAAACTAAAAGAACAAGAAAGTATTCTTAAAAAACAGCAACAAACCATAAATCTTGCTATGTTCAGTACTGGTAGCAGTTTAATTGAGTTTGATTTTAAGCAAAAAACTTACAAAATCAGCACATACACACTAAAAGCTGGAGAAATAAACCTAATAACACAGCAACACAAGCTATCAGGGGCCATTCACAACATTCACCCCGATGATCATGCTACTTTCCAGCAGTTCATGCACAATACAGCACTCAATAATAGCACCGAAGTCAATGACACTAAGTGGCGCTCAAAGCTTGAAGCAGGGCAATACCGTTGGTACCAATTACGTGCCCACGTTACCGAAAAATCAACGGATGGTCAGACTACAAAAGCCATTGGTATTCGGCAGGATATTCATAATAGTTATGAAGCTGAATATCAGCACCACTTAGATTATGAACGCGAATTAGTGGCTTACAAGAGTTCACTTCACACTGTTTGGGAGCTGCACCCTCAAACTGGCTATATGTTTTTTAGTAAGCACCTTATTGAAAAGCTAGCACCCATAGGAATCAAGCACCCATGGGATAGTTCTTTTGATTATTGTCGGCATTGTATACACCCTGACGATATAGACAATGTAATGACTCAACTCACAGAGCAAACACAAGGCACAAGGCACACTCTCGATATAACCTGCCGCTTTCACGCCGTATCAGGAGAGTGGATTTGGGTTAGAGCCGAAGGTCGGGTCACTGAGCGAGGCAAGCTACAAGAAGCCACAAAGATTGTTGGAACGCTGATTGATATTACCGACTTAAAACGCACCGAAACTGAACTTGAAAAAGAGAAAGAGCTTGCACAAACAACCTTAAAATCAATCAATGAAGCTGTAATTACCACAGATGCCAACGGCTCAATCACCACTTTAAACCATAAAGCAGAGCAGCTATTAAGCATTAATCAGGAGGCTGCTAGAGGGGGATCACTTAATGATATTTGCACCCTGAGCGAAGAGGGCTCCATATCCACTGATTATAGCCCCATTCAATTATGTTTACAGTCTGATCTAGCTTTCAACCTCACAAAACTACAGCTGGTTAATCAGTCAGAACAAACCTTCTATATTGAATGTTCCGTCTCTCCATTACATGCAGATCACAGTAAGATTATTGGCAGTGTGTTAGTTATTCGAGATGTTAGCGCATCAAGGAAAACCACCCAAGAAATTGAACACCGAGCGCAACATGATCCATTAACAGGCATCTTTAACCGTCACGCTTTTGAAGCCGCACTTGAAGAGAATACTCAAAGCGATGACTACACGCACAGCCTCTGTTATATCGATTTAGACCAGTTTAAAATAGTCAATGATACCTGTGGCCATGTCGCAGGGGACGAGCTACTACGACAGCTTAGTAAAGAGCTCTCAAGTGTCATCCGTAAATCTGATGTCTTTGCTCGTTTAGGAGGAGATGAATTCGGTATTCTAATGCTGAATTGTCAAACGGAACAGGCTGAAAATATTGCTAACAATATCAAAAAAACCGTTTCAGATTACACTTTCCATTGGGAGGATAAAACATTTAGGTTAGGTGCATCGATTGGCATAGCCGCCATCAACCCCACTATATCGACTACTTTAGCATTACAACATGCAGACACCGCCTGTTTTTCCGCTAAAGATCAAGGCCGAAATAGAATCCATGTCTTTAGCTTTGATGATACAGAAATAGCTCTTACACAAGGCCATATGCGCTGGGTTCCTAAGTTACATGCCGCCCTGAAAGAAAATCATTTTGAGCTGTACGCACAAGCGATTACCAGTTTACAAACGACATCAAACGAAGGCTCCCACTTAGAAGTACTTATCCGGCTGAATGAAAATGGAAAAATCATTCCACCTGGTGCATTTCTAGCCGCTGCTGAGCGTTATAATTTATCGACACAGATAGACCGCTGGGTTATTGAAAACACATTACAAACACTCCACACTTACCAACAACATGTTAACCCTAAGGATATATTTAACATCAACCTATCCGCTGCCAGCTTATCAGACCAAAGTTTCCTTCTTTTTGTAAAGGAATCCTTCACCAACACCTCAATACAGCCAACACAAATTTGCTTTGAAATTACCGAAACTGCTGCCGTTACAAATCTAACCGCTGCACATGGCCTTATCATTGAGTTGAAAAAAATGGGCTGCCAGTTTGCACTCGATGATTTTGGTAGTGGTTTATCATCTTTTGGCTACTTAAAAAACTTTCCCGTTGATTATCTAAAAATTGACGGTTCTTTTGTCAAAGACCTTATCGACGACCCGATTGATGCCGCAATGGTTAAATCCATTAATGAAATTGGTCAAATTATGGGCAAGAAAACGGTTGCTGAATTTGTTGAAAACCAAGCGATTGCTGATGCTTTAACTAAAATGGGTGTCGATTATGCGCAAGGTTACCACTTTAGCGTACCGGCACCATTAACAGAGTTTTTAGTCAATAGTTAGAGACCGTATAATCGTTTGATGTCCGTTCGGCTTTAAAATTATTTGACTGGGGTGAATCACTCGCATAGACCACTCCCTCCCCCACTTTTTCAGCCAAGCGCGCACCTCAATCTCTCGACCAAGATAACTCTCTAGTGCTGTAAAGTAATGATAATTCGATACTGGAATCCATATATAACATCGCTTAGACACATACAGCTTAGCCCCTTTTTTTGTATATTGAATTGACTTAACTCTGCTATTAAAACGACCCCACTTGTTTTTTAGCTGACGAGCGGTCTGAATAGTAAAAAGTTTCGGCTGATGACTCACTTGAGACCAAACACCTAGTTTACGGATTTCCGCGTACTGCTGGGCTATTGACAACACACGGGCATACTTAATATTGGGTGGATGGAGACTCAGTATCGCCATGCCATTTTTTAGCAACTCTATGTTCACATGTAAGCCGTTATCAAGAAATACATACGCTAAACTACGCTTGTAATGATCGGTTTGCTCAACATCGTATTCCAAATAAACTTGGTGTTGTACTAGCAGCTTTTGTAAATAGCGTTTAGCAAGTAAACCACCTTCCTCAGCAACATGCCCATAGTGCGCGACCTCAGGTGCATTAATACCCAGTAAACGAACCGTTTCCCCACCCTGTAAGACCAGCGTATCACCATCAATAACCCTACTCACTGTTTGCAGAGATTGGGCATTGGCTGCCGTAAAAAAAGCAATGAAAAGAAAAACGCAGGCAAAATGACTTCGCCTATCGACCCTTAGCGTTTTATACAAACTAAACATAATTCCATTTTTAGCCGATCAATTATCATTATTTGCCATCCATTAGCCTATAATTCACTTCAACCTAGCTTTTTGCTATGGTCATTTATAGATTCATCATAACAGGTAGGTTGCTCTTGTACTCACGCATACAAAATACACTGAATAAATTGATTAGCACACAGCAAAGCCACCTGCTTTGTAACGGTCTCAAGGGGCTTGAAAAAGAGAGTTTACGCGTTAATAAAGAAGGGAAAATAGCACAAACCCCACATCCAGAAAAGCTTGGGGCAGCACTCACTAACCCTTATATAACCACCGATTATTCTGAAGCCTTATTAGAGTTTATTACCCCTCCATTTGCTCAAAGTAGCGACACGATTAACTTCATGCAAGCAGTTCACTCCTTTACCTACAAGCACTTAAACGATGAAATGCTTTGGGGCAGCAGCATGCCGTGTATAGTTGATGGAGACATGAGTATACCCATTGCCAATTATGGTGAGTCTAATATTGGAAAAATGAAACATGTTTACCGTATAGGATTATGGCATCGCTATGGAAGAAGCATGCAAGCAATTGCTGGTATACATTTTAATTACTCCTTAGCAGAAAAATTTTGGCCTGTTTATCAAACACTGGAAAAAAGTGAATTGAGCCAACAAGACTTCACATCACAATGTTATATGGACATGACGCGCAACATACATCGTTACGGCTGGCTGGTACTTTATTTATTTGGTGCTTCACCAGCTATTTGCAAATCATTTTTAAAGGGTCAGCCGCACAATTTTGAATCGTTTGATGCAAACACCCTATTCAAACCTTATAGCACCTCGTTAAGAATGAGCGATATCGGCTACAAAAACGATGGCCAATCTAGTATTAATATTTCTTACAATACTCTAGAGAGCTATCTTGCCCGGCTACAAAAGGCGACACAAAGCCCATTGCCTGATTATCAAGACATCGGCTTAAAAGATTCAAACGGTGAATTTAAGCAGCTTAATGTTAATATTCTACAAATTGAAAATGAATACTATAGTAATGTTCGCCCAAAACAAATCACACAATCAGGCGAAACACCTAGTGAGGCTTTAAGCAAACGAGGCGTACGTTATGTCGAATTACGTTCGGTTGATATTAATCCGTTCGAGCCCATTGGTATTGATGAATCGCAGCTTTGCTTCTTAGAAGCCTTTATGATTTTTTGTCTTTTATCAGACAGCCCCCCCCTATCAATCACTGAAAAAGCCTCTGTTGATAAAAACTTAACCACCGTTGCTATTGAGGGCAGAAAACTAGGGCTCAAATTACAGAGAAATAATGAGGGCATTTCTTTAAAATCATGGGGCCTTGAAATATGCGAACAAATGACCCCCCTATGCCAATTATTAGATACCGACAACATCGCTAAGCCCTATACAAAAGCACTTACTGAGCAAGTTTCAAAACTTAAAGATGTGGAACTCACCCCATCAGCAAAAGTACTGGCAGCAATGAGGCACGACCAATTACCCTTTTTTAAATTTGCTATGTTCCAAGCTGATCAGCACCATCAGTTCTTTAACCACAAGGTTCTCAATCAAAACGAACTCCAATGCTTTGAAGATGCCAGTGTTCAATCCCACTTAGATCAACATGAACTTGAAAAGAATAGCGTATTGAATTTTAACGACTATTTACAACAATACTTCAATAGAGCCAATCATTCGACTGACTGAAGCCATACCATTACTTCTATTCATATCTCTATTTAGAATTATTATTCATCAAATATTTTGCTACACTCGCCCATTAGTAAAATTCTTTGATACCCATTATGAATATCCAAACACTACAGTCAGAAGTTTCACAAAAAGAGCCACGTGAAATCATCAAATCGATATACGAAAATACAAACAATATAGCTATATCGTTTAGTGGTGCAGAAGATATTATTTTAATCGATATGGCTTGTAAACTAGGCTTAAAGCCAACTGTATTCACCTTAGATACTGGGCGGCTACATGCTGAGACATACCGTTTTATTCAAACGGTCATGGATCATTATCAAATAAAAATCAATGTGTTAACCCCAGAGCATAAGGCACTAAATAAACTAACCTATGAAAAAGGTTTATTCAGTTTTTATG
>JQIA01002082.1_pt1 | contig 10713 bp, 8 predicted proteins | sample 811431 | NCBI WGS metagenome assembly JQIA01 (sample SAMN02998118, study PRJNA258478) | marine sediment metagenome | biome: marine; feature: seafloor; material: sediment; isolation source: oil-polluted sediment collected from 3 locations (0.5 km, 0.7 km and 0.9 km)... | place: USA: Gulf of Mexico ... | reverse complement strand
CTGCTGTCTATAATTCTGCTGCAGGAAGGGTGTAAAGCGACATCGCTCATCACCGATAAAACCCTCATAGCCCAAACCATCGGGTACGGTGACCCAAAACTGGCTAGCAGGCAAACGTCGCTTCAGTGCAGCGACAAAATTCTGCCCAACCGAAACACCGCCACCCGCTTTTAAGGCGTGGGCCAAAATGACTATTTTCACTGTAAACTTATCAAGGCGCAGCAACCGTATTTATGGCTGTTGAGAAAAGCACTGGAGCGCATTAACAAAGCGATCCACCATTTTATCCATCGTACGGTGCTCGGCATATCGCCGATAGGCCGCCTCGCAATGGCTGCGGTGCAACTCACTTGAATTTAAATAACACTGCATGGCCTGCATAACCGCCTCATCACTATCCGCCGTTAAAAAACCATTGCGGCCATCATCAATATTCTCCACCTCTGGCCCATGGCCAACATTGCGACGTGTAATAACGGGCACCCCACAGCCAAACGCATGTAACACACCGAGACCAACTGGCCCCGGGCTAACATAGGCAATCGCCTCGTCGAGATAGTTTTTAACCACTTGCGGGTCATAGCTACCCGGCACAAACTGGCAGTGCTGCTGTACGCCGCTACTGTGAGCGAGGGTTTCCAAGTCGCCACGAATAGCGCCGTCGCCCAAAAACAGCAAGCCAGATTGCTCTTGCATTGCCTTCGGTAACAAGGCAAAAGCACGTATCAGCTGGTCGAGACACTTGCGCGCCTGCAACCTGCCCATATAAATAAAATAATGCCGTGGTTTAGCGGACAAAGCATGCTTACCCACAGCCACCGTATTACCCACATGTGCCAATTTTTCCGGTTCAACATTGCGCTGCATAAAGAAATTTTCACTGCTCTCTTCGTAGGCAAGAAAACCCCTGCTTCTCTTGATTAAGCGTGTCTTCAGGCTAGCCAATATTTTCCGAGAACCCATCCCCTGTCCCCACAAAACAAGCTTATGGTGATGGCAAAGCAGCAAGTGATACAAAGTCAGCCAGCGCAAGTCGAACATCATCACCACCACATCAAACTCTGCCAATGCTGCTTTATCCAGGCCGAGGGGTAATACCCAACCACCTTTGCGACGGATCCTTATCTGCTGGTGATGAAAAGCGATGTCTGAAGGATCATCGCCACTGAAGACCGTGAGACCACCCTTTAACTGCTTATTTAATTGCGAAAAAAAAGGTATCCGGTATGGGGGTATTTTTTCCTGGATGATGGCGACCCGCATGATTGATGACACGCTTCCATTGTTTGTCATAATTTATGCGCCCGCAAAAAACCGCTTCAATAACAGCACAGACATTGCCGTTTTATCAGTCTTGCTGGCTACGTCAAGAGAGCTCGCCAGACCCTGGCGCAAAGTTTCAACTTCACAAAAACAATCCCTGCTTACCCTTTGGTATTGTCGACTTCCAAATAGCTCTTTAAATAGCGTCGCCGCAACCACCGCCGATTCTTTGTAATGGCCCGCCTTTGACAAACTCACCATGCCGAGTAAGCATTTGGATAGACCAATAAGTAATCCCGGCAGCACAGGGTAGAGGCGGAGATTGGTTTTCAAACTATTTTCAACACCAAAACTGGCAACAGCGGCCGCTTTACCCGAATAGTCCGAACCCTTGTGACGCAGGGAATATTCAGGCCAGTAGGCGACCTTGAAGCCACGATCATAGATCATCAGGGCCAGAAAACGTTCTTCTGCCTGGCGAAAAAAATCATTGGGAAAACCACCACAATCCGCAAATAAAGCGGCGCGAATAATACTGGCACCACCGCGAAAGGAAGACGATAGATAGAGGCCGCTACAAGTATCTTTTGCCGGTTGCGGATCCACAGGCGCATCCAGTGAGCCCGTAGCGTAGCCTTCGACTCGCGTATAGACCGCCCCCAGCACGGACTGCTTTTTAAACAGCGCAACAGCACTCGCCACCAGCTCAACATCATCCCAGGCGCCGTCATTCTCTAAAAAAAACAGCAGCTCACCGCTGGCATATTCCGCACCCAGGTTGCGCCCGGGCGGGCAGCCAATATTCTCTGGGAGACCAACATAGAGCACATCGTCATAGCGTTCTTTAATGGCCAGGCCAGAGCCATCTGAGGAGCCATTGTCAACAAATATAATTTCTTTATTGCCATAGTTTTGCGCCATGGCAGAGGCCACGGCCTCCGCACAATTATCTTCTCCGCCATTCCAGTTGAGAATAATGATTGATACTTTCATTGTGCTCGTACCCAGTTGAACCCTGCACAGTAAGTGTCGGGTGCAGGCACAATACTTTGATCTGTACTGCAGCTGACCCGGCTTATCGAAAAGAGTAAGCCATACAAAAAGTACATTAATAAACCGACAGAATAGCCAGAATAGGCTCTGTACAGGTGATCCTGGGTCAGGCCCATCACTGCGTTGCACATCAGCAAAGCCAGCCCCAGTGCAGCAAAGACCTTGTAATCGGTATTATTCCTATTGCGCAACAGCCGCCACGCGCGCCTCAGCCAATGCCATTGCAGTACTAGCAAAACAACTAAGCCCGACAAGCCTGAGCGAAAAACAGCATCAATATATTCATTGTGCGCACCGTGTGCACCGGTCAATTCCGCCACACCCTGTCGATTTGTCGCGCCATTACCAAACAGTAAAAGAGTGGGATCAGCAACAAAGTGATCGAGGGCCAGGCGCCAGGCATCCATTCGCGTTGCCTCTGAATTATCGGCATAGCCAACGATGCTAGTGATCCTGGCAGCCACTAATTCATGCTGAAATACGGGAATTAATAACAATATACCGAGCACACCGAAAGACATGATCGATACTCTTCCCTGATTACTCAATAAAACAAACACCAGAAAACCGACACCCAGGCCAAGCAGTCCGGCCCGTGAGAAACTCACTAAAACCAAAGCCGCGGCAGTGATTGCAAGAGCGGCACAGATAGGCACCGAAATGCCAGAGCGAAGCGTGGTGTAAGTAATGGCCACCAGGAACATCATTGCCCCAAGTTGACCGACACTGCCACGAAACATGCCCAGATAGCCCCAGCCAAACGTGCTCGCCGAGAAATTAAAAGCCACTTCTGGGTTATTCGCAGCAAGGATGCTTTCAAAGACCGATAACTCGATCAGCCCGCTGTAGTCGATAATGCCCAAGAATAATATTGGCAGACTAAAAACCACAATCAGCTTCAACGTATCGACAATACTCTGCCTCGATCGAGGTGTCGCCGCGACTATAGTAAACACCGCCACATAAAGACTGTTGCGATAAAGCCAGATACCCAGCCCCAACATTCCACGTGAGGTAAATTGAGAGGATGAGCCGCTAGACAAGAGGTAATTCGCCATCGTCGCTACTGTGGGTATCAATAATAGTGCCAGCGATAGCAGTAGCACATCCCCTTTTAGCTCTACAGATAATTGGCGAATTTTCCGTAATGCAATGAAAATAAGCACGGGGCCCAACAGGTCGATAAGGAAGAAGACACTGACCGTGCCCTTCATCGCCATACCCATTGGCGCCAGACAAAATGTCAAAAACAACAGGTATTTAGTACTACGCTCGATGTCTAACTTTCTGCCATATACAACAAACACCATTGCTATGAGTACAAAGTTGAGTATAAAAACCTTGAGGATATAAGTGCTCATACGACAGAGGGCACCAAAAACTGCTGATAGAATTTGAGATATTCATCACTGGTTGCGCGAATGCTAAAATTATTCACTACATTCTCTCTCGCCGCTTGAGAGAGATCTGATCTGCGCTTGTCACTCTGCAGTAGCTCCCTCGTAAAACGCAGCAACTGATCCTCATTGGCGACATCAATTAGCACACCCGTTTGCTGATGCTTAATCAGGCGGGGAATAGCACCCACCGCGCTGGCGATAACGGGCAAGCCACAGGCCATCGCTTCGAGCAAGACAATGGGCAGGCCCTCACGAAAACTCGGCAGCCAAAATACTGTTGCCTGTCGATAAAAGCGTTCGACATTACTCTGCCCACCCAGGAAACGCACATGTTCAGCGATGCCCAGTGACTCCGCCTGGGTGCGAGTCGCCTCCAGCAAAGGGCCATCACCCACCAACCACAGCTCACAGTCGATCTCTTTCAATAAGCGATGAAAAGCCGCCAGGCTGACCTCATGGGCTTTTTCCGGGTAGAACCTGCCAACCTGCAAAATAATAGGTCGCCCCTTTGCCTGTTCTTGCTCTGGTGAGAAGCGCTGTACGTCAACACCATTATCGATCACACAACATTGCTGTGCGCGAATACCCAGACAACTGACGGCTTCAGTCATTGCCAACGTTGACACCGCAATAAAGCCCTGCGAGGAGCGCTGGCTACTGAGGGCCTCAAGCTTGCATTTGGCACGTTTCAACAAGCTGCTCTGCCGCCACCAGGGTTCATCTCTATGCAATGTAGTCACATGCGCAGCAAGACCACGGGTCAAGCGCGAACACAAATCGGCAAGGAAAATATGACTATTGATAATATCGGGATTTAATGTGGATATTTGCCGGCGTAATTTAAAACACAGCCATAGCAATCCGGGCAAATTGTAAATGGTGCCGCTAAAGCCCAGGGTCACAACATCGAGCTGGTAGCGGTCAATCAATGGGCTGTAGGACACCTTGTCAGTCAATGAAATGATCGTCACCTGATGACCCCGCTCGGTCATTTCTTTACACAGACCAATGACCAGGTTTTCAGCGCCACCAAAGCCCAGAGAATTCACCACGTGTACTATTCTCATGCTGTATTTACCGATTTCGAAAAATGTTTATTGCTTTGCCGTACACCCAGTAGCAAACAAATACCTAGCACAATCCAAATCCCACCAGCCACCAATACATCCAGATATTGATAGCTTATATACATCAGCACAGACACCAGTAAGGGCATAAAAAATAACGACAAACTGGTGTTGATTGCGCCACCGGCGCGCGTCACCAGGTAGGCGTATAGCGCTAGATTAATAGTATTGAGCACCCACATACCTGCAACAGCCCCAGCACCGCCCATCTGCTTGATCAAGAATAGATTGACCAGGGCCTGTAAAATGGTGGCGACAACACTGACCTTAAAAAGGGCGCGCTCACTATTTGCCGCCAGTAGCTGGTGGTACAACAAAATATTTGCCGTTGAGATAACCACGCAGGGCATCAGAATTTTTAGCAACGCAATCGACTCAACATACTCACCCGACCAGACAAATTCATTGATCAGGGGGAAAATCACCAGGGTCACGGCGACCACAATAGGCGAGCAGGCAAGCAAGGCATACTGTGCCAAAGTCAGCCCCCGGTTTGCGGCGATGCCTTTAGCTGAGCCCTGCCCCAATCGACAAAGCCAGGGGTATATCGTGCTAAAACCGATACCCAGTACAAATAAAAGAATTTCGTAGAGTCGGTTAGCAACAGAATAGTCAGCCGTTTTTGCCAGTCCTCCCCAATAGGAAACCAGCAGCCAGTCGACGCGATTTTGAATAACCGTAATAAGGGAAATTGAAAAAAATGTCGCTTGTCCCGCCAGTAAAAAAACACCTTTTCCTCTGGCGGATGAGCTGGCGTCCATGTCTTCGCTATAGCGGTAAACTTTGACAACGCTGATCAACATAAAAACCAGCTTTACGAAAAGAAGGCCTAATAGTAGCGCCTGGGCTGAAATAGCCCCAAAACTGCGGAGTGCCAGCCAGAGCAATACAAGCCGCAGTACTGACTCAGTACAAACGAGAAGATTGGCGACGGTCTGTCGATGGCCACCGCGCAGCCATGACATGGAATAAGCCGTAAAAAAACTCGCCAGCTGATAGCCTAGCGCGGTCAAAATTAAGCTACTGCTGCTGTCATGAAGGGGAATCAGTGCCGACAAAACCATCAGCACAAGAAATATCAACAAACGATAACGAAAGCCCGCGCGCAACAGCTGTCCTGGTGCATCTAACTGACGCGAATAATGGCGCAGCGAAGCCTGTACCAGGCCGAGATCGACAAACAGATAGGCAAATGCCGATGCCGCCAACAGGGTATTGACAAGGCCTAGCTGGCTCTTACTCATAGCACCAACTAGCAGCACGAAATAAATAATATCTGTTAATTTGCCCAGCATATTAAATAAATAGGCATAGGCAAAAGTTCGTGTGCGTCGTTCACTCATCATGCAAGTAACTGCCGTCGATAATTATTCATAACGCCAGCCAGCAGCGATCATGCTTTCAAGGAAGGCGATAATATTATCTCGCGCCTGGGACGGCACCAGATACCTGGATTTGCGCGCATGCCTGAGCCACGCAACCGCTTCGCGATACAGGCCTTCATTACTGCGGATATTATTGTCACTGAGCATCGCATTGAGCGTCGCCAGATAACGCAAATCATCGGTCGCCTCTCGGTACGACTCCCACTGACGCGTATCGATCAGCCCATCAATTGTCGGGTAGGCAAAGACATGGTCTCGGTATTCGCCACTGTCGAAATCATTCCACACATTACTTCCCATCGCCGCTTGATAGGCATAGGTCATTGCGCCATCGTAATTAGCCTGCCAAAGCCTAAAACCATAATTAAAGCGATAGGCCGAACCATCTTCCACGCCTGCCTGGGGAGCGGCATAGACAAACACCCGCGCATTGTGACGATGGTAACTAGCCGCCTCAGCTTCATCGGGCTCATAGGCCGAAACATGCAAATCGATTTGACTGCCCAGTGTCGATGATCGACCCTTTCTACCTGTCGCAAAAACACCGGCACCCTGGTTTCGAATGAAGGCCCAGGTTTCACGCTGTTCGCTTACCCGGCCATCCCTCGCCTCATCAATTGCGAACATATAAATTTTACTTTGCACTCTATCGGCTATTTTATTAATCGTTCTGAGCAGTTCAGATTGCATTTTTAGCGTGTCGGCAACTTTATGACCAGGCCCGGCGTAATAAAGGTTTTCATTGTCGATACCGACGGATTCGCGAAGGGCAATGTGACGTGAAAATAGTGAGCGGTCTTTAACATCCTGATATATCGTTGGTGAAGTAACCCCATGATCCAGCATATTCTTTAGCTCTTTTTGGAGCTGAGCACTGCTCTTTAGATCACTCGATATCGCTGAAAAGAACCGTTGTTTTGTCAGTTGTCCCCGGTAAAAAATACTGTGCTCTATTTCGGAATCTTGCAGGGTGATTGGCAACACGGCTATTTCTACTGTAATAATTTCTACGGGAAGCAGAGAATTACCCACATAGATACCAAACTTCCTTGTGTAGTCATCCGCCCCTGTAGCAACCGGCACATCAATATTTATCCAGGCAATAGCCTGTGTATTAGCCCTGAGCTTTGTTGAAGATAATTTATCAGCATCGATGATGGGGTATTTTTTTGCGTCAATATATCGATGCCCTGCCACTCCCTGCATATCTTCAATAGCAATATATTGGCCGCCCCTGAGTTTCAGTGCGCTGCTTTTCGATACCCGATTATTTTTTATAAATGCCGCGTCTTTAACCAATAATTCATACACCAGATCTCTTGCAAGCTCACCCTCCGTGACAGTGTGTTTAATAGAACGCGTCGGCCCACCGCCCTGATACCAGGGGATTAACCAGCGAATATCAACTGTTGGCCCTGGCTTCAACGGGAGTTCTTTCAATATGGGTCGAATGCTTAACTCGTCAACATCCTGCTCAGCACTGATAGCCACGACTAGCGGCTCAATATCTCCAGCCGCCAGCGTTACTTGAAAACGCCTTGCATCACCCGACAAGATGCTTAGCGAGTCGGGGTCGAGTTTGCTCAGTGTTAATTCAGGCAATGCCACAGACACAGCAGGTGAGGCGAGGATGACCAGAAAGATCAGCGACTTTATAGCAAGCCTTAGCCGGCCAACGCTTGGCATCAGGCACAAACCTGATAGGTTTCGATCGCACCCTCTTTTAAGCTAAGCAATATCCGATCAACGGCATTGCCGTCACCATAAGGGTTATTCGCTGTTGCCATGCGCTGATAAGCGTCCTCGCTGCCCATAACGTATTCAAGCTCGTCGACGATCGAATCGACAGCCGTACCGACCAGGCGCACCGTGCCTGCCTCCACCGCCTCCATGCGCTCGGTCACATCCCGCATCACAAGTACCGGCTTGGCGAGTGCAGGTGCTTCCTCCTGAATACCGCCAGAGTCGGTGAGCACAAGATCACTTTTATCCATCAACCAGACAAAGGTCTTGTAATCCAGTGGCTCGATAAGATGGACGTTGTTGTATTTGCCAAGCAGGGTGTTAACCGGCTGACGTACATTGGGGTTTAGGTGTACTGGATAAACGAAGTCCCAGTCACTGTGCCGCTCAGCAAGCTCGGCGATAGCCGCGCAAATATTGTGAAAACCCTGGCCGAAATTTTCACGGCGATGTGCGGTAATTAAAATTGTGCGGCGGGTCTTGTCTTCCAGATTCCGATACAGCTCATCACCTAGCGATTTACGCCAACAAACGCCGCTGAAGGTTTTTAGAATACTGTCCCGGGTCATCAGTAGAGCATCAATAACCGTGTTACCCGTGACTGAAATAGCCCCATCGGCAATACCTTCATCCAGCAGGTTTTGCCGCGCAGATTCCGTTGGCGCGAAATGCTGGCTTGCAATTTTTGCCACAACACTACGATTCAACTCTTCTGGAAAAGGTGCATTCATGTCGCCAGTACGCAGACCCGCTTCGATGTGGGCCACGGGAATATGTTGATAAAAAGCCGCCAATGCCGCCGACAAACAGGTTGTGGTATCACCGTGTACTAAAACGATGTCAGGCTCTGCCTCGACGAGCACATCGCGCATGCCAACAATAGCAGCGGCCGTCACATCGAATAAATCCTGGCCGGGTTTCATTAATGAAAGGTCGTAGTCGGGGATTATTTCAAACAGCGTCAGGACTTGATCCAGCATCTCCCGATGTTGACCGGTGACGCAAACCTGAGAGTCAAAATCGGAAGATTTTTGCAGGGCCAATACCAGGGGTGCCATTTTAATGGCTTCGGGACGGGTGCCAAAAACGCTCAGTACGCGCAATGTCATTTGACAATACCTCGCGTATCGATCAGCACCTTATGGTTAAGGCTAGCCGCTGTGAGGTGGCGAAAAGCTTTGTGGTCGACCAGTAAAACAACAATATCCGCCCGATTAAGCGCAGCATCGAGACTGCTTAAATCGAAGCGCGGATGAGACGATAAATTAGGCTCACAAACCAGAATCTCGCCCAGGTCTTCAGCTACCAGAGCACTGACAATATCCAGTGCTGGCGATTCCCTCAGGTCATCGACGTCGGCTTTAAAGGCAAGCCCCAGACAGGCAATGGTGGGTCGCTTAAAACGCTCCGCTCGCGCCCGCACCTGATCAATCACCCACAGTGGTTTTTCATCATTGACCTGGCGAGCAGTACTAATCAATCGTGATAGAGAAGGGTTTCTGCTAACCAAAAACCAGGGATCAACCGCAATACAATGACCGCCGACACCAGGGCCAGGGTTTAGAATATTCACCCGGGGATGGCGATTGGCTAGCTCGATGACTTCCCAGGCATTAATCTTTTCATACTCGGCCAGCATTGACAGTTCGTTGGCATAGGCAATGTTGACATCGCGATAGGCGTTTTCAACCAGCTTGACCATTTCAGCAGTTTTGGCGCTAGTACCGTAGACCTCACCATTGACAAAGGCCTGGTAGAAATCAGCTGCAACGGCAGTGGATTCATCATTAATGCCGCCAACCACGCGGTCATTCTGTACCAACTCGATCAGAATTCGCCCGGGCAGCACCCGCTCTGGGCAATAGGCAACATGCACATCACTACCCACAGCGTGACCAGCAGTGATTAACATTGCAGCAACCAGCTCTTCTGTCGTACCAACGGGACTGGTCGACTCTAAAACCACAAGATTACCGGCGACAATATAAGAAGATATTGCCGCTACGGCCGCTTCAATAAAACTGAGATCAGGTTGCCGCTCACTCGTCAGGGGGGTAGGTACCGCGATGATAAAAATATCCGAGGGTACCGGCTCGAGTGAGGCGGTAAGGTTGCCAGAACCTACGGCAGACTTTACCAGTACATCAAGGTCGGGTTCGACAATATGAATATTACCGGCATTAATGGTTTCAACCACCTCAGGCCTAACATCGACACCAACAACTTTAAAACCTCGGGTGCCGAGTAAGGACGCCGTTGGTAAGCCGATGTAGCCGAGGCCAACAACACAAACTGAAGTATTTTCGATATCCAATTGTTCGCTCCAGAATCATTTTAGACGGGACGATATACTAGAAATATAATGTGAACATCTTATGAAATAATTATTTAATTTCAAGATTTGTTATTTAATTTCGGGATTTATTAAGAACCGTACCCAATACAGGCTTATCGCCAAGCAGATGCGATAAGTACTGCAAATCTTCGCGTGTAGTATGGCGCTCCTCCACCACGATGAGCAGGGCATCGACGTAGGGCAAAAACACCAGAGCTTCGTCCATATCGAGTAAAGGCGGTAAATCGAAAACAATCACTCTATCGCTATAGCGCTGCCGCAACTCTTCCGCAAGGGAAATAATAGTCGGCGATGCGAGAACTTCTGAGGCATCACTAATCTTCTCCCTGACCGGTAACAGCACGAGTCGTTCGCTGCCAGGGTTGACCAGCACATCAGCCAGCTCA
>JQIA01002081.1_pt1 | contig 10715 bp, 7 predicted proteins | sample 811431 | NCBI WGS metagenome assembly JQIA01 (sample SAMN02998118, study PRJNA258478) | marine sediment metagenome | biome: marine; feature: seafloor; material: sediment; isolation source: oil-polluted sediment collected from 3 locations (0.5 km, 0.7 km and 0.9 km)... | place: USA: Gulf of Mexico ... | reverse complement strand
TAATTCAGCCATGAGCATATCAGGCAGAGGAATAGTACGGTAAGACGCGCCAGACTTTGGCAGACCTATTGTTCTTTCTTCGGTCGCATCTTGGCTAACCGTTGCCGTTGATTTCTCAAAATCAACTTCTCTCCACGGCAAACCAAGCACCTCACACGGCCTCATGCCCGAAAAGACCAACATCAAGAAAAAAGGAGCGTACCTGCTCCACGCCTTGCGTGTACCCTTTAACGGGCTGTTTTTATTCTTTAGTGCCATTCCGATTAATGCAGAAACTTCTTGAATACTCGGAATTATCGCTTCGTCCTGCTTCCTTGTACGCAAAGAAATCAGGATAGACGTGTTTTCTGCGGGGTCATGCTTCAAATGCTCATCGGTTCTGGCCTGAGACAAAATCGACTTAAAGGAGGTGAGAATTTTCTTGGCATACTTCCTTGAGTATTTACCCAGAAGAGCATCCCTAAACTCATTACAGACGACTGGCGTTAAAGCATTTAACATTACGCCACCGATCATTGTTGAAATTATTCTGTCATGAAGCTTATATTTTCGGAGCGTGGATGGCTCAACAGGCTCGCGCCCTTTTCGCCCTGTCAATTCACAAACTTCCAACCACCGATCACCCGCTTTGGCAACGGTTATAGTATCTCTGTCATGGACGAAATCAGAACCCGATAACTCAGATAAGAACAAATCAGCATCTTTTCGACGGGGAAAAGACTTATAACGTAATTGTCCTGTACTGGTATCGGCGTACCGTACTTGCCACGAAACGCCTCTCTTACCAAATCTTTTCCGAATATCTGACATAGCTATCCATAGCCTTTCCGATTCGCCAGTTCAAGAGAATAGTTTTATTTTTTAGGTTTAAAATACGCGGTACTTTCAGCTTCGATTTGACACCTATTGTAGATATTAAGAAGCGTACCTTTTTCGATTTTGAGCTTTTTATCTATCGGATCAACAAAGAATGGAAGCTTTCGTCTGCCCCTGGCATCAATATCAGCGGCTCGCTTCATCTGACTATGATTAAGCTCCACACCGATTTCAGCCAAGGCCTGACGCGCCTGCTTTAAGTCTATGTACTGCGTATGCTCCATACTTCTATATTACAGGTATAGAGTTAAGACTATATTAACCAAATAACAGGACGCCTAGTTCAGCACTAGCATGCTTTCGTTTTTTACACTATTCAAACAACAAAAAACGTCAAACCTATTTAAAATCGTTCCTGAATATACTCATGCTGCCTCTTTCCTTCTAATGAATCAGTGGATGGGCCACTTCTTACATAAAACTCAGTGTCCTCGATAAAACAAGGCGTATTAGCCATACCACAACTAACACGCAAGACTAGTTTCCCATCAACTTCAACAAGCTTATAGTCGATTAAGGGGTAAAAACCTTCTCCAATTTTTGACTTGATATGACTCTTAAAATTAAGTAGATATTTGTCTTCATTTTTATAAAACTTTTTAATCTCATCACCTACACCCAGTATCGTGCCATCGTCTTTCACGCCGACCAGCAACTCTCCCCCTTCCGTGTTAAGAAACGCGCCCAGTGATTTTAGTGCAGCTTTTTCAATATATTTTTCTTTTGAGCCTTTTTTAACATCAAGTGAAAATGTTTCCTTAAACTCCAGATTTTTAGATTCATTTTGTGATGTAAGCAGCTTGATTTGGTCTTCTTCACTGATTGAACCCTTTGCTAGCATTTTATAAATTTTCTGCCCCAAATTATCTTGCGCTAAATCTCGAAAATCTGGATCACTCATTAATCTACCGAAAATATCTTCATTCCCTTCCATGCGATCAATAACTAGGCCTTCAAATAATTTTTTAAATATTTGCAGGAAATCTGCCATCGTATTAACTTTTGCGGCTTGCTTGAGGCTATCGTCGCCCTTTGCCTCAGCCTCGATTTGATCGAAAAACAATTGATCAGCTTCAGAAAAATCCGTGCCAAACCTTTCATTTAGTAGATCAATAAGTTCGGAAAGCAGTATTTCATTATCACCATCACGAGCTGTACCCACATCGCTTGGCCCTTTCAACGGCTTACCCTCACCACGACCCAAGTCGATACTACCTTCGCTAATTTTCTGTAGGCGGTAATACTCTAGTTCCACCTCATCTTCGAGATGATAGGCTGGTCCAGAGGCTCTTCTAGGCAGCTTGGTAAGCAGAAAACGTAAGTAGGTATACAGTTTCTCAAGATCAGAATCCTGATAAGGAATGACTTGAGACAGGAAGGCATACATATTCCTAAAATTGACAATAAACCCTTTAAGCTCTTCTTGCTCAATTTCATCCAGAGCCTTAAATCGTTCAACAGCCAAGTCTAAAATGCCATTCATTTCGGCATGATCATGAACAGATTCTTTCCTTTTCGGCGCAAAGTATACCGAACAAAACTGCTGAACTTCACTTTCAAAAACAACCTGTTTTTCTTCTATCTGAGATTGAAGGCGATACATGTGATGAGGCTCTGTTAACTCATCTGCGTCTGTTACCTCATAGAATGGTTTGAACGATTTATATATCTCGTCACGGGCATTTCTAAAATCCAAGACAAAGGTATCTTCTTTGCCTGTTGCTGAGCGGTTTAATCGGGAAAGCGTTTGTACGGCTTGGATACCAGATAGCTTTTTATCCACATACATTGTGTGCAAAAACGGCTGATCAAATCCTGTTTGGTACTTATCCGCCACAAGAAGTACGCGATACTCTTCAGTATCAAACTGCTGAGGCAACTCACGCTCGCTGATTCCATCATTCATACCAACTTCGGTGAATTTTTTCCCAGGCAGGTCAGGGTCTTCAACCGTCCCTGAAAAAGCGACCAATGTTCGGATATCAGAATAATCTTTATCTTTTAGATATTTGTCAAATGACAGCTTGTAACGAACCGCATGTAATCGAGAGTCCGTAACCACCATGGCCTTAGCTCGTCCGCCAATCTTGTGTTGAACTGATGCTCGAAAATGCTCAATCATTACTTCCGTCTTTTGAGCAATGTTGTGAGGGTGTAACGTCAAGAATCTCGCTAAAGCCCTAGCAGCTTTTTTTCGTTCTACATTGGTGTCGTCTTCAACTGATTGCACGATACGAAAATAAGTCTCGTATGTTGTATAGTTTTTCAGAACATCAAGAATAAAGCGCTCTTCAATCGCTTGACGCATGGTGTATTCATGAAAAGGTGCCTCACCTGAATCGCCAGGCTCATTGAATACGTGCTTGGTTTTGTATTTTGGCGTAGCTGTAAATGCAAAAAAACTGATATTTGACTGGCGGCCACGCTTCAGCATGCTTCTTATAACGAGGTCTTCGTCATCATCGTCGTTTTCAACTAAATATTGGGCGGCCGTTTCTTCTATGCCTTCCTTGTTGAGTACATACTTCATTTCCATGGCGGTTTCGCCAGATTGAGAACTATGCGCCTCATCAATAATTACTGCGAAGCGTTTACCCTTAGTACTTAGAACAGCGCTGCCTTCGCCTTCTTCCTTGTTCAGCTTTTCGATGGTCTCGGTTACAAAAGGAAATTTCTGAATCGTTGAGATAATTATTGGTGTACCTGTACTTAACGCCCTTACAAGCTGTCGTGTGTCTTCATTAATTTTTTGCACAACACCTTGCTTGTGCTCAAATTGAAAAATAGTGTCCTGCAACTGCTGATCAAGCACACGTCTATCCGTGATAACTACAACAGTATCAAATATCTTTTCATCATCTTTGTTATGCAGACTGGATAACCTATGCGCTAGCCAAGCAATAGAGTTAGACTTACCTGAACCTGCTGAGTGTTGAATAAGATAATTTCTTCCCGCACCATTAGCTTGACTATGGTTGATTAGCTTTCTGACAGCATCTAACTGGTGGTATCGTGGAAATATCATGGTTTCTTTACGAATCTTTTTGATGCCTTTATCCGTAACTACTTTTTTATCGTCAATCTGTAGGTGCATAAAGCGGCCTAGAATATCCATCAGGCTATCGCTCTGAAGAACCTCTCTCCATAAATAGGCCGTTCTGTAGCCGCCATCTGAAGCAGGAGGATTTCCAGCGCCATCGTCGCAACCTAAATTGAAGGGCAAAAAGAATGTCTTATTGCCGCTTAAGCGCGTCGTCATAAACACCAAGTCTTGATCAACGGCAAAATGCACCAATGCGCGTTTCTTAAATTCGAACAGTTTCTCTTTCGGGTCTCTATCTTTTTTATATTGCGTTTTTGCATTCTCCACAGTTTGCCCAGATAGTGGGTTCTTCAACTCCATGGTAATAACGGGTAAGCCATTTAAAAACAGCACAACATCAAGCGACTTCTTATCTTTACTTGAAAAATACAGTTGGCGGGTAAAACTCAATACGTTTGAGCTATATAGTTCAAGGGTTTCAGGGTTTAGTGTTGTGCTAGGCGCAAAGTAAGCGATTTTGATTTTCTTACCGTATGACTTAAAGCCATAGCGCAGTACATTAAGCATGCCTTGCGTTTCGAGTGTTTTGGTCAAATCATCCAAAACGACCTTTTCAGTATCAACCCCATGAATACCTTTCAGATGATCCCAAAGCTTGGTTTGTGTTTTTTGAATAAACGAAATAACACGGGTCGACTCAAAAGCACGATCTGTATCAAAGTCACTAGAAGTGCCTTTTTGGTAACGATCAACGTCAACAAATTGATATTCAATGGCATCTTCCAAACGGTCTTCAGTGTGCCTTTTCATAGATTCTCCTTAACCCACCAACACAGGGCATGCATTTTCTAGTTCTTCTAATTTTATACTCGACAAATCATCGTAGTGATAATGCCTAATACTGTGATCTCTCATGATATAGCCTTCGTCATCCACAAACCGACTGGGGTCATCCATGCATGAAAAAACATATTTCTTCAAATGTAATCGCTTTTTCTCGCCTGTATAAAGGCTAATTATGCTATGAATTGATTTGCACCATGCTTCACTTGCTTTCAGTTGATCTACTAAACCTCCTGGTAGGGAAGCTGATTTAAACTCAATACAGTAAACATAGATTTTTTTATTTAAGAGCTGAAAGACGACAAAATCACAACGCTTAGACCATGGTTTTGCCTCATCATCAAAAAAATGAAAGAGCGGATCGCTGCTACCCTTGCTGTTCTTTTTATCTAAACGAATCGCGATAATATCGCCCTCAAAACCTAAACGAACAGTCTGTAATTTCTCCGAGCCACTAAAGAATATTTTTTCTTCAAGAACTATGCGTCCACTATCCCTCTTAGATACTTCGTAATGTTTTGTATTTAAATACGCTCGAAGACCTCTGAAGTATTTATTTGCATCCACTGCCATCAGGGTTACTCGCTCACAGGTATTTTTATATTTCGGACGTCAATACTGCCCGTGACAGCGCTGGTAATCAGTGCACTACGGTATTCTTCGTAAAGAGATATTGTTTGGGCGCTTACATTATTCATTTCATCGATTTTAATTAGCTGAAAGTTAATGTATTCAACAATGCGCCTTTGCTCTTCAATATTGGGAATGCCAAGACGAAAATCCTTGATAAAATCTTCAGGGATACGTTTTTGCCCACCAGCACCTAGCATCTCCGAAGCTCCGATATCTCTAAATGCATGCGAAATAGTTAAAAAGAAAATATAGTCCGCATCAATTTCCTCTGTAGACCGAAGAACATGAAACTCAGTTGTACCAAATCCAATCCCATTGGTTAGCCCCTTTGCCAGCGAACCTTTGCCATTTTCAAAACATGGGGTAATCTTCGCAACAACAACATCGTTTTCAATAAAATAGGTGTACCCGCTATAAACTTCTTCTAGTGGTTTAGTGGCGCTTGCATCCATACCACCATATTCATTCACGGAATTCATTGGAACAAAAGATACAGGCGTATCGGATTCCATTTGGTTGACTTCAGACTTAACAGGGTTTGTATTTAAGCAAAACCGTAATCGGCGCACATCCCAATGCTCAGGAATATCACCTAACCATTCAACACCAGAAGGCTTCATTTTGGCTTTTCTATCAACTCCCTTAGTAACAGCCTGAGTAATAACAGCGATACGCTGCTCATCCAGCTTCTCAATAAGCGCCTTTTTCTTTTCGATTAGCTGATCGATCTGCTTGGTTTTATGATCCAAAAAATTGACTATTTTTTTCTGCTCATCCCCTATCGGGAGCCATGCATAACAGTTCTTCAAAATGTCTTGAGTGATACTGTATACCTTTACCCCAGATACATTTTTCCTTATTTGAAATCTGAATATTTGAGAGTCGATGAGGTAAGCTAGAAATCTGGCATCATTATTTGTTGCGGGCTTGGCTACAACAGTATGGTAGCCTGCAAATGTGGGGAGCTCACTATTAAGATAGGTAAAATTACCTGACCCTTCAATATCCTCTGAAGTGTCTGCAAAAACGAAATCGCCGTGCTCTAATAGTGACTTCTCGCCGGTTTCCAAATAAGCTTGGTCAACACATTTCAGCTCATGCCGATCTGGATCAACTTCAAAACCAAATTTCGAATGTATCTCGCCATAGTTAATGCAGGGAATACCTTCATCTAGTAAATTTGCTTTAGTTATTCCTAACCCCCGACCAAAGTTAAAAAGATAGCGAAGCTGTTTTAACTCCCAATGTTCGGGTATCGACTCAGGCCACTGAACTTTAGTGTTTTTCCATTTTTTATATGCAGGCAACCCCATTAAATAACCTCCTTCAAGAGGTTTAAAACTTCCTTTTCTAATTCTTTGATTTCAGCTTCAATATCAGACAATTCGCGTGGCGGCTCGTACTGATAGAAATGGCGGTTAAACGGGATCTCATAGCCCAGCTTAGTCTTATCGAAGTCAATCCATGCATCTGGACGATAAGGTAAGACTTCTTCGGCGAGGTACTCTTCACAATGCTGTTCTACCAATGCCAGTAATGCTGTTTTATCAACCTTTCCTTTGTTGATTTTTTTGTTTTCGTACTTCAGTGGTAAGGGCAACGGAATATCAAGCGATAATTGTACGCTTTCCGTATCCCGTAACTCTGAATCTGGTTCTGGATTTCCTTTGCTATCAGTACAAATATCGGCGGACGGGTCGCGCTCGGCCAAGCTACCCGGTGCAAGTAATACTTTCTTTAATGCAGCATCAAGTTTGATTGGACTTGATTTGAACGCTTTAGCAAGTTGCTTCTCGAACTCATCTCTGTTTTTGATCAGCTCACCATTGCCATACTGAGGCGTCATGGTATCAAGCGCTTTTAAAATGTCTTGTTGCTGCTGCTTACCTTCAGCCACTTCCTTCTCTATCGAAGCTTTGTCTTTACGCTTTTTACTGACCGCCAAATTGATAAAATAGGTGCTTTTGGTGAAAGCGGCTATACGCTCATCAGTAACGGCGAAATTTAAGCGCAAAGGTCGCTCAACGGTAATTTTAAGATAGGCGAATTCTTGGTTTAGGAATATTTTGCTAACAAACTGTTCTTTATCTTGATCGCGATATACTTTCTTAGGCAACTCGACATTGGTCTTGATTGCCGAGAGCTTGCGCTTGTCATCATGTTTATAGTCGGCATAGATTTTAGTCAGTTCGGTAATATGATCGGGTTCATTGGGGTTTTCAGGCGTTGCCCCTTCACCCAGTTTTTTGCGTTTATCACCTAAGCTTTTCTTCATCTTCCAGGCGAAGTCAGTCCCATTGATCAGCTGCACCTTGCCTTGTCGTTTGGGGCTTTTACGATTAGTGACAATCCAAATGTAGGTATAGATGCCAGTGTTGTAGAACATCTGATCTGGTAAGCCTATAACGGTTTCGAGCATGTCATTTTCGATGATGTAGCGGCGAATATTGCTTTCTCCGCTACCTGCATCACCTGTAAACAGCGGTGAGCCGTTGAAGACGATAGCAATACGTGAACCTTCACCACCTTTTTCGCCCTTTATTGGGCCAAGAGTGTAGTTTGCTGGTGGAGCCTGCATTTTTGAAATCATGTGCAGTAGAAACAATAATGCACCATCATTGATACGCGGCAGGCCTGGGCCAAATCGACCACTGAAGCCAAGCTTCTCGTGTTCATCCGTTACGAAGTCTTGTTCCGGCTTCCACTCAACACCGAAAGGCGGGTTTGCCGCCATAAAGTGAAAGCATTCGTCAGGGTGGCCATCACCATCCACGCGGCCTGGATAGACTTTGCCAGTGCCCAGTGTGTCGCCAAAGGCAATGTTGCTCATGTCTTCACCTTTGATCATGAAATCAGAACCGCATATTGCGTAGGATTCAGGGTTGTATTCTTGGCCGTATAATCGAACCTCCGCCTTATCGTTTTGTTTAAGGATGGTATTTTCAGAAACAGACAAGATACCGCCTGTGCCGCAGGCCGGATCGTAAATTTTGGTTAACTTCCCCGCCTTATATATTTGCTCTTCGCCACTGAACAACACGTTGACCATTAGCTTGATAACTTCGCGAGGAGTAAAGTGATCTCCGGCTTCTTCATTGGCTTGTTCGTTAAAGCGCCTGACAAGGTCTTCAAACAAGTAGCCCATACCCATGTTGTCTAGTTTATTGGGGTGTAAATCTTGAGCGGCTATTTTTTTAAAAATGTCGAACAGGCGGTTGGCTTCTTCAAGTTTATCGATTTCTTCTTCAAATTTGAATTTTTCTAAAATATTGCGAGCGCGCCTGGAAAAGCCCGTAATGTAGTTATTGAGGTTCTTTGCTAAGCCGTCTGGCTCACCGAGCAACTTTTGAAACGTGAATTCACTGGTGTTGTAGAAATTGATTTTGAATTTATGCGTTAATATTTTTTCAATTTGCTCTTCAGTTTTCTCTTGCCCCTTCAGTTTTTTATATTCTTTGAGAACATCCTGCTTTGACTCTTCAAGCACACAGTCAAGTCTTCTTAGTACGGTGAGGGGAATCATTACCCGTCGGTATTGTGGTGGACGATATGGGCCTCTCAACAGATTGGCAATTTCCCAAATATCGTCACTTTTCTTTTTGTACTGATTGAAATTGCTCATCTAATTTCTCTTCACTTTTCTCAAAAAATCTTAGTTTCTACAATTAGCCTTGTCATCCAACAGTAGTACCACCCATCACTTCTTAACTTTTCTTTCTTCTATCCAACTTTCAATATCGTCTTTTTTAAAGCGCCAGCTTCCACCAACCTTGAAGCCTGGCAGCTTACCCTCTGCTGCCAAGCGATAAGCTGTCTTCTCAGCTAGCTTCAGGTACTTGGCAACTTCTTTCAAAGTCAAAATCTCATCATTCATAGCGTAATCCAATGAATCATCTAGCTGAGAGAATAGGGGAAAATTAAGCAATCGACAACAAACTTATATATTTAGAGGTTTTAGCAATAGACGGCATTTCGTAGGGCATACTTAATCGGATGGAAATGGATGGACAATCGGGTATTTCTCTGCCATAGTTAATCGGATGGAAACGGATGAATGATCGGGTAACATGCTAAACACTGACACATTGGACATTACCAATACGGTTTTAAAACTGATCTCTGAGCTAGATGAGTTTAAGGGCGCGTGGCAGGCTATTGGCCGTATTGCGCCTGAACGCCTATCTAGTCTGCGTCATGTCGCCACCATTGAAAGCATTGGCTCATCTACCCGTATTGAAGGGGTAAAGCTCTCTAACCGCGAAATTGAGCAACTGCTTTCCAATCTCGAAACGCAATCATTTGCCAACAGGGATGAACAAGAAGTTGCAGGGTATGCTGCTGTCATGGAAACTGTATTTGAAAATGCCAAGCATATTCCGCTCACGGTTAACTACATTAAACAGCTACACGGTCAACTGCTCCAATATTCCGATAAAGACACACGGCATCGTGGCGAATACAAAACTCTCTCCAACAGTGTGGAAGCGTTTACGCCCGAAGGGGAAAGCATTGGAGTGATCTTTCAAACAGCAACGCCCTTCGATACCCCGCGCCTTATGGGTGAGCTGATTGAGTGGACAAATAGTGCCCTTAGTGAGCAATCTCTGCACCCTCTACTGATTACCGCAATATTCACCGTGGTGTTTTTGGAGATACATCCTTTTCAGGATGGCAACGGCAGGTTGTCACGCATCCTAACGACATTGCTCCTGTTAAGGGCGGGTTATGCCTATGTGCCTTATAGCTCTCTGGAAAGTGTGATTGAGCAATACAAAGAAAGTTACTATCTTGCCCTGCGCCAAACCCAAGGCACGATCAGAACGGAAACACCTGACTGGCAACCGTGGGTGATCTATTTCCTTAAAGCCCTGAGTAAGCAAAAGGAAAAGCTAGAGGCCAAGATTAAGCGTGAGCGCATTATTATTGGCGAACTGCCCACCCTTTCCGTAGAGATTCTTGAGATCGCCCGCGAGCATGGCAGAGTAACGGTTAATGATGCGGTTAAAGCGACACAAGCCAGCCGTAACACCATCAAAGACCATATGAAGACCCTGCACAACAACGGGTTAGTTGAAAGGCATGGAGCGGGGCGTGGAACGTGGTATTCTTTAGCTTAATGCGCCTTAACATGGCTCGAAAAGGCAACATTTGGGTGGTACACTTGGGTTCTACCTTGAATGCCAGATAGATTTTTAACTTTAAGGTTATCAGTACGTTACAGGCATTCTGAAAGATTTCTGCAATGTGGGTTCAAGTCCTCTCCTGGGCACCATTATAAATAATTCAGTAAAACACCTTTATTACAGTTCCTATTTTGTAC
>JQIA01002079.1_pt1 | contig 10716 bp, 9 predicted proteins | sample 811431 | NCBI WGS metagenome assembly JQIA01 (sample SAMN02998118, study PRJNA258478) | marine sediment metagenome | biome: marine; feature: seafloor; material: sediment; isolation source: oil-polluted sediment collected from 3 locations (0.5 km, 0.7 km and 0.9 km)... | place: USA: Gulf of Mexico ... | reverse complement strand
AAATATTCTGACCGTTTACGGGACTCTCGCAAAAAAACGAACGAGCGCGATGCTATTATTGTTGGGCTTGGAAAAATTGGCGGACAAAAAGCCGTTGTAGCAGCCTTTAACTTTGCCTTTATGGGTGGGTCAATGGGTGCCGCTGTTGGAGAGGGCTTTGTAAAAGCTTCTGAAACAGCCGTAAAAGAAAACGCAGCTCTTGTTGTTGTCCCTGCCTCTGGTGGCGCACGTATGCAAGAAGGTGCCATCTCTTTGATGCAAATGCCACGCACAATCATTGGTGTAACAATGGTAAAAAATGCAGGACTTCCATATATTGTTCTTCTGACAAACCCAACAACGGGTGGTGTAAGTGCCTCTTTCGCAATGGTAGGTGATATTCATATCTCAGAACCAGATGCAATGATCGGCTTCGCAGGAAAACGTGTGATCGAAGAAACAATTCGTGAAAAACTTCCTGAAGATTTCCAAACCGCTGAATTCCTTCTTGACCATGGAATGGTTGATATGGTTGTACCGCGTATGAAACTCAACAAAGAAATTGGTAAAATCCTAACCCTTCTGATGGACACAAAACAAAATTACTGCCCTGATGACAAAAAGAACAAAAATGGTGGTAACAATACACCTCCATCAAAAGGCAAAAAAGGAAGCAGTAATAAAAAATCTGGAAACGTCGCCAGCCTTGATGCTGCACGCGCAGAAAAAAATGTCAAAAAAGCTAAGAAACCAGTAGAGACTAAAAAAGATGTCCCTACTGTTGCCGTAAAAACAGCCTCAAAATAACACACTTCAATGACCACGATAGAAGACAGGCTCTATAGTATTACGGAACGGCTCACAGCCCTATTCCCTAAGAAAATAGACTTGTCTCTTGGGCGCATTGAACGATTTTTAAAACAAATCGATAATCCACATCTAAACATCCCTCCCGCTATTCACGTGGCGGGAACAAACGGCAAGGGCTCAACCATTGCCTTTCTAAGAAGCTGTCTCGAGCATTTAGATTACACCTGTCATGCAATGACTTCGCCCCATCTTGTGCGCTTTAATGAACGTATTATTCTAGCGGGAGATGAAATTACCACTGATCATTTCATGGAACTCCTTGATGAATGCGAAAACATAAATGCGGGCGAGTCTATCTCTTATTTTGAGATGGTGATCGCAGCAACATTTCTTGCATTTTCCCGTACCTCCGCAGATATAAGTCTCGTTGAAACGGGGCTTGGTGGTCGTTTGGATGCTACCAATGTTTTACAAAATCCTTTGGCAACAATCATCACAACAATCTCATTTGATCACACCGACTATCTTGGCAACACACTTACCGACATTGCCTCTGAAAAAGCAGGGATCATGAAGGAAAAAGTACCTTGTATTATCGGGGCACAAACACAAGAGGCTCTTGATGCTGGCATTATGGCTGTCTTTGAAAATCACGCACAAACCTTGAATGTCCCGCTTTTAAGGTTTGGACATGAATGGAATACACAAGAAACATCAACAGGGTTTACCCTCACGCTCAATAACAAAACATATGACTTTCCTGTGCCGTCTCTATTGGGCGCACATCAAATCAAAAATGTTGGCGCGGTACTGGTCACACTCCTCACCACTTATCCAGCAAGTGATATTCAAAAGCTCAGTCAAGCCATTCAAAACACTACATGGCGTGGACGACTCCAAAGGCTAAACACTTATAATGAAAAATACGGGGAAGTATGGCTAGACGGCGGACATAATGATAGCGCTGGACAAGTCCTCGCAGATCAAGCAATACACTGGAGTACCCAAGATAAAAAACCACTCCACCTTATCATAGGTATGGTCAACCGAAAGAACCCAGAAGATTTTTTAACGCCTCTTCTCCCGCATCTTGCAAGCATAACGGTAATAGACATCCCCCATGCTGAGGCAAGCTGGTCTGCACACGCCCTTTCTGAGATCATAAAACCCTTTGCAACATGTCCTGTGAACACAGCCACATCACCAGATGAGGCCCTTATGGCACAAGGAAAAGACACCCGCATCCTCATCGCAGGATCACTTTACTTGGCAGGCGCTATACTTGCAGACATAGAAAACAAAGTTCCTCAAAAAAACGAGTGGTGAAAACCTAGAAACATAGGTAAGATATATGGTGATTTGAAAACACCAATTGAGGCAACAGAGGCAAAGAATGAGTCATAAAATCACCCTTGTAGACGATGATCAGAACATCACCACATCTGTTTCTATGGCGTTAAAAGCCGAAGGATTTGATGTAAATGTTTACAATGACGGGCGTGACGGCTTGGAGGGTATCCAAAAATCACTACCTGACCTCGCGATTTTGGACGTGAAAATGCCACATATGGATGGTATTGAGTTAATCAAAGAACTCCGCAAAGAATACACCTTCCCAATTATTTTTCTGACCTCTAAAGATGATGAGATTGATGAGATTGTTGGACTAAGAATGGGAGCTGATGACTATATCACAAAACCATTTTCTCAACGCCTTCTTGTGGAACGCATACGCGTCCTTTTAAGACGTAAAATGATCGCAGAGGGTCATGAAATCACAGATGAAATCAACGTCATTGTACGTGGTGAATTACGTCTGGATGATGCAAAACATACATGCACATGGCAAAACCAAGCCATCAACTTAACCGTAAGTGAATACCTTCTTTTAAAGGCATTGGTCGAACGTATTGGTCACGTAAAAAGCCGCGACAATCTCATTGATTTTGCTTATGGAAGCGGAGTGTACGTTGATGACAGAACCATTGACTCTCATATCAAGCGTATACGGAAAAAATTCAAAGATATTGATCCAGAATTTAACAATATAGAGACGGTGTATGGTGTCGGATACAAATACAAAGAGATTTCTTAACCGAATTTCAAACAAACTGCCTTCCGCGTTACCTTCATACGCAAGGATACGTTTGAGCACGCCTCACCACGGTCATAAAAAATATCACCCTGCAAGAATGATGCTCACAGTTTTGGGAATTAATCTTATTCCCCTCACTGTGCTTATCTTTTGTTTGGCATTAATCAGTGATCACAGAGAACGCCTCATCAATAATGAGCTTGAGCTTCTATATACACGAACCAGGCTCTATGCCCAAATCATCTCAACAAGCGATCTGCTAAGAGACAACCAACCAATCAGCGCACAAGCCGCAATTGCCTTGCTTGATCTCCCGATGGAAGATTATGCCGTTTTTTTCACAACAGATGGAACGGCACTCATTAATACTGAAAACACACCCATCAACCCACTTAAAAAAGATATCTCCTTTGCAAAACGGCTTGCAGGAAATTTTATTTCATCGCTCATGCAACTTACCCAAGTGGATTTTAATGCTCCACAATATCCACAAACAGATTTGGAAAACCCAAAATCATTTCCTGGTGTGACGGAAAGCCAAAGAGGGCTGAAAAATATAGCGGCATGGACAATTGGCAAAGAACAGCTTCTATTCTCAAGCTCCGTGCCCGTTTCTAGCGATGATGGTACAGAAGGTATACTCTCAATCACTCATTCCGCACAGACACTCACGGCACAAATAGCAAAACTCCAAGAGGACATCTTTAGGATTTTCGTCTCCATTCTCACTCTCTCTATCGCTTTTTCTTTATATCTGGTTGGAACAATAACCAACCCCTTAAGACGACTTGCAAAGTCTGCAGAATCCATCCGTTTTGGCTCACGCCACGGGGCACAAGAAATCCCTGACATGAGCAATCGAGGTGATGAAATAGGGGAGCTCTCTATCGCCCTCAATGGCATGGTTGAAGCTCTTTGGGAACGCATGGGAACCATAGAATCCTTTGCCGCCGATGTATCTCATGAGTTAAAAAATCCAATCACCTCTATTAAAAGTGCTCTTGAAACCTTACAAAAGGTCAAAAGTGAAAAAGACAAAAAAGTACTTCTAAAAATATTAGAGCATGACATAGATCGTCTCGACAGATTGATCACAGATATATCAAAATCCACACGCCTTGATGTTGAACTATCCCAAGGCTCAATGGAACGCTTAAATATCTCAGGCATCATGCAAGACGTACACGGTATTTATCAACTCCAACATCATTACGATCAACTTGATGTCCCTATTGAAATCACGGATAAAACAGCAGGTAAATACTTTATCCTCGGGCGCAAAGAGAAACTGCTCCAAGTTTTCACTAACATCGTGGACAACGCACTTTCCTTCTCTCATAAGGGCGACACAGTCTCCATATTAATTCATGCCATCTCAGATCAAGTCACAATATCTGTTCAAGACATGGGTGTTGGTTTACCCGATAAGAAACTAGAAAAAATCTTCGAACGTTTTTATTCTGATCGCCCGAAAAAGGAAGGCGCGGAACATCACTCAGGTCTGGGGCTTTCAATTGTAAAACAAATTATCAAGGCTCATGACGGTGTCATAGAAGCAGAAAACCTTAAAAATAGTGATGGAGAAATTACGGGTGCATCCTTTAACATCACCTTCCCAATTTACGAAGTGGGGGATAAGGCATGAGTAAAACCACATCCCCTCGTCTCTCGCTCCTTATCGTCACAGGACAGTCTGGTGCAGGCCTATCCTCATCACTTAAATGTTTAGAGGATATTGGCTATGAAGCCCTAGACAACTTCCCTCTTGATCTCTTTCCAGCGCTTTTTGAAAAAAATAGGGAGACCAAAAACCCAAAACCTATTGCTCTTGGCGTAGACACACGTACACGTCAATTTTCAACAGAACAGCTTAAAAAAGCATTGGCAGAAATCGGGGATGCCTCTGCATATAAGATCGTGTTTATTTCATGTCAGGAAGAAAAACTTCAACAGCGTTTTTCGGAAACACGCCGCCCCCATCCCCTTGCGAAAAATCGTACAGTTATTGAGGGCATTCACGCAGAACGTGATATTCTTGCACCTATTCAAGACATGGCTGATATCGTAATTGATACAACCGATCTCTCTATTCACGATCTAAGGCGTACAATTACAGGAATGTTCGGGGATGACAAAGAAAAAACACTAACAATCAACCTCCTCTCTTTTTCCTATAAAAAAGGACTCCCAAGAGCCGCAGATATTGTGTTTGATGTACGTTTTCTGAAAAACCCGCACTGGAATGAAACCCTCAGAGATTTAACAGGTAAGAATGAAGGCGTTGGAAAATACATCCAACAAGACGAGAACTTTTCAGCCTTTCTCAAGCAATTAAAAAACATGCTAAAACTCCTTCTTCCCGCGTATGAGAAAGAAGGAAAGCATTACCTTACAATTGCTTTTGGGTGTACAGGCGGTAAACACCGTTCAGTGTTCTTAGCCGAAACGTTAAATCAATGGCTTATCTTGGAGGACCATTGTTCTCAAGTGCAGCACTTGGAGATTGACTAGGCTCCACCACTGGGCGACATACCCCATCCGCGCTTACACAAAAATCAGTTAGTATTTTATTAGGCATTGCCCCATATCTCCTTATTAATTAAAAATAATGCGTTCTCTTTGGATATCCCTTCGCCATCTTGACGATAGAAAATCACTTTTGCTTGATCATTCTCTTCTTTCTCGGGCACTTCTTGATAATACAAACGTGTGCCCTCTGTATCTTTAGATAGATCAATCAATTCACTCTCTCCATTCAAAAGAGCTACCAAATTCATGATTTTCTTTTCTGATAAAAGATGTTCTTCATGCAGATCTAAAACAGTGTAATCGCCCACCGGTTCATAACCTTTGTCTCCTGCATGCTCTAAGATCATAAATGACCGTTCATGAATGGGATTTTGGCGATAGGAGAACTGTGATGTCTTTTTTGCATCTTTAAAGTCGTCATCTATCATAAAAATGTATCCTCTCTCTTGCTTTATTCCCATGAAATGCGTAGGTTTCAGGAGGAATTTCTAAGCTTTGTACTGGTCTTAGTGTGCCTTGTAAAAGTAAAGATTTCCTAAACAAAAACAGGATTCATATTGAATTTATTAAATTGGAGAAAAATAATGTCAGTAGCCCCACAAGCAGTTGAAAATGACTATAAAGTAAAAGACATCGCATTGGCCGAAGCAGGACGTATACAAATCGATCTAGCACAAGACGAAATGCCAGGATTAATGGCCACACGTGCCGAGTACAAAGACGAGCAACCTTTAAGAGGTGCACGTATCGCAGGATGTCTTCATATGACAGTACAAACAGCTGTTTTGATTGAAACATTAACGGCTCTTGGCGCAGAAGTACGTTGGAGTTCATGTAACATCTTCTCAACACAAGATGAAGCTGCTGCCGCTGTTGCCGCTGCTGGTATTCCTGTTTTTGCTTGGAAAGGCGAAACAGAAGAAGAGGCTGAATGGTGTATTCACCAAACAATCAAAGGTCCAAACAACTGGACACCAAACATGATTTTGGATGACGGTGGGGATTTAACAGCTCTTGTACATAAAGACTACCCAGAACTTATGGCAGACATCAAAGGTGTATCCGAAGAAACAACAACTGGTGTGCTCTTCTTGAAAAAAATGGAAGAAAATGGAAGCTTAAAAGCTCCTGCAATCAACGTAAATGACTCTGTTACAAAATCAAAGTTTGATAACAAGTACGGTTGTCGTGAGTCTCTCGTAGATGCTATTCGCCGTGCAACAGATGTTATGCTTGCTGGTAAAACAGCAGTTGTTTGCGGTTACGGAGACGTTGGTAAAGGCTCTGCACAATCACTTGCATCTCAAGGCGTGCGTGTAACAGTAACAGAGATCGACCCAATTTGTGCACTTCAAGCTGCAATGGACGGTTTTGAAGTCGCAACAATGGAAGACAAAGCGCCTGATGCAGACATCTTTGTAACAACGACTGGGAACAAAGATATCATTACTGTGGATCACATGCGTACAATGAAAGACCGTGCAATCGTATGTAACATCGGCCATTTTGACAATGAAATTCAAGTTGAACCACTTCGCAATATGAAATGGACAAACATCAAACCACAAGTAGATGAAATCACATTCCCAGACGGAAAGCGTATCATTCTTCTTGCAGAAGGTCGTTTGGTTAACCTTGGTTGTGCAACAGGCCACCCATCATTCGTGATGAGTGCATCATTCACAAACCAAACTTTGGCACAAATCGAACTTTGGAAAAATACTGATAAGTACGAAAACAAAGTTTACGTTCTTCCTAAGCATTTGGACGAAAAAGTGGCTGCATTACACCTTGATAAAGTGGGTGCAAAACTAACAGTTCTAAGCAAAGATCAAGCTGATTATATCGGTGTTGAGGTCAAAGGACCGTTCAAAGGCGAAGCATACCGCTACTAAGGTTAATACCTACAAACAAGGAAAACTGTCGTTTTTTCTTGTAATATGAAAAAGAAAACCCTACACCTATATACGAACTTTAGGTGTAGGATATGATGAACACTTCACGACAAGAACTTTTAACGCTCATTGATGGCATTATCGCAGACGAACAACTCGCCTGTAATAAGAAAGATACTGTCTGGAATTTTTCTTCTAACACAGCAAAATCTATCGTTCATAGAATTTTTAAAGGTGACCTCAGACGTAGCCAAGAACCCACTCTCACCCATATTTTTACCGTCTCAGGCATGGATGCCAAGGGTGAATTTATACACTTTATGTCCGAAGAAGAGCGAATCATACGTCTCTTTCATGATTTATTTGAAGACACAGAGCTTGAAATTTCTGATGGGGAAACATGGGGTATGAAAACAGATACCCTCATAAAAATTGATATTTTAACCCGCGGTGAAGACGATCTCTATTTCGACTATATTGTCACATTAGGTCATGATCCTCTATGTGTTGATATAAAACTTGATGACATTCAAGATAACCTCGATCTCTCTGAAAACCTCACCCTGATAAGGGATGTAGAAAAAACCCAAAGAAAGATGATTGCCAATAACTATTTGAAAGCGGTTAAAATGGATAAAATCCCCGCTGGTTACAGCCCTATCTCTTTTGTCGATGATCATTACGACAAAGGAGAACAAAAAACAGCACACCAAATTGTCGAAAAATACTTCACGTGCCCCCCAGCCAATGCAACCGCACCTTCCAAAACCATCTCTTGCGTCCTTAATTAATAAATATCTCGCTTCCCTCGACTCTGTTTTTTGATAGACTAAGAACATGTCTATACAAAAGAAAGATTCGTTGTTTAAAAGCTGGCTTCCAACTGGGAAAAAGGGTGGTGCTCAACTAGAACGCCTTAAAGTCTTTCTGGATTCTGCCCCTGGTGAATATTTTGGATGGTCAGAGAAATCAGATACCCTGCTCTATAGCCCCGGCTTTTCAAGACTATTTGGTGTGGACTCTCTATCTTCTCATGAAGAAATTCAAAATAATTTAGAGCCTTTCGATGCAGCAAGCTTTGAAGCAACACTAAAAAGCTATCAAAAAGACCCGCGGACAAAAGAGCTAATCGTACAGACATATAACGGACGCTACCTTGAGCTGTCTTTTCGTTGGGGCGAAAGCGACAACCTTCATTACCATGTAATTTGGGCACGTGACATTACTGATGTTCATAAAGCCCACCAAAAAATTCAAGAAAAAACAGAAGAATACAATACAGATATTAAGCGCCTTCAACATATTCTAGATGCTCTCCCTCAGCCTATTTGGATCAGAGATTCCGCAGGAAAAATCACATGGTGCAACAGCGCCTATGGCGACGCCTTTGGGAAAACAACAACTGAAATTATCGAAGTACAGAAAAATATCTCTATCAAGCCTAAGGGAGCGAGTAAGAAAGTAACGTCTGAGGCCATAGCCGCCAAAGCCCTCAAAACTGGACAACCTCAAACCTTAGATGGACACGGAATCGTAAAAGGCGAACGCCTTAGCATCCAAATCCAAGAAAAGCCTTACGCAAATCTTGATATCACAGTTGGACTAGCAGAAAACTTAACATGGAAAGAGGAAGTAGAATCCAAGAACAAAAGGAACATGAGCGGATATCACACTGTTTTGGGGTCACTCCAAACAGCTGTCGCACTATATGACGCAGATCAGCACCTAGAATTTTATAACGCAGGCTTCTCACAACTTTGGCAATTAGAAGAAAGCTGGCTTAACCAGAAACCAAAGCTCGGAGATATTCTCGAAAAGCTCAGAGAAACCCGCAGACTCCCAGAACAAACAAACTTCAAAGATTATAAGCGCGGATGGACGGACATGTTCACCAAACTTATCGATACACATAGCGATATGATCGTTCTCCCCGATGGAACAGTACTCAGAACACAGGTTATTCCCCATCCTATGGGCGGATTAAGCCACGTCTATGAAGATGTAACAAGCAACCTTGAGCTAGAGTCCTCTTACAACACATTGATGGCGGTACAAAAAGAAACCATCGACAACCTAACTGAAGGGGTTGTTGTGTATGGAAGTGATGGACGATTAAAGCTATGGAACCATACATTTAAAAAGCTTTGGGGGCTAAATCCAGAAGATTTAGAAGGCGAGCCTCACATCACAAAAATATTTGATCGCACCAAGGAGTTCTTCGAGGAAGATTTCTGGGTGGATCGTAAGAAATTCATTCTTAGTGCCCTTGAAAGCAGAACTCAAAGTCGTACGTTACTAGAGCGTAAAGACGACACGGTTATAAACTTTTCTTCTATGCCTCTACCTGATGGGGGGATGCTGTTTACCTATGCTGATGTCACTGACACCATTCGCGTGGAAGAAGCTCTACGTGAAAAGAACACTGCTCTTGAAACCGCAGAACAGCTTAAAACAGACTTCTTGGCAAAAATTTCATATCAATTAAGAACACCACTCAGTGCTCTCATCGGGTTTAATGACATCCTTGATCATGAATATTTTGGACCATTGAACGAAAAACAAAAAGAATATACACAAGGCATGAAGGATGCGGGACAAAGCCTCAAAAACCTCATTGATGATATCCTTGATCTTACGAGCATTGAGGCAGGTATTATCTGCTTGGAAACTGAAGAGACCGTAATCTCTGAGCTTTTGAAAACAATCAAAGACAGCACTCAAGATTGGGCAGATCACAAACAAATCCGTATTGATCTCAAATGTCCAAAAACAATTGGCACGATTAATATAGATAGCAAGCGTATCAAACATGCGATCACACACCTTATTCGTAACGCAATTAACTTCACGCCTGAAAAGGGCGCAATCCACATAGCGGTAAAGAAACAAAAAGAAAATGTACTCATCTCAATTCAAGATACGGGTGATGGCATTCCACAAGAACACCTCAATCAAATTTTTAAACCATTTGAAAAATCTGCACCAACTGAGCAGAAAAACATAAGTGGTGGAGCTGGTCTTGGTCTAACGCTTGTTAAAAACATTGTTGAACTTCACAGAGGCTCAATCACTGTCGAAAGCATGGAAAACAAAGGAACGACAGTCACCCTGTCCTTCCCGCTTTAAACACGCCAAATGTCACGAACACTTTCCCATTGTGTCACCCGTTGAAAAACGGGGTCTGGCAAGTTTATTGTGTCTCTGTCATAACAGCATTTTAAGCATAAAAAAAGAGCGCCATAAAGGCGCTCTCTCTAATTCTTATATCAAGCTTCGATTAGAAGTTGATTTGTGTACCCAAAAGAAGAGATGTAGCATCTGCATCTACAGAACCACTTTCCATGTCAACATAGCTGATTGATCCACGGAAGCTCATGCCTGGGCCGTATGAATAAACAACACCACCTG
>JQIA01002078.1_pt1 | contig 10720 bp, 7 predicted proteins | sample 811431 | NCBI WGS metagenome assembly JQIA01 (sample SAMN02998118, study PRJNA258478) | marine sediment metagenome | biome: marine; feature: seafloor; material: sediment; isolation source: oil-polluted sediment collected from 3 locations (0.5 km, 0.7 km and 0.9 km)... | place: USA: Gulf of Mexico ... | reverse complement strand
ATACCGTATTCTGTAACAACAATATCTCTTAAATGTTTTGTAACAGAGCAATGGCCATAGTTGAAAACAACATTTGAAGCAAGACTTTTGCCGGCACCCCTCGTACTTCTGATCATCATGATAAGACGTCCGTCAGGAAGCGCATGCGCCATGGAAACAAAATTGTACTGCCCGCCGATACCACTTATGACTCTACCATCTTCAAGCTGATCAGACGTTATCGCACCTAAAAGGTTAACCATCATACCGGCATTAACAAAACGTCCGTCTTTTCTCTGAAGCGCTCTAAGCTCTTCTCCACCATAGAGCTGATTTACCTTTTCAACACCGGACATTCCAAATTGCTGTCTCTCTTCTTCACTCATTTCATTAAGAGCCTGGTAAAAAGCCTTAGGCCCCAGAAAAAAAGCACCGAGAATAACGGTTCCTTTTTTAAGCTCTGTACCGATAAGCTTTTTGAACTCATTAAGGTTATTATCATCTCTAAGATCTGCAGAGTATTTCTCACCGCCATCGACAACAAAACCATCTTCAAAAGTAAGGCCTTCTTTTAAAATCCCGAATTCAGTTAGAAATTCAAAATCTTTCACTTTCAGCTTTTTATGAATTGCCTTTTTCTCAAAAAGAAGATCGAAGATATCTGAAGGAATTTTATCCGCTGACAATTTATTTTCATTTATCAGCTTCATAAGCGGAACACTCTCGAAAACTTTTCGTTTTAAGATACCACTTTTATACATCTGCATAAAGGCATCTACAAACATTTCACTCGAACCGTAAAGCCCCTGCTCAAAGGCATCTAATCCACCAAGTTTTTCAACAAGATCCTTGTACCTGTCAAGAATCCCTGCTTTTTTTACAACCTCATTGTAGACACCGTTTTCTGTCTGTCTCAATTCAAGGCCAGAAACAATACCATCGCCTAGAGCCCCGATACCAACCTGAATAGTACCGCCGTCTTTGATTAGAGTACTAACATTAAGGCCGATCATATGGTCTTTTATCACAACAGCATCTTTTGGTGGCCCAAAAAGAGGATAGTTACAATCCGGATTATCGATAACGATATCATAAACGTCAGGCTCAATGATTGCGTCACCATACATGAATGGCAGATTCGGATTTACCTCAGCGATAATAGCAACCTTCCCACCGTTAGCTCTCTGTTTTTCTAATTGTTCAACACCTTCAACACAAATATCAGTGTTGCAACCCATAGAAAAAATCTGCTTTCCATTTTCCTCACGAGATGCCACCATCTGGCCAAAGACATTATAACCATAATCCGTTGCATCACGAATAACATGGGTATAATTAGAGGCCATATGATTCTGCTGAGCAACAGCATTCCCCATATAGCCGCCAGCTTTAAAGAAAAACTCGAGAATCTCAACATTTGAAGGCAGTTTGCCAGCTCGAAAATCAAGCATATAATCAAAATCCGGGGTACCTTCAAAAACACGGGCCACAAGAGGCTCAAGCATTCGTCTTTCAAGTTCACTTGAAGGCGTCGGCTTTTCAAGTGCAAGAGCCGTCATTATCGTTAAAGATATACTGGAATCTTTTTTTGCCCGTTGGTAGAGAGCATTTATAAACCGTGATGGCTTACCTAGCGCGAGCGGCATTCCGAATTTAATCTCCTTTCCGACCTTTGCAATTAATGCATCAACACTTTTTTCTATATCGTCATACACAACACCCGTTTGTCCAGCCATACAAACAACCTCCGTAAATTATAAATAAATCTGACCCTTATAGACCGTCATCAAAAAAACAAATACGAGTCATCTCGTTGAACATAGTTTACACTCAATACCCATGTTCTTTTAATTAATCGCAGATTTTAGGGGACATTTTTGGAAAAGTCAACAAGTAATATCAGAACAAAAAAAGCAGAAAGCCTTATTCTTAGAGTATTTGCGTTACAATCATATTAAAGGAAAAACAGGAGCTGGTTTTACTGGAAAGAAAGTGGTGGCGTTCGCTTAGTATAAACATAAAAAAACCCGCTGTTTCTCAAAGAAACAGCGGGTTTTCAATTCAATATGACGGCGAAGTTTAGATTGCGCCAGACATCTTAAGTGCGTTTACAACAATCTTTTGCATCAGCTTTTCCTTGGTGCCATCTGGCTTGTCAAGCTGCATGCGCTCAAGATAAGGTACAGCTTCTGCAGGTGGCGCTGTGAACCAGGACCCCAGAACACCCTTCATAGCTCCCAACTTGCTTTCTTCAGCCGCAGCCTTGAAAGTTCTCAGTGCTTTTCCGAGAACGATCTCGTCTGGTAAAAAAGACGTTCCATATGGGAAAGCTGGAAAAAGACCTTTTTCTCTTGCCGCTGCAAGCGTTTGTTCTAGCCTTTCAGGAGTATTGTTTCTGTATTTTGCAGGAATTTCATAATCAGCAGGTACTTTACCTGCATTTTTGGCCTGCTCGAGAAGTTCATCCTGGAATCTGGAATCGGCAACGTTAATCAGGCTGGTAGCAATGTGCCTGTCGCTCTTTCCGCGGAGATCTGCAATCCCGTATTCAGTAATGATGATGTCACGAAGATGACGAGGTACAGTTGTGTGTCCGTAATTGAAAACAACATTTGATACACAGTTTTTACCTGCACCACGTGTACTTCGGATCATGAGCGCGCCACGTCCGTCGTCCAAAGCATGGGCAAGGGCAACGAAATTGTACTGACCACCAACACCACTGACAACTTTACCATTTGCAAGTCCGTCTGATACGACAGCACCCGACAGAGTAACCATAAGACCGGCATTGATGAAACGTCCGTTTTTCCGGTGGAGAACTTTTAGTTCTTCACTGAGGTATTTGTTGTTTGCGTAAAGCTGGTTGACATTCAACACACTGGTCATATTGATTTCCATACGCTCTTCTTCAGTCATGTTACGAACGCTGTCATAGAAATCATCTGGCCCAACAAAGAAACCGGCATGAATCCAAACACCTTTTTTGAGTTTTGCACCCAGACAGTTATCAGCAATAGCTTTCATATTAGCGCTGTCTGTTAAGTCAGCTGAATATCGTGCGTCACCATCTACGATGAATCCGTCTTCCAGGCTAAGTCCTTCTTTGAGGACACCGAATTCAACCAGCATATCGAAATCGATTTTGATCATTTTCTTGTGGATTGAGCCGTTCTTTAAGAGAGCTTCAAGGGCTGCGGGTGTAACGACACCGTCCTTAATCACCTCATCATGAACCAGACGGTGGATGTGAATATTATCATAGCAACGACGTTTCATGAGACCGTTTTGATAGAGCTGCAAAAAGCCGTCAACAAACATTTCTGTTGAACCGTAAAGCCCTTTATCAAAAGTATCCAGACCACCCCACTCGTCAATCATTTCTTTTGAAGAATCAAGAAGCCCCGAACGTTCTACAGTAGCTTTGTACTCTTCATTATTCTTATGACGACAGATCAGACCATAAGCCACGGCATCTCCAAGTGAGCCGATACCTACCTGAAGGGTTCCATCGTCTTTAATGAGTGTACTGGTATTCAAACCAATCATGTGGTCCACTGTATCGACAGGCTCACGAGGAACAGCGAAAAGACGGGTTTCGATCTCAGCGTTGTCAAGAACCGCATCAAACATCGAAGGATCCCCCACAGCATCGCCATACATGAATGGCAGATGGGTATTAGTCTCACCAATAGCAATGGTAGGTTTTCCATCTTTTACCTCACGTTCTTTCATGAGGTCAAGAGCATCCATAGCCGTATCTCCATTACAACCCACACTGTACTTCAACTGACCGTCTATTTCTTTTTGTCCTATCAGAGCACCAGCTACGTTCATACCGTTACCAACAACGTCACGGGCCGCAAATGTATAGTTTGTGCTGATGTAGTTTTGCTGCATATGTGCATTGTTCATGAAAGCACCGGCTTTGTAGAAAAATTCACTGACTTCAACATTCGGGGGAAGTGTTTGCTTTCTTGCATCTGCTGCGTATTCGAGTTCTATATATCCGTCCCAGAGTCTTTCTCTGATCGGCTCCAACATTCGGCGCTCAAGATCACTGGACCATGTAGGAGGCTCAAGTGAAAGCGCTGTAATAATTCGAAGACTCATTTCGGGATCTTTTTTGGCTCTTCGGTATAAGGCATTGATGATGTTATTAGGTTTTCCGAGGCCCAACTGGGTACCGAAAGTGATATCCTTTCCAACCTTTTCTATAACGAAGTCTATAAGTTTTTCTGGGTCTTTAAAAATGACCGGGTCTTTTGCAGCTGTCATGATCCCCCCTGTTAACGGTGATTAAATTATATTTTTAATATTTAGTTACAACCTTCTAAAAAGATTCCACATACTTCTATAGGATTCCAAATAAAAAATCCAGACCATGCATAAAAAAAAATACAATTTTTTTTATGCAGCCTCAACATTACACATATGTAAAACCACACAAACAACGCTACAACAAACTGTAATTACAACAATATAATACTTTCCGCAACATCATTCCAACCTGAGATCATATTTGAGAACGCAGTTCATTTTTTCAGGAATTATGATTTGTATAACGAATTTTGTTTCAGATTTTTTCTCTACAAATAGTTTGTGTACAATGTTTATGGTTCCAAATGTGAAACAAAATACAAAACGCGGTTATGGAGTAACGAGGAAATCTAAGAAAATTGTGTTTAGAAAAACTAATTTCGACACCTAACTCAACAGCAAAGAAAATAAGGGATATCAAAGATTTATTTAACTTTCATCTCAGCAATTTCCATTAACGAAAATCGGCTTTGCCTCGGATTTACCCAGATGCTCTTCGATAACCTGAAGTTGAATTTCAAGGTCTTTAACCTCAGTCTGCCAAAACATTTCACTTCCCCAGTCGGGAAAGGTTGTTTTAAATTTATAGTCATTGGACTGCTTACTGCACCAGGCAAGAAAATAAATAATCCTCATCGCACGCAACGGCTCTATCAATCTTAAAGTTCTATCATCAAATTCTCTGAACTGCTCATATCCCTGAAGCAAAAGATTCATCTCTCTTTTCGATTCATTTGCGTAATCACCGAGAAGAAGCCATAAATCCTGAATGGGTGGCCCTGTCATCATGTCATCAAAATCAATCATCATTAGTCCCTCACCGGGTCTGTGAAGAAAGTTTTTCAAATGGCAATCACCATGGAGCCTTATAAAATCTATATCATCGAAAAGGCCTACAGAAATATCAAAAATCCTTGAGGTAATATCTTTGAAACGGTTCAGGTAAACCGGTGAAACAAACCCTCCGTCAGTCAGCTGTGCAATATCACCAATCGTCGAAAATGAAGGATGCAGCCTGATTCTTGATGTCGCTTCTTTTTCAGCACCTGCAACGTGAATTCTCCCAACGATGCGGCCCATTCTTTTCCAGTCTTCGTCGTCAATTATTTCCATTTCACGACCGGATCTTTTTGGAAAAACAGCAAAGTAAATACCTTCCACTTCACCAATCGTTTTACCAGTATCAAGAACCATAGGCGCTACAACCGGGATTTCATTTTCAGCACAGGCAATAACAAAATCATGTTCATCAATCAGTGCCTCAAGTGCCCATCGGCCCGGGCGATAGAATTTTACTACAAACCGGGTATCGTCCATTGCTAAAAGTTCATATACCCTGTTGATATAACTCGGCAATGGAGAGGTTAGCCCGGTCAAACGATGTCCAATGGCTTTTTCAACACAATTTAATATAACATCGGGGGTTAACACCCCAAAATCAGAGACCTGATTCAAACGATTTCTCCTTCAAAATAAGTAACGGTACAGTACACCTTTAATAATCTACCTAAAAATTGCACACGACCCCGGAATGAACTGTAAAATCTGGTACGGGTCCGGCAAGGTCTTCAGAAAAGGCAAACTCGAAGCCTAAGCGTTTTGTATATTTATAATGAAAACCAAATGTTAATTCTACACCGGGGTTATCAAAGATCTTTATACCGGTATCGAAGGGTGAAGTAAAGCAGTTCAACTGAGCATGCAGTGTCCATTTAGCATTCAACAAATAGGAAACTCCGGTAAAAAATGTTGCCATATTGGTAATAGAAACATCTGCCCCCAACGTTTCAGGTTGTTCAAGGAGAACAAAACCAGGGTTGAAATAATAAATAACCCTGTCCCTGGAAAATTGCGTCAGTAGGAAAAAGCCATGGTCATACCCCTTGCTGCTCAGACCCTGTTCAAAATCTCCTACAGGTATCTTTAAGCTGTATTTCACAGCTGAGCTGAAAGAATATCCTGAATCCTTAAACAAAGCGCTCTCTTTAGACAGCCGGACTTTTACTGAGACTACACTGTCGGCGACTTTAAATCCTTCATTTTCTACCTGAAGCCAGTACGGTCCATCGGTTTCCATCATATAGTAATTAAACTCATTGTGGGGTCTCTCACTTCTGCCGTAGTCAGGAAAACTACCGGCACTGTGGTATTCATCTAAGAAGCCATCGAGAAACCCCGTTCCCATATCAACAAAAGATGTAACAGCAGAAACAGAAACACCGTCACAAGGAGCAAATTCAAAAAGAACTGAGACGGTTGTCATCTCAAAGTCCATCAAAACTTCCCAGTCATCAGTTTCTTCATCTATGAAAACACTTGTATAATCTATCGATGCAGATAGATTGAAAGGACCGGACTCCAGAGTACCGGGAGCATCCGGTGAGGGTGTCAAAAACATTAAAAGAGCCGGAAACCTGTTGTTGCTGTTTAAAGGAGAGGCAATACTAATAACACTACATGCAGCAATAAAAGTACATATAACCAGTATCAATTTTAAAGAATATATGCCGTTAAAATTAATTTTCATAAAACAATCATTCGCCTTCGAAATATCAGTTTCTGGTTAAGCTATTGAGTGGTTTCATGCCCAATATGTTTAGAGTTGTAAATTTGATAAAAATATAAATAAGCGAAAAAAACAATAGTGGAAAAAGCAGGCAATCGAACAGGTACCCTGTGATTAATTTAATCGTCCAGACTGCTATTTGACCCGTTTGAATTTTCAAATAGTTACCAAGTTTCAGCAGGTTTATTTTTATTTTTTTATAATGTGTATTAAGATTCAGCTTACTCACCCAGGACTCATTTAAATTCTCACTCTCTGGGAAAAGTCTGTTTGACAAAGCATCTGCAGACAGCTCTTTTTTCACCGATAAAAACCCATTATGAGCTTCTTCGATCAAGGGATTGGTAATCTTTGCAGACAAAAAAGCGGCACCCCTTATTGAAACAGGCAGTATCAGATACAGTGCAATTGTAAAAACAGATACGAACATTATGGCACTTTTAAACAATTCAACAATCCGACTTTCAGTTTTTGCAAAAAGGTGAAACATATATAAACCAAAGATCAAAGCAAACAGAAGGCTGAGGCACCAATGATTCATAAGAGCCACAATCTGAAGAATAAGCTGAGTTGCAAGAATAATGGTTCCACCTGTCAGGGCAGCTTTCCAGGCAATATCAACATAATCATAAACAGACTGAACAATATCCCCTATTTCAAGATTAAAACCGACGCCAACTTCAGAACCCTCAATAATTGCAAGGCCGCTTTTTATGCCGGATAATATCAAAAAACCCTTCAGTGATTTGTCAAAAGAGTCTTCCAGATATTTTTTATTATATTCAGTCACTTTCTCTGCACCCAGGATAGATGCCGTTTTTTCCATGTAACCACTGGCACTTAATATAATACATGCAAAAAGAACTATAGCGATCACTGCTTTTTTAATATTGGAAGAATTCATGAAAAAACCACCTTTTTTATTAGAGGTAAAATCATCAAGAGTTGAAACCTGAGCCTATTATAAAATGTCGACTTTTTACTTTTTTAATCCTCCCATACAACCCAATATATTAATGGACAAAATCAAAAAAATAGTATTCAATAATCAACAGTGTACTTATACAGTCATAATCAGTATACGTCCACGTATAATCTTAACATCTTATGAAGCACTTATTTAGTATCGAAACGATTTCAAAAACATACGGAGTATTTATGAAAAAAATCATCTCAATTATTTCACTTGTTTTACTTTTCAGTCAGCCGGCATTTGCTGAACGGCTTAGTGGTTCAGGCTTTGGAGCAACCAAAGAAGATGCCAAAAAAGAGGCTCTTGCGGATCTTTCACAGAATATCAAAGTTGAAGTAAAAAGTGAATTTTCAAGTGTTATTTCTCAGAGGAACCAGAGTGTCGATGAGCTTAAAACAAAAGCAATACATTTAAAATCCGACCTGCCAATTTTAGGAGCTGAGTTTGATGAACTGGTATCCCAAAAAGGGTTTCTTGCTGAAGCCATCCTTCACTTTTCACAGGTAAGGCTCTACGAACTTGAGTTGAAAAAAATAAAAAACCTGATCACCAAAAACCTTGTCAATTACAAAAATGCGCCAACAAATGCAGGTAAAGTGACAGCTCTTAAAACGATCCTGACAAATATTGACCAGTACTATAAATACAGAATTGTCGCCCAATTAATGAACAGTAAAAAAATCCCTGAAATAAAAACCACAGAAACAGAGATTAAAAACCGCCTGAAAAGACTTGAAAAAAAGGCTGACACTATTAATTTTGGGGTAAAAGTTCTAACACGAGACATAAAAAAGAAGAGAATTTATATTTACCCGCCAACGGCAGAACGTTCCAGTGAAATAACTCAGTTTGGAAGCGCTTTAAAAGATCATCTCTCAAAATACCTAACCACTGTTGAAAGCCCCGTTAAAGCAATGTACTTCCTTTCAGGCGAATACAAAATCCTTAAGAACGGTATCGAACTTACCTGTCGCCTGAATGATAAAAAAGGCGACACAATCAAAACAGCGATGACCTTTTTTCTACCGTCTGCCTATAAAGGTTACCAAACGGAGCCGACAACACTTGATTTCGAGAAAATGCTGAAATCAGGATATATTGTTTCAGGTGACTTCAAAGTCGACATAAAAACTGAAAAAGGAAAGCGGGATCTCCTCTATAAAAACGGCGATTCCATGCACCTCTTTGTTAAAATGAATAAACCCGGTTATTTTTATTTTATCATTCATAATTTAAAAGATGAAAAATACTCATACATCGTTAACTTCAATGAGGCGCAAAGCAATCGAAAATTCGTTTATCATATCAACGGTGATCTGGTAAATAAATGGATTGAACTGGGTGAGTTCAGTGTTGTAGCGCCTTTCGGCGTTGAAACACTCCAGCTGTTTGCATCAACCAACGATATCGTTGACAGCGTACCTGTAAGTTTTTTTGATAATAAGACACAGCTGTTTAAACTCGGTTCAAAAAAACAGAAGTCTAATCCGGTAAAAGCAATGGCTACAACACGGGGTCTTATCATGAAAAAGAAAGTTGCAACAGCTGAAGCCTCACTCGTATTTACTTCTATGGATCGCACAAAATAAATTTTTCTTTGTAGTTATATGAAGGAACTGTTCAACCAGTTCCTTCATGGTTTCCCCAACCCTCAGTAGCCAAAACCACAACCAGATATTTTTTGCATTTGAAGAAAAGTATAATCGTATTAATTATTTATAAATATTTGTAGACTAAACATCCCGCCTGTCCGTCATAGAGATTAAAACAAAGGATTTGAAACTATTTAATTATGCCTAAAAACAGTGACAACATTATCAGACTTGCAGACGGAGCAAAAAAAGGGAATTCACAGGCTATTGATAAGCTTGTGACAATTTACCATCAGGACATTTATAAAATGGTTTTTTACAGAACAGGTTCACAGATGGATGCGGAAGATATTACACAGGAAATTTTTATTAAAATGGTAAAAAGCATAAAAAACATCCGTAACACCTCTCTTTTTAAAGCATGGCTCTATCGGATTGCAGTCAATAAAATTACTGATCATTATCGAAAAAAAGCAGTTTTATCCATTTTTGTAAACCGCCCGGTAACTGAGGAAGAGTCCTCCTGTTTAAATGAGGATCAGTCAGGTTTTTTAATGAAAAAAGAGTTTTATGCGAGTCTTTTCGATTTTACCAAGATGCTATCAAAACGTGAAAAAGAAATCTTCCTATTACGTTTTATTGACCAGCTCAGCATTAAGGAAATTGCAGAAACACTACACAAAAGCGAGAGTACGGTAAAAACACATCTTTATAGAAGTATAAAAAAATTCAAAAGCAATACCGAGTTTAGAAACCTGTTAGGAGGGGATCATGAAAATTAAACAAAATAAAAAAGATAATTTCAGTAACCCCGCTTCAGGGAAAATTGAGATCTCTGAAGAGCTTCAATCAGAATTAAGCACCCTTAGCAAAATGGCAAACAATTTCTCTCCAAAACCTTTAAACCCAATTGAAATTCCAGAGCAAAGACCATTTTCGTTCAACTATATGACCCCTGTTATGGCCTGCAGCTTAGCTCTGTTACTGGTGTTCTTCACCTATAAAATTTACGTACCTTCGGGTACAAATAAATTGGTAAACCTTGAAACTATTTACCAGGAGATTGAAACCGATGAAATCTTCATGGACGAGGTAAATTCTCTGGTTGAAGAAATTGCTTATTCAGATTTTTACCCCGAAACGACTACCGTTGAAAGTAAATATGATTTTTCAGATGACTTTATTGAAGTGATTGTTCCTATTTAACAGGAACAAATTTTGATGGCGTCGTAAAAAGTCCCATCTACTGCGTTTTAGTGCCTGGCCAGACTTTTGACGTACCATATGTAC
>JQIA01002077.1_pt1 | contig 10721 bp, 11 predicted proteins | sample 811431 | NCBI WGS metagenome assembly JQIA01 (sample SAMN02998118, study PRJNA258478) | marine sediment metagenome | biome: marine; feature: seafloor; material: sediment; isolation source: oil-polluted sediment collected from 3 locations (0.5 km, 0.7 km and 0.9 km)... | place: USA: Gulf of Mexico ... | reverse complement strand
CCTGCAACCTGAGTAATCTCCGCAACAACTACACTATTACACTATTGGAGAGGGAATCATGAAACGTCGCTTATTTTTACTCTTAGGAATCAAAGCCGCTGTCGGGCTTGTTTTGGCTCAGGCCACACCGGCCTGGGCTCTTCCCCGAATCTCCGGGCAAAACAACTCCAGAGCACTGTCATTCTATCATACCCATACACACGAACACCTGACCATCACCTATGCGAACGCCGGGACATATGACCCGGTCGCCTTGAAAAGAATCAATACCTATCTCAGGGATTTTCGTACGTCGGAGACCTACCCGATTGATCCGACCCTGCTCGATATTCTTTGGAAAATGCAACAAAAGATGCGCTGCAACAGAACCTATGAGATTATTTCCGGTTATCGATCTCCTGCAACGAACAACAAACTGCGCAGCAGGAGCAGAGGGGTCGCGAAACGGAGCCTGCACATGAAGGGCATGGCTGTGGATATCCGCCTGAGCGGGCAAAACACCCGCCTTGTTCGGGACTGTGCAGTGTCCCTCCAGTTTGGCGGGGTGGGCTATTATGCTGCCTCCGATTTTGTTCATATCGACACAGGCAAGGTGCGAACCTGGTAATTCTGCAAGAAAAATTCCGGCAAACAGGATCGCTTTTGAGTAACCGCGACCCCCGGTTCCGGGCAAAGAACACCTTGGCAGCACCTGATTGATTCCTGCGGAGATAGGGTAAATCCTCTTGACTTTTAGCTCTAGGTAGCTACAATGTAATTACTAAAATCAAGAGGAGAGACTCATGAGAGCACGAGTAATAAAAATTGGTAATTCACAAGGGCTACGTATTCCAAAACCCATTCTTGAACAAACAGGCATCATGGATGATGTTGAAATAGAGGTTGAAAAAGATCAAATCATCATCCGACCAGTCACAAATGCCCGTGAGGGCTGGGATGCCGCTTTTAAAATTATGGGTGAGCAAGGTGACGACAAACCTCTTACTGACGACAGCATTTCAAATGCATGGGATGATGACGAATGGCAATGGTAGTCAAACGCTTTGATGTTTACTTGGTCAATCTTGATCCCATTGTTGGATCAGAAATTCAGAAAACCAAGCCGTGCCTGATCATCTCACCTGACGAGATGAATCGAAACATTCGAACCGTGATTATAGCCCCGATGACCTCGACACAAAAAGATTACCCTACCCGTGTATCCTGTCTCTTTACAAAGAAACAAGGGCAAATCGTCTTGGATCAGATACGAACAATAGAGACAACACGACTTATTAAAAAGCTTGGTACTCTTGATTCCAGAGCCCAATCAGGTGTTATTGCAATCTTGCAGAGATTATTTGCATTTTAAGAAGCCCCATCTTTTCTATACCAGCCCATGTTCACCCTGTCCCCCGACGACTTCCAAGCCATAAAGCTCTCCCTTCAGGTAGCAATCACCGCAACCGTGCTGGCCCTGCCACTCGGCTTTGCCGTGGCCTACCTGCTGGCTCTGAGCAATATGCGCGGCAAGGCCCTGCTGGAGGGCCTGGTCAACCTGCCCCTGGTGCTGCCGCCAGTGGTGACCGGTTACCTTCTGCTCCTGCTCTTTGGTCGTAAAGGCTGGCTCGGCGGACTGCTGGACAAATTCGATATTCGCATTATCTTCACCCTACGGGGAGCAGTCATCGCTTCTGCCGTGGTTGGCTTCCCCCTGCTGGTCCGCTCCATCCGCATCGGCATGGAGGGCATCGACCGCCAATACATCCAGGCTTCCAGGACCCTGGGCGCAAAGTGGTGGGATACCCTGTTCACAATCACCGTGCCCCTGTGCAGCCGGGCGATCCTTGCTGGCATGACCCTGATGTTTGCCCGCAGCCTGGGCGAATTCGGAGCCACCATCGTGCTGGCCGGTAATATTCCCGGTGTCACCCAGACCATCCCGCTGGCCATTTATGGGTACACCAGCACGCCGGGTGGCGACAGCATGGCCCTGTCTCTCTGCCTGATCTCCATCCTGCTCTCCTTTGCCGTGCTCCTGATCGGCGAGGCAGCCAACCGCACTCTGGCAAGGAGGTAGGCTCATGTTTCTCGAAGTGAATGTGACCAAGAATTTTCCCGACTTCACCTGTCATGCCGCCTTCTCTCTGAAAACGAAAAAATGCGGGGTGTTCGGACCATCAGGCAGCGGCAAATCCACCCTCATGCACATGCTGGCCGGGCTGCTGGAGCCGGACAAGGGCTTTATCCGCCTGAACGGACGCGCCCTCTTTGATCGGGAGCAGAAGATCAGTTTGCCGCCGGATCAACGACGAGTGGGCGTAGTTTTTCAGCATGCCCACCTCTTCCCGCATATGAGCGTGCAACGCAACCTGTTTTACGGCATGAACCGGCTGCCCAAGCAAGAGCGTAATATTGATCCGGCTCACCTGATTGAGATCCTCCAGATCGACAAACTGCTGACCCGCAACGTGACCAAGCTCTCTGGCGGCGAACGGCAGCGGGTGGCCTTGGGTCGCACCATTCTGGCCTGCCCGCAGCTCATCCTGCTCGACGAGCCGCTCTCCGGCCTGGACGGCATGCTCAAGTATCAGATCATTCCCCATTTGCAGCAGGTCTTTGCCGAATTTTCCATCCCTATGCTCTTTATCAGCCATAGCCTTCAGGAGCTGCGGATGATGACTGAGGAGGTCTTGGTGATGCAAAAGGGGCAACTTGCTCAGCAACTGGCCACCGAAGAACTTGCCCGGACCAGCTTCGGCACTGGCGGACAGGGATATGCCAACCTGTTTCATTTGGACGACATGGAGGATCTGGGTCAGTTGCTCCGCTGCCGCTGGGATCATATTCCCATAATGCTGGTCAAAGCTCTGGATCAACGTCCGGGCCGATTTGCCCTCAACAGTCGAAATATCATCCTGTTCAAAAAACATCCCGAGGCCTCCAGTGCCCGTAATATGCTGTCCTGCACGGTGCGCAGGATGTATCAGACGGATTGGCTGGTCGGAGTTGAACTGGAGTGTCAGGATAGCCAGGGCAGTCAGGAACAAAACTTGATTGCCGAGATTGTGCCGCAATCCGTGGATGAGTTGGATATCCGACCGGGCAGTGAGGTGGTGGCGGTGTTTAAGGCTTCTGCCTTTCGGAGGTTGTATTGAGGAGAGAAGCAGTAGCGTAGTAGGTCTTGATTGAGTGTAACGAAATCAGATGATTGCGACAGTTGAGTTGTCCGTTTTCGTTGTACTCAAACGGACCTACTACTCTGATCATCAGGTAAGCATGTAGCAGAGAAAATCTTGGAATCAAACCGCGCAATGATGTGGTGTAATCATTACTCCCGACTCCGCTCACACCTCCCTTCTTCATATCGATCAACGTAAAAAAACTATCTCGGATCCGAATACATTTGATATAAAAGGATTTTTACAATTTTCCTATTGACATAGAAAGGTATGCTCCGTTAATCTAGCAGTAGATTAGTATGAAAATATTCGGGTTATTGGCGCTGTTAGGTGTCAGTATTAATACTAAATAGGCGAGTGTATGCAAAAGTCAGAAGTTTATGATTTCATTGGTGAGCTAGCAATTGCTCTCTACTCTAAAAAAATTCAAATATCTCTATCTGCTCTTAATGAAATTTTAAAAGATAAAGGAGAAGATTATGGAAATAATCGCGGTTTAGGTGCTGGAGTATCAGCTGCTTGGAGGCATTGGGAAGATAAAGATCCAGTTATCTATCATGCAATTGCACATACATACACTGATAAAAATGGTAAGCTTCCGTGGAAGTAAGCACCTAGCATGTTTTGAGATAAATAAATGACTAAAAAAAGGATATTCGTCTCATTTACAATCTTGTTCTCTTTGCCAGGAATTTATTTTACAGGCAGTTGTATCAATATTATATTGACCCTGGTTCTTCAGTTCGCAACGAGTACCTTGAGGGTGTTGCATTAGCAGCAATGTTTGCCCTACCTTGTTGGTTATTGGTATCAGTTCTTGCTTTACCATTAAGTAAATAAATATCAAAAACACTATATGTAGCTATACATTTACCATTAATAATGGTTGCCGCAGGTATTGCATGCTGGGTAGCTTTCAGTTTTTATTCTCAACCAACGAGCTGTTATATCAGGCAAGCTGATTCAATATTTACATCCTGCTGACAACGCCCCGTGATCAGGACTGATTGGAGATAAAAAATGCGCTGCTTTTCAGCAACAACAATGGGCCTGCTCCTGACAGCTCTTTTATTCTTCGGGTGCAGCCCGCAAGATGAGGAGCCACCGCCACCGACATCCTCATGAGAGGATGTCGGTAGTTATCCATGATGTCAACACCATGTAAAACATTGACACAATTAAACAATTTAGAACTATACGCAAAGGGACTATATTTCAGAAATTCTCATAATATCAAGCATTGTCATGAGGGCACTTCCTGTATCCATATCTACGTCCCCACTGTCAAGGCCTTCTTGAATATCAAGGGATAACGTGTTTATCTCTTGTAACGTATTAGTTTTAGACCTCTTAATGCAGCCTATTATCTTGTTTGCAATGTTTAAATATGACTTTTTGATTTTCCTTGGAATTGCTGATTCTTCAATTCTTCGGTAAAGAGAATCCGCCAGCTCTAAAGAGGTCAATGGACAGGTATCTGTCACTACCCATGCACCTAGAAACCCACTTGCAGTATTCGGGTAAGTACCCATAATTATTTTATCGTGCCAAATGTCATTTTCTTTCCATATATTTGGCGTCGCATGTGTGAATCCGTTAATCGTATTATCTGAAAAGATATAGTCTGCCCTACCTCTCCAGCCTGTACTCATGGTGGAATCATAGGAATGTGTGACTAAATATGAAGGGGAAAAGGCTTCCCCAATTTCCATTGAGCTGTAATCCCATAAGTTATAGACATCTCCCTCGTTTGCCATTCTCCAGTTTCCACCCAAGTCACTAACAGTGTCCACTTGCTCATCATACGTTTTATTTATGAAACAAGATAGATCTTGAAACCAATATTGCTCCCCTATGGTTTCATAAATAACACCTTGATCAATATCAATCAGTTCAGCTTTCAAAGGAGTGCTAACGGTGAGGAGCATACTAGAAATCAACATAACCGACAAGGCTGTACGATTTAACATTTTCTACCTCTATGTAACTATTAAAATTAACGTTTTATTGAACGATTCAAAATCATGGCTTTTATTTCGGACATCTTTTGAATTTCCAATATTTTATCTATTCTTTATCCATAATGTAATTCCCCTCAACTTGGAAGAAAAATCAAAGCGCAACAGGAAATATATTTAATTTTATGTTATTGATAATAATAGCAATTCTTATCATTGCAAGATGTAACAATATTCGGACAATCTTTATGCAGTTAATCCGGATAGTTTTTGGCAAATCCCCTGTTGACATAGAAAAACATGCCCCGTAATTTGACCAGTGGTGATGTTTCAGGCGAAGGGGTAAGATGTAGATGAACACTCATAACAGACAAAGCCTTTTAGCCTTTCGCAGATTATACGGACAAAAGACAATCGGAGAAGGAAGATGCGCTTATTTTCAAATAAAACCATGGTGCTGCTCCTAACAGCTCTTTTATTCTTTGGGTGCAGCCCGCAAGATGAGAAGCCACCGTCGCCGGTCCCCTCAGAAGAGGAGTCTGTGGTTATCCATGATATTGCCATCACAAACGGCCAGACTATTTTTGTTCCCGCCTATTCCGAAGTGCATTATGCCGGTAAAGATTTAACCATGAAACTGGCTGTGACCTTGACCATCCATAATACAGATTTCACCTACCCTATAATCGTCACATCAGTTCGTTATTATAATACAAGAGGAAAAATGGTGAAGGAGTACCTGCAAAAACCGCAACGGCTAGGACCGATGGCCTCGACGGATTTCTTTGTAGACACTGGCCAACAGACCGGTGGGGTTGGAACGAACTTCATTGTCGAGTGGGTGGCGGAGCAGCCTGTTTACGAACCGGTTGTAGAAACCCTCATGCTGAGTAATTCAGGCACGCAGGGGCTTTCCTTTACCAGCTCTGGCCGAGTGATCAAACATATTGAGACCAGCCACTGAGGTGAGTGGTAATTCACACCATGCCAGGCGTACACAACGGCATCAATACATTCCGAAAAAAGAAAAATGAAATATACTCCACAGGCCCGATTGTCCTTCTGTCTTGCTGCCTCGGCAACCATGCTCATCTCCCCACATTCCTTTGCAGCCTCAGTTATCTCAACTATCAACGAACCTGTACAACTGGCGGATTTCAAAAATCAGGAAATCAGCCTTGATGACAGCGCGGAATTCAACGGCGACAGCTTCACGGCCTCAGGTGCGGAAGTGGTCTACTATATTTCCTCATCCGGAGGAAGTGATAGCAATGACGGTTTATCCCCCTCCACACCCTGGGACCTGGCGACGTTCAACGCCCACCGTGATTATGATTCGATCTATCTCTTCAAACGGGGAGACACCTTTCGAGGGGCTATCGAAAGGAAAATGAGCCGAACAAACACCAAATTCGGAGCCTATGGTGCAGGAACTCGCCCCTTGTTTCTCGGCAGCTTGGTTATAAATGACTGGCAACAAACAACGGACAGCAGAATCCCCTCATCCATCAGGAATAATGTGTATGAGGCAGATCTATCCCAGGCGGTCTTTGGTGGCAGTGAGAATGACAACGGTATCCAGCACCTCTTTCTCAATCGCCAGTTGATGACCATCGCCCGCTACCCGAACGTGGATTCGCCAGACCAGACAAACTGGCTCAACATCACGGAAAAAAGAAGCAACTACAGCTTTTATGACGAGCAGCTCCCTTCCTACAAAAACACGGCAGATTATTGGACAGGTGCAACCCTCCGTGCCAGAACCTACAGTTGGCAGTATTCTGTCCGGGATATTACCGGTTATGCTGACGGAGTGATAACCACGGAAACCGCCAGTACGCCCTATTATCCCAGAAAGGGTTGGGGGTACTTCATGGACAATAAGATTGAGGAGTTGGATCACCCCGGCGAATGGTACTATGATGCAACTGCCCTAAAAATCTTTTTTTATCCACCCCAGGGGGTGGATGTCAACAGCAGCCTGCTCGAAGGAATGACCCGTAATATCGGTATCAATATCTACTGGAAACAGCATGATGTGGCAGTTAAGGACCTTTCCTTCAAGCATTACCTCACCAGTTGCGTCAATATCAACAATTCAGATAATGTCGTTATTGAAGATGTCAATATGCAGTACTGTCGACAAGGTATCTATGCTTACAACTCTAACAACTCTGCAATCCAGAATAACCATATTGACAATTCCATGGAAACAGGCATCTCACTGAGTAAGCATTCATATATCGACATTATTGGTAATACCATTTCCAACAACGGTATGTTCCCCACCTATGGTAGTTTCAATACCGCGCTGACCCAGGGCAAGGGGATCAACAGTCTTAACGATACCGGCCTCACTGTCTCCACTTTAACTATTGCAAATAATGCCATTATAAACTCCAGTCATTCTGCGCTGGAGATCGGCACAGATTACGCCTTGGTGAAAAATAATTACATCCAAGGGGCCCTGCTCAACATCAATGATGGCGGCGCTATCACCCTACGGGGCAATAATATCCACATCCTGGATAATATTATTATAGGTGTGTACGGCAATATCAATGACGGAGCCAACGGCTATGCCAGCGAGGATGGCACATCCAAACATACGACCTATGGCATGGGGATTTTTGATTACGGCACGGTGCAGGACAATATCATCAGCGGCAATACAGTCGCCTATGCACGAGATATCGGTATCATGATCCAGAGCGGAGTAAACTATCAGGTCAACAACAATGTCACCTATGGTAATGAGGTACAAATTCAGGCAAAAAAAGGAGGGGACGGAATAACCATCCAGGGCAACACGCTCTTTACAGCAGATAATATTATCACCGGCGCAGGGAAATACGCTGCTCATAAGGGACTGGATATCTCAGGTGTCCACACCAACCTTGCTGTTGACAACAATCTCTATGCCTCGCTTTGCTCTGAAAGTTATATCTCTTATGACGGCGAAGGCTATGATCTGGATTCCTTTCTTCACTTTAACGGAGATTACGATAATAACTCAAGCGCATACGCCAGCATAGACTCGACCCAGTTTCCTAAATTCGCTCTTAACTCCATCGTGACCACCTTGGTGGATGATGATTTTGAAGATTGTGAAAACCCCGACCAATGGAGTAACACCTCGGCTCTTTCCGGTGGTCAGTGCAGCGATGATATGAGCAAAACCGGCTCCAAGAGCTTGGTCAAAGAAGATGCCACAGCCGCCCCCACCTATTTTCGGATCAAGGACGATATCCTGTTTGAAAAGGACAAATTCTATAATCTAGAATTTGACTCCTATGCCAGCGGACAAACTGTTTACGAGCTTTCCATAGCAACCGATATTGCTGGAGAGTGGACCCGACAGATTGGAGACTATCGATTCCAGTTCAAGAAAGAGCGGCAACATCATCAGCTGATGTTCCAGGCACGGGTGGATATGACCCAAAAACCAATTTTTCATGTCAGGGCAGGTGATGACCAACAGGTCTGGCTGGATAATTTCGTTCTTCAGGAAGTGACAATCAAGGCAAAAGAAAAGAGTAAAATTGTCTTTGACAATGATGCCTTGCAGGCTACATCAGGTGATTCTGTTCTGCTTGTAAATAAAACATCTGCAAACAGGTCTTTTGCAATACCCACCGCTTATGAAGCCCTGGCCGGACAAAGCGGCATTATAGAGCTTGCTCCTTTCAGGTCAGCTATTCTGGTAAGAAAAGCCCATGAAAAATCAACTATCAGCATGCCTTGGTTGATGTTGTTATTATAATTTCCCCTGAACGTCCTGAGCGTTCTGATAACGCAGACCCCATAGAGAGGAAGGCCATGTTAAGCAGAGTAAAGCTGAGTAAAACAACCGTTGTAACTATTGACTGGGACATGACCCCGGATCTTGCCTTTTGCACCTTTTCCGCCAAAGGTCTACGGGAGGAACTGATCAGTACTAAGGAACGGACCTGTTATTTTTTTATTGATAACTGGGGGAAAGAGGCAAAACTTTGTCTCATGGAGCGGGGAGTGCGATATGTGCATATCCTGGCGGAAATCACGGCACCCAAAGAAATCGTGCTCGATTGTATTTTTCGGCAGGGGGCCAAGGTGTCCACCCGTGAAAATTTCCCTATTGATGACATCCTCAAGGAATGGCTGCTGGCCGAGGTCGTGGATCAGGAGCAAAGCCCGTACCTCCTGCTGACGGTTGCGCCGCAAGCCGAAGTGGAGGATATGGGGGAACCGCTTCCGTCTGCGGGTAACATCGAGTTGAGCGGAGAGAAGACTCTTCTGCCGTCAGAACCGCGTACCCTGACAGAAGAACAGGTCGAGTCGATTATCAGAGACGAAAATTTTTATGATATTCGATTGAATCCGCAGGGCGACTTTGTCAATGCCTTGGTCGACAGCGGGGACGGACTCACAGCCCTTGACCAGTGTACCGGTCTTCTCTGGCAACGAGCCGGAATTGATCTTTGCTCAACCCGTACGATGAAGGCGAGAATTGAGAAACTGAACACAGCAGGATTCGCGGGTTTTCACGATTGGCGCATGCCCTCCCCGGAAGAGGCCATGTCCCTGATGGAGCCGCTGGCGAACGCCAAGGGAATGCATCTCCATCCCTGCTTTTCCAAGGAACAGCCTTTTGTTTTTACCAATGCCCGCCGCAACCCCACCGGCTATTGGTTTGTCGATTATGCCCAAGGCAAAACCTATTGGTCATCCGGCACTGTGCCCGGAGGATTTTGCAGGCTTTGCCGGAAGAGCGGATAAAAATCCCTGGGAGAGATGGTTCTCTCCCAGGGATTTTTTTTATGCAGGAAATTAAGTAACTACTCATATTCCGCTTGAACGCACGGCACAGATTATTAAGGACCTGACCGGGCACGGAATTTCTGAGGGTCCGCTGATGCAGAATCTGAAAAAGAGCAAGTCTACTTTCGAGGTGCTCACCGATGCCATGCGCTGTTATTTCCAACAGCAGACTCCCCATCTGGAATGAATCAGACAGGCTGCCCCACAACCACATATTCCCGGCTCTCTCTTTGCCGGGTCATTTGGACATTGCGCTGTCCGCTAAAATACCGGGCAGGAACAGATACCATGGGAAATCCTTTCTGTCATTACAGTCAAAAATTCCATTACCGTCGCTATCAGTATCAGCTGTTCCGCAATCGCATATTCCGGGTTCTGTTTTATTCGTATCATCCGGGCACTGATCGTTGCAGTCTGCTGTTCCGTCCCCGTCCCCGTCGCTGTCAGTATCAGCTGTTCCGCAACCGCATATTCCGGGTTCTGTTTTATTCGTATCATCCGGGCACTGATCGTTGCAGTTTGCTGTTCCGTCCCCGTCGCTGTCAGTATCAGCTATTCCGCAGCCGCATATTCCGGATTCTATTTTATTCGTATCATCCGGGCACTGATCGATACAGTCTACTGTTCCGTCCCCGTCGCTATCAATATCAGTATCAGCTGTTCCGCAGTAGCATATTCCAGGTTCTATTTTATTCGGATCATACGGGCACTGATCGTTGCAGTTTGCTGTTCCGTCCCCGTCGCTGTCAGTATCAGCTGTTCCGCAGCCGCATATTCCGGGTTCTGTTTTATTCGGATCATC
>JQIA01002076.1_pt1 | contig 10726 bp, 10 predicted proteins | sample 811431 | NCBI WGS metagenome assembly JQIA01 (sample SAMN02998118, study PRJNA258478) | marine sediment metagenome | biome: marine; feature: seafloor; material: sediment; isolation source: oil-polluted sediment collected from 3 locations (0.5 km, 0.7 km and 0.9 km)... | place: USA: Gulf of Mexico ... | reverse complement strand
GATATAAGTCATTAAAACAGACATCACATCAGCGTTAATGTTATTTGTAAGCTAAATTAAAAAAATGAACGAAGAACTTTCAGATTTAGAATCATCAACAAATTTATCTAATAAATTTGATAAAGAAATATTTAAAAAATACTTTCCTAATTCAAAGTTTTTCTCTGCATATTATGCAGGTAAAATTACGGGGAAATTCAGCTTTAACGGATTATTTGATGAAACAAAATATTATACCGATAAAAAACAATCATTAATTCATTTTACATCATTACAATCATTGACAAGTATCTTAAAAGAAGGATACTTCAAATTATCCGAATTCCGAAACTTTGAAGACAAAAGCGAACTTAGTTATGCTTCTGAAATTTTCAGTAAGAATCAAGATATGGAAAACAAAAAAAATAATTTTTTCGTTTTGTCTACTTGTGAAAAAACACTTAGAGATCCTTATATGTGGGAAAAGTATGGAAACAAAGGAAAAGGAGCCATAATTCAATTTAAGTTAAACTATAATAAAACAGTTGAATTCCTTTTGGGACAAGTATTATATGGCCATACAGGTTTGGAAATCCTTGAAAATTCAAAAATCTCTCTAGAAAAGTTTAAAGATGAAAATAACGGGTTTGAATTTAATTTTTTCCATGAAATAATCGTTGAAATTCTAGCTTATCATAAACAAGCGAAATATCAACATGAGAATGAAATACGGTTATTTTTCAAACAGAATAAAAATGAATACATCGACCACAACCATATAGCAATTGATAAAGATATTACCCATAACACAAATCAGGTTAGATACTTTTTTAAGATGTTTTTGAATGAAAGAAAATTGATTTTAGAGGAAGAAATTAATAATCAAAAAGAAACTGATGAATTCTTTAAATTTTATCCTACAATTGAAATAGAGAGAATTATAATAGGAAATGATTTAGAGGAAAATAAAATTGATATATATGATTTGTTAAGTGAACTAAAACAAAAATATAAGTACGATTATAAATTATGGCAACATACATATGAAAATAATATTCAAGAATCTAATGGATATTAATAAGACCACATTCACATAACACCGAATAAACTTTACTGCTAAACCAACGCAAAAAAACTGTACATAAACGCCAGCAAATCCTAATAATAAACCTCCTCTAAGCTCACAACCTCATCGTCTTTTTGTCGTCTAAAAACTTGGTTTGCTTTTATATCAGCAATTGATTCTATTCCCATTGCTGCAGTCATTTCTTTAACAGCCACAATTGTTTTATTATGATAGTTTTTTACACGTACATTTTTCTTTTCTACCACTAATGCTTTTACCAAATCGTCATCTTGTGTAGCAACCCCTACAGGACATGTATCTAAATTACATTCCCTAGCTTGTATACAACCTAAACTCAGCATAAAACTTCTTGCCATACCAATTGCATCTGCTCCTAAAGCTAAATACTTTACAATATCGAAAGCATCAATTGCTTTTCCACTAGCTATAATTTTAATTTGATCTTTTAATTTATGTTTTTGTAATTGCTTGTTTACAAAAACCAATCCCTCAATTAATGGAGTCCCAATATAATTAGTAAATTCTAAAGGAGCAGAACCTGTACCTCCTTCTCCTCCATCTACAGAAATAAAATCAGGATAATTATTGGCATCAGCAAAAGCTTGAAACATGCTTTCAATTTCTTCATTATTACCAACACAGAATTTGATTCCCACTGGTTTTCCTTTGGATAAATCTCTTACTTTTTGAATGAAAGTAATCATTTCTTCGAAGTTAGAAAATGCGGAATGACTTGGTGGCGAATCTACTTGTGTACCTGGTTCTACAGAACGAATTTCCGCAATTTCTTCAGTATTTTTCTTTGCAGGAAGAATTCCTCCATGACCAGGTTTTGCGCCTTGAGAAAACTTAATTTCAATCATTTTTACTTCTGGTCTGATTGCATTTTCTTTAAAGATCTCATCATCAAAAACACGTTTTCCATTTACAGATTTTCCTGCACCAAAATAACCTGTTCCTACTTGAAAAATTAAATCTCCCCCTTGTAAATGATAAGGAGAAATTCCTCCTTCGCCAGTATTATGAGCAAAATTGTCCATTTTTGCTCCTTGATTTAATGCCATAATTGCATTTTTACTTAATGAACCAAAAGACATTGCTGAAATGTTGATAATAGAACTTTCATATTTCTGAGCACATTTATCTGACCCAAAAACAATTCTTTCCCCTGCAATATGATGGTGATCTTTTGGAAACAAAGAATGTTTTACAAACTCATATCCTTTTGCATACACATTATGTTGCGTACCAAAAGGAACTGTTTCCTTTTGAAGCTTAGAACGTTGATAGACGATACTTCTCTTTTCTCTATTTATTGGAGTTCCGTTTAAATTATCTTCAATAAAATATTGTTGAATTTTATCTCTTTCTTCTTCGAAAAACCAACGCAAACGTGCTATTAATGGGAATGCTCTTAATAAAGAATGTTTGGTCTGTATACTATCATGAATTGCTATTAAAGTTAATAATCCCGAAATGGATAACAAAATAATAGTTCCTGTTTGTGGAATGAAATAAACTAAAACTCCGCACAAAATTGTGATTGTAATGAAAACTGTAAGAATGGTATTTCTCATTTTGATATTTTATTTCGTTTTAAAGAATATTAAAAATACTCTTTTAGTTCGAAATTTATCAATAGTACTTACAAATTGTTTGAGTTAGGGATTGAAGTGGAAATCCTTTTTATGAAGAATGAATAAAAAGATTGCAGCGTAAAGCCCGACCTGAAAGGGAACGCCCAAATACTTATTTATAAAAACCACATAGTTTTCATCGTATTATGTTAATCTTATTTCTGTGTTGTGAAAATTTTATAATAATGAAAAGCAATACTCAAAATATTTTTTTCCGAACACATAGAAACATAGATTACATAGAGCTATGTTCCTATGTGGTGAGAATTTTTAAATAAATTGAAAGATACTGAAACAAGTTCAGCATAAAAAAACTCCAACAAATGAATGTTGGAGTTTTAAATATGTTGAAAATTCTAAAAAGCTTACTTTTTGAATTTTGCGTATTTCGTTTTAAATTTATCGATACGTCCTGCAGCATCAATAAGTTTAGATTTACCAGTGTAAAATGGGTGAGAAGTTCTAGAAATCTCTAATTTTACTAAAGGATACTCAACACCATCAACTTCTAACGTTTCTTTAGTGTCTACAGTAGAACGTGTTAAAAATACATCTTCGTTAGACATGTCTTTAAACGCTACCATTCTATAATTTTCTGGATGAATTCCTTTTCTCATTGTATAATATTTTAATTCTTTAATGTTATGTTTGTAATAAGTAAATTTGGTAAGTATTTACTTAAATCTCTAAATAGCTATTTATTACTATTTTGAGGATGCAAATTTAACCTTATTTTTCAATTTACAAATAAAAATTTGTGTTTATTTGATCTTTCTTTGACTTTAAATTAAAATCCGATTAACTTTGCTATAAAAATAAGCTAATACATCTCATAATTATACCTTTAAACTAAATTACAAAACATATATAATGAAGAAAATTGTTGTTATTATTTCCTTTTTAGCCACCCTATTTTTAACTTCTTGTGGTGATGATTATAAATTTACGCTAGACGTTACAAAAAAGACGACCCTAAATTCAACCGTTACAATAACTCTAAAAGAAAAGAATAATAAACCTGTAGATAAAATTCAGTTTTTTATCAATGGTAAAGAAGTTTCTGGAGATGGAAATTCTCTATCTATAAATACTACAGATTTAGGTGTTGGAAAACATGCCGTTTCTTCTTTGGCTTTTTATCCGGGGAAAACAAAAAAAACAAATAATTCTTTTGAGGTTTTGGCTGATAAAGCTCCTGCAATCTATACCTATGAAATAATTAATTCTTTTCCTCATGACACAAAAGCATATACGCAAGGTCTAGAATATCATAATGGATTCTTATATGAAACTACTGGTAGAAAAGGACAATCTACACTTAGAAAAGTTGAAATAAAAACAGGAAAGGTTTTACAAAAAATTGATTTAGATAAAAACTATTTCGGTGAAGGAATGACCATCTTGAATAACAAAATTTATTGGTTAACATGGCAAGCTAAAAAAGGTTTTGTGTACGATTTAGCCACTTTTAAACAAGAAAAAGAATTCAATTACAATAAAAGTAAAGAAGGTTGGGGTTTGACAAACAATGGTTCTGAATTGATAAAATCTGATGGAACTAATAAAATTTGGTTTTTAGATACAGAAACTTTAAAAGAAAAACGTTCTATACAGGTGTACACAAACAAATATGCTTTAGATAGCTTAAATGAGTTAGAATTGATTGATGGAAAAATCTACGCTAATAAATATCAAAAAAATGCCATTGTAATTATTGATGCTAAAACAGGTGCTGTTTTGGGTGTTGCTAATCTATCTGATTTGAAAAAAGAAATGGAGAAAACGCAAAAATTAGTTCCTGAAGATGAAGTTTTAAATGGGATTGCTTTTGATGCTGAAAACGACAGACTTTATGTTACGGGGAAAAATTGGGGAAAACTTTTTGAAATCAAATTGATTAAAAAATAATAAACCACTGATTTTATAGTTCTATTTTTATACAAAATTGATTTATGCGTTATTTTATTGCTTTTCTTATCTGTGTTGCTCTAATTACTGTAAGTTCTTGTCGAAAAGATTTTTCTACCATTCCTAGTTTTGGTAAACTAGAATTTTCTAAAGACACTGTTTTTTTAGATACTGTATTCACCAATATTGGCTCTGCAACTTATAATTTAAAGGTTTATAATCGTGGAAATAGTAGCATTACAATTCCAGAAATTAAATTAGAAAACGGGACATCATCTAACTACAGATTAAACGTTGATGGAGTTCCTGGAAAAGAATTTAATGACATCGATATTCTTGCAAAAGATAGCCTTTTTGTTTTTATAGAAACAACAATTGACGCCAACAGTCTTACAAACCCTATATACACAGATAGAATTTTGTTTGATAATGGTTCTAATGAACAAGATGTAGATTTAGTAACTCTAGTACAAGATGCCAATTTTATTTATCCGGGGAAAGATCCTATAACAATGAAAATTGATAGTTTGACAATTGATGGACAAGCAACTTCTATTAAAGGTAGATATCTAACGGATACTGAACTTACATTTACAAACGTAAGACCAACAGTAATTTATGGGTATGCAGCTGTTCCATCAAACAAAACATTAACGATAGAAGCTGGGTCCAAAATCCATTTTCATAATAATTCAGGTTTAATTATTGACGATAAAGCTACTTTAAAAGTAAACGGAACGTTAGCCGAAAAAGTGATTTTTGAAGGTGATAGATTAGAGCATGTATTTAGTCAAACTCCAGGACAATGGGGCGCAATTTGGATGCGAGCAGGAAGTAAGGACAACGATATTAAACATGCACAAATTAAAAATGGAATTATCGGTATTCTGATTGATAGTATCGGCTCTAGCTCTATACCTACATTAAAGTTAGAAAACACAGAAATTTACAATCACTCTAACTTTGGTATCCTTGCCAGAGAAACAAATATTGAAGGACATAATGTAGTTATTGGTTCTGCAGGTGAAGCTTCTTTAGCAGCTACAATTGGCGGAACGTATAATTTTACACACAGTACTTTTGCCAATTTTTGGAATAATGGAATTCGTCAATTACCAGCAGTTTTGATAAATAATTTTTTTACTTATGAAGATAATGGTCAAGAAATCATAGAAACTAGAGATTTACACGCAGCTAATTTCACCAATTGTATTTTTGATGGAAACAACAATATAGAATTTATAATAGATAAAGTTGATGGAGGAGGCATCTTCAACTACAATGTAAGTAATTCTATGATTCAATTTAATGACACTAGTAACTCTTTTGAAGGTAATGCTGAGTTAGATTTCACAAACTCTTTTTATCAAAATATTATCTTAAATGGAAATTCTCATTTTAAAGATTCTCAAAATCAAGATTTTATTATTGGGCAAGATTCTGATGCCATTAATAAAGCAAAAACCTCTATTTTTAACTTAGACCTTTTAGGAATAGATAGAAGTTCAAACCCTGATATTGGAGCTTACCAGCATATTACTTTTGAGAAAGATTAAACTCCTAACAGATATATTTGTTTCCCAACAAATTCTCCAAAATTATAGATTAATGCAACAGCAAAAATAGAGGCATATAGAAAGATTATTTTCTTTCTTTTTGCTGGTGATTTAACTTCTTTTAGTAATAAATAAATTGAACCTAATAAAAAAATATAAAATATCATCATGTATAGCTTTATATTATTAGTAGGTTCATGTTCTTAAATGTTACATTTTTATGTAATTATTTTTTATAAACGATTCCGTTTTTCATTACAAAAACAACATTTTCCATTGTAGAAATATTCTTTGTAGGATCCTCATTTACAGCAATAATATCAGCAAAAAAGCCTTTTTTAACCTGGCCAATTTCATTCTCCATTTTTAACAACATTGCATTTGTAATTGTAGCTGATTGAATGGTTTCCATAGCTGGCATTCCTGCTTCTACCATAAAACCAAATTCTTTACCATTAACGCCGTGTTTAAAAACACCTGCATCTGTTCCGAATGCAATTCCAACTCCTTTTTTATAAGCCTTCGCAAACGTTCCTTGAATTTGTGGTCCAACAGCCAATGCCTTAGGCACAACGATATCAGGATAAAACCCTTTTACTTTCGCTTTTTCCGCCACTTCTTTTCCTGCAGTAATTGTAGGTACTAAATAAGCATCATGTTTTTTCATTAACTCCATCGTTTCATCACTCATATAAGTACCATGCTCTATCGTCTTTACACCACCAATAATTGCTCTTTGCATTCCTACATCGCCATGAGCATGAGCAGCAACATGCATTCCATAATCTTTAGCCATATCGCAAATAGCTTTAATTTCTTCAACGGTAAACTGAGGATTATCGCCAGATTTAGCCACACTTAAAACACCTCCAGTCGCCGTAATTTTAATACAATCTGCTCCATTTTTATAACGTTGTCTAACTGCTTTTTTTGCATCTTCAACAGAATTTACTACTCCTTCTTTTGGCCCAGGGTTTCCAATCAATTTTCTACTACTTCCGTTTGTAGGATCTGCATGACCACCTGTTGTTGCCAAAGATTTACCTGCCGTAAAAACTCTTGGGCCTGGAATTTTACCTGCATTAATTGCATTTCTTAAAGAAATATTTACTCCAGAACCGCCTAAATCTCTGACTGTTGTAAATCCGTTCTTTAAAGTTAATTCAGCAAATTTGACAGAGTTATAAGCTACATCAGCTTCATTTAAAATATATTTTTTAATCCTTGCTTTATTATCATATTCCATTTCTAAATGCACATGCATGTCAATTAAACCTGGCATTACAACTTTATCCCTTAAATCTATTAGAATACCTCCTTTTGGCATAATATAACCATCAATAACATCAACAACTTTGTTTTCCTTAACCACAATTGTCTTTTTTGTATTGATTTCACCTGATTTAGTATCAATCAATTTCCCACATAAAACATATGTAGTTTGCGCGTTTATATTTTGCATAAAAATGAATACTAAAAAAAGTAGCGTTATTTTTTTCATTTGATAAGTTTTATTTTTTAAATGTATGAAAATTTAAGTAGATTGCTTCTTCAAAATTTTACATTTAAATGAAAAACGTTGTTATTACAGGAACTAGTAGAGGAATTGGATTTGAGTTAGCTAAAATGTTTGCCAATAACGGGCACAAAGTTTTAGCAATTTCTAGAAACATAGAGCCATTATCTGCTTTAAATCATGAAAATATTTCTATTCTTTCTGTTGATATTTCTATCAATTCTGATATTGAAAAAGTAACAAATTTCATCAAAAATAACTGGAAAGAAGTTGATATCTTAATAAATAATGCAGGAAAACTCATTAACAAACCTTTTACAGATTTAACTTCTGATGATTTTTTAGAAGTCTATAAAGTAAATGTTTTCGGAGTTGCAGAATTGACTAAAAATTTAATTCCGTTTTTACAAAAAGGAAGCCATGTAGTAACGATAAGTTCTGTGGGTGGAATTCAAGGAAGCATGAAATTCCCTGGTTTAGCAGCCTATTCATCAGCAAAAGGAGCGGTAATTACTTTATCTGAATTATTAGCTGAGGAATACAAAGAGCAACAAATAGCTTTTAATGTTTTAGCACTTGGCGCAGTACAAACAGAAATGTTAGCAGAGGCTTTTCCTGATTATAAAGCGCCACTTTCTGCTGAAGAAATGGCAAGTTATATTCATGATTTTTCTTTAACTGGAAATAAATTTTATAACGGAAGAGTTTTACAAGTATCATCTACAACACCATAGAAACTTTGAGTTCAGATTATAAAAATTATATTCCACAAAAAGCAATTCCTTTTGTTCAATTTTTAATTGATCAACATTCTTTTGATTTAATAATTGTGAATCAGAGACAGACAAAACATGGTGATTTCAGAACACTCCCAAATGGAAGATTTCAAATAACAGTAAATAACAATTTGAACCAACATCAATTTTTATTGACATTGGTTCATGAAATTGCTCATCATGTTACACATCAAAAATTTGGAAGAGTACAACCTCATGGTAGCGAATGGAAAACTGTTTTTCAACATTTAATGCTTCCCTTTCTTCGCCCAGAAATTTATCCAATGGAGATACTCCCCTATTTAGCGAGATATTTAAAAAACCCAAAAGCAAGTACAGATACTGATGTAAAATTATCATTAGCTCTAAAAAGGAATCAAGCAGAAACAGGAAAAAATTTCATTTTTGAAATTCCGACAGGTGGTTTATTTGAGTTTAAAAACATCATTTATAAAAGAGGAGACAAACGCAGAACAAGATTTGAATGTATAAATATGAATAATAAGAAAGTGTATTTATTCAATCAGAATGTAGAAGTGAAATTTTACAACTCATAATTAGTGTAAACTAAAAAAAGCATCCTAATGGATGCTTTTTTTATTACTCTCTTTTAATAAACAGCGTATCTAATTTCATTTCTTTTTGAAGCCAAACTCGCAACTCTCTTTCTTTCGGAGAAATAATACTATCAGGTAATTTAGCATTCCATTTAATCGTTGCCACAGGAATTGTATCAATTTTAATAAAATCTTTTGAAGTCAATACTTTCGCAAAACCAATAGCTTCAATATCATTATATCGAATTTTTGCATCTTTAGCAATACTACTAAAAGCGACAACGTTTTGATTTTTATTTAAAGCGTCTTGCTCTATTCTTGAGTTAAGAGAAGAGATAGTCCCTTGCAAATCTTCTATTTGTTTTTGTAAACCTGAGATAATATTTTTACTCTCTTGAAGTTCTTGTCTTTTCTCTGAATAAGCAGTAGTTATCAGCGCAAAACTCTTAGTATCACTTCCTTTTATTTCAATTTTTACATCCTTTAAATTCGCATACCTAGGATCGTTAACTAACTGATTTTGGAGCATATTCTCTTCTGCTTCGCTAATTTCATTAAAGAAATTTAAACTAATCAATTTATCTTTTGTGTTTAAATTTTTATCAATTAATTGATATTTAGGATTAGAACTAATCTCTGTTTTTACATAATTTTTAAATTGAGAATTCATTCTACTTTCATCCAAAGCATTTATAAATGTATACACTGCCGGAATCATAACCGCAATACCAACTATTGTAGCCACTGTTGCATATCGTTTTCTTCTTGCGGCATTTGCATATTTATGCATAGGGAAACTTAACAGTTTTAAAACTATAAATGTAGCCAACGCTATAAAAATAGTATTAATCGTAAATAAAAACAATGCACCTAACGCATATTCAAAACCCACTAAGTCTCCAGAAAATCCTTTTGCTAAACCAAAACCAGCTGTACAAAGTGGCGGCATTAAAGCTGTAGCAATTGCGACTCCAAAAATTACAGAAGCTACAGTTCCTTTTTTCGTTCTAGCTACCATTAACGCCAAACCACCAAAAAAAGCAATTAAAACATCTCTAATATCCGGCTTTGTTCTTCCTAACAATTCCGAGGTATCTTCACCAGCCCCTGGAAAGAAATAAAAATATACAAATGAAGCCAACAAACTTAAAACAATCATGGTAGTTAAACTTACTACTGATTTTTTAAAGATCTCAATATCATTAATTGCAAAAGCACTTCCAATACCCAAAATCGGCCCCATTAAAGGCGAAATTAACATGGCTCCAATTACAACGGCAGTAGAATCTGCATTTAATCCAATAGAAGCCACAAAGACCGCAAAAATAAGAATCCAAGCCGTAGCACCTTTAAAAGGAATATCGGCTTTAATTGCATTTATAGTAGCTTCATGATCCGTATCATCTCTAAAATCTAAAAGTTCTTTTAAGTATTTTTTGATACTAACAAACAAACCCTTAGCATCATTCTTTACTTCATTCTTAGATTGCTCTACTGTATTTTCATTCATATTAGCTTCTTCCATATTTACTTTATAAGAACTCGGGAAAGATACAAAAAAAAGATAATGAGTTTTAAAGATAAAAAAGGATTAAAAACAAAAAACTCTGCATATTATGCAGAGTTTTTACTTTCTATGTGACCGGGCTGGGGCTCGAACCCAGGACCCTCTCCTTAAAAGGGAGATGCTCTACCAACTGAGCTACCAGG
>JQIA01002075.1_pt1 | contig 10728 bp, 5 predicted proteins | sample 811431 | NCBI WGS metagenome assembly JQIA01 (sample SAMN02998118, study PRJNA258478) | marine sediment metagenome | biome: marine; feature: seafloor; material: sediment; isolation source: oil-polluted sediment collected from 3 locations (0.5 km, 0.7 km and 0.9 km)... | place: USA: Gulf of Mexico ... | reverse complement strand
GAACTTATGATGTAGTTGCTGTTGATTATCATTTGCCAGATATGAGTGGTTTACAAATATTAGAAAGTTTAGCGAATAATTTTAGAATCTCAACTATTATGATAACCGGAGCTGGCGACGAACAAATTGCTGTTGAAGCAATGAAACTTGGCGCTGGTGATTACTTAATTAAGGATATAAATCATAATTTTATTGATCTATTACCTACTATAATTGAATCTGAAATAGAAAAACAGCAATTAATAATAGCCAAACATCAAGCAGAAAAAGCTTCTCGTTATCGTGATAATATTTTAGAAGCAGTTAGTTTTGCTGCCGAAAAATTCCTTACTTGTACTCAATGGAACCAACCAATCTCAGAAGTTTTAGCTCGATTAGGTCGCACTATGTCGATAAGCCGAGTTTATATATCTGAAAATCATCACGATAAACAAGGTAAATTATTAAATAGTTGTCGTTATGAATGGGTAGCAAAAGACATCCAACCACAAATAAATAATTCCCAACGGTCTCTTTATCAACCAAAATTTGGGTTTTTAACTAATATTTTATCCCAAGGCCAAGTATTTCATGGTTCAGTCCAAAATTTTCCAAGCAAAATAGCCGAATTATTTACCATTAAAGATATTCGTTCGATTGCAATTGTACCATTATTTGTTGGTAAAAAATGGTGGGGATTCATAGGTTACGATGATTGTGTAAAAGAACAAGAATGGCTGCCAATAATTATTGAAGCATTTAAAACTGCTGCTAATATTTTAGGAGCTGCAATTCAGCATGAACAAATGAACCAGGCTTTACGAGATAGTGAAGCTCGTCTTACAGAAACTCAAAAAATTGCTAAGTTAGGCCAATGTGATTGGAATATAGATAAAAATACCCGTTATTTGTCGGAAGAAACTTTAAAAATTCTTGGCTGGCCATTGGATAAAAATATAGTCACTAACGATAAATTTCTAAGTGCAATTCATCCTGATGACCGGCATATGCTAAGAAATGCTGTCTCACAAGCTATTAATTTTGATGAAATTTATGATATTGAATTTCGAGTTATTCGACCAGATAATACTATTCGTTATTTACATGTCATATCTAAGCTGTTTCGTACTCATGCTGGTAAACCAATGCGTTTTCTCAGTACCACTCAAGATATCACTGAACGTAAAATCGCAGAAAAAAATCTTCAAGAAAATACTCAGACTTTAAGTGCAATTTTAAATGCCGCTACTGATTCCATAATAATGATGGAGTTAGATACAACTTGTGTAATTGTAAATCCTGCTGGAGCAATAAGATTAGGATTGCAAGTTAATGAAATTATTGATAAACCATTGTGTGATTTAGTAACTCCACAAATAGTTCCAAAGAGAAAAAAATTATTACAGCAAATTATCCATGATAAAAAACCAATAAGATTTGAAGAAAAAGATCAAAAAAATATTTGGTTTGATCATTGTATTTATCCAGTATTTAACGAACTTAATAATGTTACTCGTATTGCGATGGTATCTCGTAATATCACTGAACATAAGTTAATAGAAACTGACTTACGCAAAGAACGTGATTTTAACAATGCAATCATTAATGCTGCTGGTAGTTTGGTTATTGTGCTTGATGTAGAAGGTCGTATTATTCTTTTTAATAAAACTTGTGAAAAATTAACTGGTTATGCTCTTAAAGAAGTTGAAGGACTTTATGTTTGTGATTTATTTTTTACTCCTGAAAATATAGAACCATGTCAAAACTATTTTCGGTCTATGTTAGATACTAAAAAAGCATTACAACGAGAAAGTTTTTGGTTAACCAAAGATAAACAACTAGTTTTTATAAGTTGGTATCATGCCATTCTTTATAATGAAAAAAATAAGGCAGAACATATTGTTGGGGTTGGAATTGATATTACAGAACGTAAACAGGCAGAAAAAAATCAACGGTTAGCAGTTACAGTTTTTGAAACTACTACTGAAGGAATTATTGTAACTGATGCTAATAATAATATTCTAATGGTAAATCCAGCATTTACCGCAGTTACTGGTTATGCAAAAGAAGAAGTAATTGGCAAAAAACCTGATATATTAAGGTCTGGCCATCATGATCCACAATTTTATCAAGATATGTGGGAAGACTTACAAAAATTTGGCAAATGGCAAGGAGAATTGTGGAATCGACGCAAAAATGGTGAAGTTTATATAGAATGGCTTTCCATCGTAGCAATTAAAGATTCTAATAGCAAGATTATTCAATATGTTGCTATTTTTAATGACATTACAAAACGTAAACAAGCTGAAGAATTAATTTGGCATCAAGCTCATCATGATGCTTTAACTGATTTGCCAAATCGAACTCTATTTGTAGAAAAACTATCTCAAACATTAGAAATTGCTAAACGACGCACAGAAAAATTAGCAGTTATGTTTATTGATTTAGACCATTTTAAACAAGTCAATGATACTTTAGGTCATAAAATTGGCGATAGCTTATTACAAGAAGCATCTAAAAGATTACAACAAGGGATTCGTGAATTTGATACTGTAGCTCGTTTAGGTGGCGATGAATTTACCATAATTATTGATAATTTTGATGAATATTCATGTGTAAAAAATATTGCAGAAACATTATTAGATAGCCTTGCTAGCCCATTTTTTCTTGAGGAAAATAAGGTTTCTATCGCTGGCAGTATTGGCATTGCACTATTTCCAGAAGATGGTTCTGATGTTGAAACTTTACTTAAAAATGCTGATATTGCAATGTATCAAGCTAAAGAAGGTGGGCGTAATGCTTATCAGTTTTTCACCCAACAGATGAATGATCAGATTATTGAACATTTAAATTTAGAGAGTGAACTACGCAATGCTTTAGAATATAATGAGTTTGACTTATATTATCAACCTATTATTGATATTAAATCTGAAAAGATGATTGCAGTTGAAACATTATTACGTTGGCGAAATGATAAATCTATGTTTCCAGAACAGTTTATTACACCAGCAGAAAAATGTGGATTAATAACTCCAATCTGGAAATGGTGGTTAAATACCACTGTCCAACAATTACAAATTATTAATTTAGCTAGTGTAAAAATTGCAATTAAAATTTCAGCTTATCAATTAACTAATGATCAAACTATTGAAACTATAAAAGAAGTTTTACAAAAGTTCAATTTACCAGCACATTCTTTAATATTAGAAATCAATGAAGAATCTTTTCTCAAAAATTTACCAGATACTGCTAATAATTTAGATAAATTAGAAAGTTTAGGAACACAAATATCGATAGACAATTTTGGTTCGGACTGGGGCTCTTTGCATTCCTTACGGCAATTTCCAATCAATATTTTAAAGATTGATCCATTTTTTATTAATAATATTACTGCTGATAGTTATGATACGATATTAATCAAAACTATCATTGCGTTAGCTCATAAACTAAATATTAAGGTTATTGGTGGTGGAGTAGAAACTAAAGAACAATTAGACTTTCTACAAAAGAACCAATGTGATTTAATTCAAGGCAGTTATATTACCAAACCGTTAATTTATAATAAATTTCTTAAGTTTATTAAATCTTAACTCTTTTCCTAAGCTTCATCATACGTTGTTGATTAGCTGTTTTTTGCTTGGCAGCTCGATTACGCACTTTAGAAAAATCTTGGCCTACTTGTTGTTTGCTTAAATATTGTGCCATACCACTGATGGTTGGTGATTTAAATAATTCGACGACAGCAATCTCTCGGTTAAATAGTTTTTGTAATTTATCACATACTGCTACTATTGCCAAAGAACGACCACCAATATCAAAAAAGTTAGCATAAATTCCAATTTTATCTTGTTGTAACACTTCTTGCCAAACATTCGCAATAAGCTGCTCAGATTCTTTACGTGGAGCTACATAATCAACTATTACATCAGTAAGTTGTGCAATTTCAAAATTTGGTAAGTCAGTAAGCTGAATATTTGGATTTTTAACCAATTTTTCTAGTAATATTTGAAAGTTAGCTAATAATTGAATAATTGTTGCTTGCTTAAATAATTCAGTTTTATAACGTAAAATACTAATTATTTCCTCACCTTTTGGCTTCATGGAAAGAAATAAATCAAAGTTAGCAATCCCTTCTTCTATGTCCAAGGAATTTATATTTATGTCAGCCATTTTAATAGGTTGATTTGGGACATTTTGTAAGGCAAATAAAGCACGAGATAAAATTTGACTAGATATATTTAAAGAGTTGGCTAATTTTTGTAAAGGTAAATCCTGATTCTGATTAATATCTAAAGTAACTTGACTTACTCGTTTAGCCAATTCTTTAAAACTTGGATTACCAGTTAAACTAGCTCGAATCAAAACTAAATTACTAAAGTAACCAATAAGTTTTTTAGTTTCTATCCGATAACGACCAGCTATTGGTGAGCAAGTTATAATATCTTCTTGTTGGGAATATTGATACAATAAAATTTTAAAAGCTGTCAATAAAACAACGTATAAAGAAATTCCTTCCTGCTTGGCTAAAACTTTAAGAGAAGCTACCAAACTATCAGAAAGAGTTAAATATTGAGTTGCTCCTTGATAGGTAGGAATAATTTGAGATTTAAAATCGATAGGTAATTGTAATACTGGTAATTCACCTTTAAGCTGCTGTTTCCAATAATCTAGTTGTGAATCTAATTTTTGTGAATGTTGAAATTGGACAAAATCAGCATATTGAATGGGAAGTTTTGGTAAGGAAGCTGGTTTATTAGCAGTAAATGCAGCATAAAGTATAGCTAATTCTCTAATAAATAAGCTAGTTGACCAACGATCATTGATCATATGATGAGTTGTTAATAGTAAAATATGTTCATCTTTAGCTAACCGTAATAATTTTATCCTTAATAATGGTCCTTTAGTTAAATCAAAAACTTGTTGAGCTTCTTTAGTGGCTGAATTCTTAATATCAGCTTGTTGGATTTCTTCAACTGATAATTTTATAATTAGTTCAGGAGCTATTATTTGTACTGGTTTTTCATCAATAATATTAAATGTGGTTCGTAAAATTTCATGGCGTTGGATAATTTCCTGGAAGCTTTGTTCTAAGATAGCAACCTCAAGTTCTCCTGTTAATTGAAATACAGCTCGTAAATTATGTGCTACGTTATCAGTTTGTAATTGTTCAATTGACCAAATTCTTTCCTGGCCAAATGATAATGGTATATTTTTATCACGAGAAGTAGGTTTTATTGCTGCTTGATGTTGTAATTTGGCGTTGTTTCTAACTGCTTTCCAGAAATCGGAAGTTTTATTAGTAGGGGAAGTCATAATAGTATGGGGGATAATATATGGATCATATGTTGATAAAAATTAGAATAACATCATTCAAATTGGTATGAAAAATACTCAATATCTCGTTTAAATCTTTGTGATATTTCCTGTCTGATATTTTTATTATAATAACTTTGATAGCTATTATTACGAATTGATTTATTCAAATGTGGTAACTTGCCTTCAAAACTAATTTCAGTTGCTAATTGATTGAAATCATTATTAAGATTCTCAAACTTTAATATTCTATCTATAATTATTTCATGTTCAGAAAGGTAATCTAATTGATTGATATAAAATCTATTAAATAATTTATTTTCAATGGGTAATTTTATAAAGTCTTCAAAGCATCTAATGTTCTTATTCACTTCTAACATTACATTAGCACCAGTATTGATATATTGGATTGCAATCTGTTCGGAATCTGTTAGATTTTTTCTAAAAAACTTAGCTAAAATTACTTTATATTTAAGAATTTGTCCATTCCTAAAATATTTTGGTAAAAAATTATGAACTTGTAAAAAAAAATTCATATACTTAGAGTTTTTAATCACCATCGTAGCGTCATCCGCTCCAAAGCCTTGGTTAAACATTAAATACCAAGATAATATCCTATCGTATGGATTTCTAACTACAGAGAATTTAGTATAGTTTTGGAAAATATCACTATCAATTACTGCTTTAATATCAGAGATAAAACAATGTTTAGTTCTATTATTTATTGGATTAAATGGAATAATTTCTATTAAATCTGGATCCCAAATTTCAAATAGTTTTTGAATAGAATTACCACCAGTTCTTTGAATATGAACAAAAATTACTTTATATTTATGAGAAATAAACATTGTCTATAAGTTGTTTATTAATGTTATATAGAATCTAATATGTATTTGGGATAATTTTAATTAATTGTGAATGGTTAACTGTGAATTATTAATTTTTAATGAAAGTCAAAATTATTAGCAATTAACCATTCTTCATTCACCAATTCACAATTAAAACTATATTAAAATCATGAATATCTATGATAACTGGATAATTGTTTCCAAATTCTATTTGGGAACACAATATTCTAGAAGCTCTGCTTCAAATCAATACTTTCGCCAATGCAAGAATTTGTTGTTTTGGAAATGAGGTACGATTTCCCGAAATAACTAAGTACTGATTGTAGAGACAAGGCATGCCTTGTTTCTACGTTATAATATACGATAATTTATGCTTCAGTACTTATTATGGTGACGAAAGGTATTATCAAGTATGACCAAGCATAACTCAGCTATCTATCAGATTAAAAAATCACTTTAAATCCAAAAGATAATGTAGTATCTCTTCTATATACACTACCAGTATTTGCAGGAAGAATAGCACGTCTGTTATCAAGATAGCTTTGTACAGCTTCAATAAACGGATTATAATCGTAGTTGATTAAATAAGAAACAACGAAAGAAACATTTTTACTGAATTTAAAGTTTAACCCAGTTTTAAGCTTCCAAAAATAATAATCGGTATTTTCTAAAAACATCATATAATCGCCAGTTCCAACTAAAGTCACAGTCGGTGTCATTTTCCAACTTAACCTTTGGCTTAAACGTATAGCATTGGAATCATAATCTTCTACAGAAGGGAAATTTTTATATTTTGGAGTACTTTGCATTTCACTATTCATAAATGTAGTTGAAGTTTCAGCATAAAATAATCCTAACATTACATCTAGGTTTGGGCTATCGATTGCCATGAATCTAACACCACTATAATAGATAAACCTATCTTCCAAATATTTTGTACTACTTCTTTCCCAAACTCCTCCAACAACTGCATCTAACTTTTCTGTTAAAGATAACCGAAATCCTTGACGGAAATTCTGATCTTTCATTATAACGTCTTTATCCTTCACTTGTTTATTGGTTTCACGATCATTAATACCATATTGTGTAATACTAGTGATTAACCCTTTCCGTAAAGTTAGTTGTAATGAACCCCTATGTGCTTCGGCTTTTACATTACCACTGGATTCCGAATAGGAATAAGTTCCTTCAAAATGATATAAAAATGGATTAGGTAAAGGATTGTATTTTTTAGCACTTTTAAGCCACCAACGGCCTAAATTTTCACCAGAAGAGATTGCACTATTATTTGGCAAAAATGAGGAGAGCTTCTTAGCAGAATTGTTATCAGCAACAACTGACATTGATGTGATAGCCAATAAACTTGGCAAAATAATAGTACTTAGTAAATTTTTCATCGTCATATTATAGTTTAATCAAATAGTTAAATTTATTACATCTAGAAATAGTTAAATTTGGAGTTAGCACTCAGAATTAAATATAATTGCCTTAATTTAAGTATCTAGAAAAATATCAATTAATAAGTTTTTGTCTGTCAACTTTTCCATTGGGTAATAATGGTAAAAAATCAACAATTACAATATCATCAGGTACGGCACGATTTGGCAATACAGTAAAACAAGCAGTACGGATATCTATCGGAGTCATAGCAGAGTTTTTGCTAAGAATACAATAAGCGGTCAGCTTTTTACCTCTTTGGCTTTCGCCTTTGGATACAACCATAGCAACTTCTATATCAGCAAAAGTTTCAATAGCTTTTTCCACATCTACGAAAAAAACTAATAATCCATCCCGATTAATACTATGATCGGATCTACCTAATACTTCCATTTCATTATTAAACCCTAATAAACCAAAATCCTTAGTGCGAAACCAACCATCTTGATGATCTGAACCTAAGTCAATCGGATTATTATTTGCATCAACATAACCATCAAAACCGTATGTATGATAACACCAAAGTTCTCCAATGTCTTGATTTGATTTTTTTAAACGGATTTCTACATCTTGCATTGGTTTACCAACAGTTTTACCACGTATATCTGTTGCATCTTCTGGACTAGCAGCAGCTATAGCACCCAGCTCAGTACTGCCATATAATTGTACTAAACAGCCAAACATAGTTTCATATTTAGCAAAGCTATCACCTCTCATACGGTCACCAGCTGTTACAGTTAGCCTGTATGGTCTAGCGGATCGACGGCCTTTTAATAACATTTCACAAAAGACTGGAGTCATAAAAACAGTATTGGGATCAAAAGCTTGTTCTCGTTGCAAAAAACGTAGTATATTGGCACTTTTTTGTAAATCAACTGAAGCTCCAACAGCAACACAAGGTAAAAAAGCTGCTCCTAAACCATACATATGAAATAGCGGAACTGGTATTGCGACTCTATTATCAAAATTAAGGTTTAATCTCTGTACGCAATTTAGCATATTACCCTGCAATTTTGCATGGGAATGTACTGCTATTTTAGGAAAACCAGTGCTTCCTGAAGTACGCATATACATTTTTTCAGGTGCTATTTTAACTCCATCCCAATCCAGATTTTCCGTAATTTGCAAAAACTCTTGTGGTTCTAATACCGTATCAATAGTACTAATTTTATATCTACAGAATTTCGGTATAAAATCACCTTTTGGTAATAATAAAAAGCTATAACCTTGTTCTAATAGGAATAATATAGTTAATGCACTTGGAAGTGTATTTTCACATTCAAAAACTACACAGTCTTCAATTTCTGAAAAACAAGTTTCTATCTTGGTAAAAAGTTCTGGAATTTCTTGATAAGAACAGGTTAATTTTCCATCTGTCAATATATTAGATTGCCAATTCTCAGAACTACTTCGACCAATAAATTTCATCAGTAACCTCAATTCAGAATTTATATCCGAAATAGTCAAAATCTTTCTTAAATCTTTGAAAGATCATGTTTTTTGTTGTGTCAGTATAGTAATTTTTATAATCACTATTACGTTTGGATTTGTTGGAATGTAAAAGTTTTCCTGCAAAATCAATTTCATTAGCTAAATTATTAAAATCATTAGCCAAATTTTCAAAGCTAAGTATTTTATCAACTAAAACAGTATTATTTTCTATGATGTAATCCAATTGATTGATATGAAATCGATTAAACAAATCATGGTTGTCAGGTAAAGCAAGAAATTCATCAAAATTATTAGCATGTTTATTAACTTCTAACATTACTTTATCACCTAACATCTTAGCATCTTGTGCTAATGGTTCATCAATAGTTTCATGTTTTATTTTAAAATACCAAGATACTATTCTATCATAAGGATTTCTAATAACGGTAAATTTTAAATAATCCTGAAAAATATCGTTCTCTATCGCATCCTTAATATCAGTAATAAAACAATGCTTTAGCCTATTTTGATTAGGCTTAATATGGACTTTAGCTACCAAATCAGGATCGAATTGTTCAAATATTTTTTGAATTGAATTACCACCAGTTCTTTGAATATGGATAAATATAACTTTGTATTTATGAGAAATAAACATTATATATCCGCCTTAATATGTATTAAATAGAATTATATAGTTAAATTCAATATATTGCGTAAATATTGAATTAATATCATATATATGCGAATAACAAATATATTATATTACTAGAAAAAAATCAATATTCAATATCCAAACCATAATATACTTACTAAGTTTCTTCACTATCCTTGACTTTCTTAACCAGCTTGGTTTAGAATGCTGATTACTTAAGTACTAAAAAGATCGATAATTGTAGTAAATTCAATATTATCAGCCGAGTTAATGGTAGGAATATCCTGTCAATTCAATTTGGTAAAGTAATAAATTATTCGATATTCTTATAAGTATTTAATTATTAATTAGTATTATATTTTTTATGAAAATACTTATTTTAAAGATAACTCAAAATATTTAGTTATAATACCATTTTTAAATTTGGAGAGTATTTAATGAAACTGTCATATGCAGTTGTATTGTCGTCCTTACTAGCAGTCGGTAGTGTATTTGCTGCTAAAGCTCCACCACCTATTTCAGACGTTGAGTTTAACCAAGCTAAACAAATTTTCTTTGAACGTTGTGCTGGTTGTCATGGAGTATTGCGGAAAGGAGCTACTGGTAAACCTTTAACTCCAGATATCACCTTAGAAAAAGGTACTGAATATCTTAAAGTATTTATCAATTTTGGTTCACCAGCCGGTATGCCAGCTTGGGGAGCTTCTGGTGATCTATCCGAAGCAGAAGTTGATTTAATGGCTCGTTATATTCAGCATGAAGCACCAGTTCCACCTGAATTCAGCATTGCTGATATGAAAGCTACTTGGAAACTTATCGTTCCACCAGAAGCAAGACCTACTGAAAAGTTAAATATTTTTGATATTGATGATGCTTTTTCCGTTACTTTGCGTGATTCTGGTGAAATTGCATTGATTGATAGCGATACCAAGAAAATGATTACTATCATTAAGACTGGTTATGCAGTACATATCTCTCGTATGTCAGCTTCTGGCCGTTATTTATACGTGATTGGACGTGATGCTAGAATTAATTTAATTGATTTATGGATGGAAATTCCTGAAACAG
>JQIA01002074.1_pt1 | contig 10730 bp, 8 predicted proteins | sample 811431 | NCBI WGS metagenome assembly JQIA01 (sample SAMN02998118, study PRJNA258478) | marine sediment metagenome | biome: marine; feature: seafloor; material: sediment; isolation source: oil-polluted sediment collected from 3 locations (0.5 km, 0.7 km and 0.9 km)... | place: USA: Gulf of Mexico ... | reverse complement strand
AGAATTTCTTCATCTGTTTCGCTGCCTGCTATTGTTGCAGGTTCTTCAAGGTCAATTAGCTCATCATCAAACCCTGCTTCAAGATCTGAAAAATCGAATTCATCATCATCATCAGAACCGGCAGGTGATATCAGATCAATGATATCGTCATCGCTATCACCAACGGGCGCAGACAAATCAATAATTTCATCATCGTCACTTTCAAGACCAGCAAAATCAAGCATCGGTTCTGCTGGTGGCAACTCTGAAGCAGCCTGAGTCACAACTTCTTCTTCTAAAAAAGAATCTTTATCAGCAACCTGCGTCTCAAGACCATCCATATTAAGAATACCGCTATCGCCTTCATTCTCAAGCTCAAGCAAATCAATTATGTCATCGTCTTCGGTTTCGGCTGGGGTTGTCAAATCAATGATCTCATCTTCTACTACAGCTTGAGTAAGGTCAATAATGTCATCATCATCGCCGTTCAAAAACTCCTGATCCAACTGATCATTTTTATTCATAAAGAAATAGTCTCCAGCAAACAATATTGTCAGCAAAAAGCGAAATTATCAAAAAAACCGGTAAAGTACGTAAATTATTAACTATTTTACTTAAACGCCAAACTATCATAAGGCAGTGAATGTGTCAAGATCTTTGGCGTTCCTGCCCTTTTAAAATGAGCAATTAGAGTCAGTTGGCAATAGAATTATTTTGTTCCGGTAAAAAAAACAACTTTGACATTTCCGATCACAACTTAAGAAGCACCCTTTATCATAAATGAATACACTTTATTTACAACACATTACAACCAGCACCCCACATTTATTCAATCCGGTCAATATCATTACCACCTTTTTTTGTTAAAAACCAGATTGTACATGATGTGCGATACCTGCAGAAAATTTCCGGATCACGACAACTCAAACACTCTTCACAAAGATATATTTGGTGCTTTGAGCAATAATAGTTTGATTCACTCTCAGGATGATTTTTACAGAAACCCATAATTGATAATAATACTTTGTTTTCAATTTGTTTAAAATTAGTTGTGACCTGCAATAGTTTAACTGTTAAATAACATCGATTTATATCGGAAATTAAAATTGCGAATTTTAAACACTCTGATTAGAATTTATTTTTTTTAAAATAAACATTCAGATTTTTATCAGTTTTACCGATATTATCTTTAAATGTTCCGGTCTTCTGGAGAATCATGCCAGTTTTCCTGTTACATAGATGTCCCCACATCTTTAAAATCCGCTCTCTCAGAGCGGATTTTATATTTTTACAGAGAAATTTATACAGGATCAAGACCAACAGCCTTATTAGAATTTAATGCTTTGCTTTTATTCTTTAGTTTTTTTAAGTTTGTCTTCTTAAAAACAGCCCCTTTTATATCGGCTTTAAATAAATCCGCCCCGTGCAGATTACTGTTTTCAAAAAGAGCATTTTTCAACGAAGCCTCAGAAAAATCGACATTTACAGCTTTTACATTATAAAATGTGGCATTCTTAACTTCCGCACGTTTCATTACTGCGTTGCTCATATCTGAATTTTTAAACACACATCCTTTCAGATTTACGCCAGTCAAATTAACCTGACTCAAATTGCAGTTAACAAGCACGCTCCCGGAAAGATCGGCATCTTGCAGGTTTGCATTTGAAAAATTCACATTTTGAAGTTTTGCATTTTTCAAAGACAATTCTGATATTTTTTTCCCACTTAAGTCTATCTGGTTAATCGTTGCACCATTTAATACAATTCGGTTTAATTCAGAATTCTTAAAACGGCTCTTCCGAATCCGGCTTTGCGTTAGATTAATATCTGTAAGGGTAGCATTCTCAAAGGTTACACCGACAATCTCAGCCCGTTTAAATGATGACCTGGATAATGAGACATTCGTGAATAAGGTTCCGTTCAATATCGTATTATCAAAAACAGATTTTTCGATACTTGATGAATAAAAGTCAGCACCACTGAGATTGGAACCGGCAAACCCGGTCTCTTCAATCGTTGCATTTTTAATCTCCACATACCGCAGATCACTTTCAGCCATGGAAGATTGAACCAATGTGGCATTGTTAATTAAAGAATTACAAAACCGGGATGATGAAAAATCAGAATCCTCTACGTACATGCCATTCATAAAAGCACTGCCTAAATCAGCATGACGCATAATCACAGACTTCAATACAGCAAAGCTGAAATTCGTCCCTTTTAGCTTAAAAAAGAGAGTCCCCTTAGATTTAAAATATACTTTATCTAATTTGGCCCCACTAAGATTTATATTTGTAAAATCTGAATTATAGAAAACAGTATTAACCAGAAATGAACCATGGAAATCTGAATTTTTAAAATTTACTTCAGAAAAATCTGAATTAATATGCGCATAGCTAAACCTGGAATTCTCAAAGTCAACACCCTTGAAATTTGATTGATTAATTTCAACACCTGTCAAATCTGCATTTTTAAAATCTGACCCTGAAACGTCGCAACCTGAAATCAATGCATAACTCATCCTTGCATTCTTTATTGAAGTCTTATCCACCCTGGATCGAATAAGTCGACTACCATTCAAATTCGCTTTTACCATAGAGGAACGGACAAAATCACAATCCTGTATTGTTGAGCCGGATAAATTCCCCCCGGTAAAGTTAACACCTCTTAATACAGTTTTATCGATTTTAATATTTTTCAGATCTGCCCCGGAAAGTTTAAGCCCTTTCATAAACCTATTTGTAACCCTGCCTGTTTTTGCAAGATCATTAAACTGGCTGATTGTAATTGAAGGGCGTTTTTTTTTAGATGTGCCTGCGTCAGCGGAATTAACGCTGAAGACAAGGGTAACCAGCAGAAAAAATAAAATTATTTTTATAGCATCAATCTGTTGCTTGCAGACCATGTCAACGTGGGCCAAAGAGTTCGAATGCATTATTATCTGTCTCAGGTTGTTTTTTGGTTTTTACTGGCTTTCGAATCTTCTTCTTTTTCACGGCATTCTTTTTTAAATATGAATCAACAAATCGCCGCTCCATCTCTTTTCGGGTACGAAGAAGATTACCCGGTATATACAAACTGTCACCAGAATTTAATTTTTCAGGATTCAATGCAGGATTGGCATCGACCACCTTTTCAACATTGCCCTTCTTGCCTGTATACCACACTGAGATCATTTCAAAAGTCTCTTCAGGCCACTGAACTTTATGAACAACGACTCTTTTTTTTTGTGACACAGGACGCCATTTGCTTTTATTATTTGTTTTCAGCGTACTGCAGCCGGAAGATAAAAAAAGACATGCAAGAAGAACAACAATAGTTTTTTTATACAGATTCATTAATAATAACTTTTCATCATAAGATTTTTTCTTGAAATACACGCTATCAGTAAACATGTATTATATACTGAAAACGTTATTATTCAAGATTTTTGTATTATTTTACGAAAGATTTTTCCTGATTGTATCAACCTGCGAAGAATAATGGGCTCTTAATTTTTTTTAATTGGTCGTTAATCTGTTTAAAAATTGTCGTGCATTCTTATTGTTCGGATTAGCCTTTAACGCAGCCTTCAGATTCTTTACTGCATCCTGAATTTGGCCAATCTTCTCATCAATAATCGCCATATTAAAATAAGCTTCATCAACAAACGCCGGCGACAACCTGACAACAACCAGATACATTTCCCGAGCCTTACCAAAATCATTAACCACGGCATAGTTATAGCCGAGATTAAAAAACACGTCAGGATTGTCTTTATCCACCCTCGCAGCCAGGGTGTAGTATTTTATAGCGTTTCGGTTTTTTTTCAGTTTTGTAAATATTTTACCCAACTTAGAAGAGGCTTCAAGATTGTCACGATCTGAAGAGACAGCTTTTTCTAACAGATCAATCCCCTTGTCCCTGTCTGTCTTAAGAAGCTCAAAAGCGATCCCTGCTAATGCCTGAGAATATATTTTTCTTAAAAGAGGTCTTAATTCAGGTTTTGATTTTAATACGGCCTCAATATTAGCTGCTGCTTCAGCAAATTGTTTATTTTTTATCATCTTCTCATAGGACCGAACCTCAAATGCTACATCAGTTCTGACATCAGTGACAGGAACAACCAGCTGGTAAATTTTATCATGAAAGAAGAAATATCCGGTTGCAGATAATAAAATCACCAGACCAAGTGTAATAATGGGCCTTAGTATCCCCTTACGTACATTGGCATCCATATTAACCGTTGACTGAAATTCATCTACAGCGAGATCTTTAGAGACATGGGTATCATGTTCACCATTACCCTGCTCCGTATTTGCATCAGCATCAGGGTGAATATAATCCCGGATTTTGCATTCCTCTGTCTTACTCTCTTCAGCAAACAGGTCTTTCATATATCCGGCAAGATCACGCTGAGAAACCCTGAAATCGTTTTCCATCATAAATTGTTCAATATCGACATACAACTCATGGGCAGATTGATAACGGGCATCAGTTTTTTTCGTAAGGGCCTTGTTAATAATATAAAGCAGTTTTTCAGACAGGTCCGGATTAAAATCAGAAACAGGCTTAAAATCGGCATTTCTTGCCTTTGCAAGGGCTTCAAAGGTATCCCCTTTATACATTTTTGCACCGGTCAATAGCTCATACATAATAATACCGATTGAATATATATCGGAACGATGATCAACGACGCTTCCGCTGGCCTGTTCGGGAGACATATACGCAACCTTCCCCTTTATAGTGCCAGCCTGGGTATTTGTTGTTTGTGTCGCCGCCTTTGCAATTCCAAAATCGATAATCTTTACCTGGCCATCATAGGTAATAATCAGATTTTGCGGTCCGATATCTCTGTGGATTATGTTAAGAGGATTGCCTGAAAAATCTTTAAGCGTATGTGCATAGTCAATTCCGTCGCACAACCGCATGATTATATAAAGAATAATATCAAGCTTTATTGGCGCATTCTTCTCGTCAGCTTTTTTTATGGTATACCGTAAATCCTTACCGGCAAGGTATTCCATGGCAATATAATAAATGTTATCCATACAGCCAAAATCATAGATCTGAACAATATTCGGATGATGCAGAAATGCTGCGAGTTTTGCTTCATCAACAAATGATGTAACCAGTTTCTCTTCATCATTCAGATGCTGGAGAATCTTTTTAATGGCAATCAGTTTTTCAAACCCACCGGCACCTGTCAGCTTGGCACGAAACAATTCGGCCATGCCACCGGTCGCAACCTTATCAAGTAAAACATATTTGCCAAATTTTTCAGTATTTTGAGTCATATAGTCAGAAAAAGATACTTTTCAATGATATCACTGAGGGTTAAACATCTTAACGTTCTTTCCCAAGCCTGCCACCATTATATGGCATTTAAATAATCAATATAGCTATTATTGTACTTTTTACAATAATTTCCTGTGATATACCAATAAAATCTGCCAATTCATTAAAAATAATGATATGCACCACCAGTAAAAATGAAATCACGTGTAATATTTATGTTTTTATTGACAATAAAGACCACTTTGTGATTATTACATGTAGCTAAACTATATACTTTTATTTTTTTAATTATATTTGTAACATAAATACAAATAGTTAGAAAATTATTTAAATGTTTCACACAAGGTAACAGGCCAACAGCCCTGTAATAAAAAACCATATGAAAATTGCCTTAATTGCACCACCCTACCCACTTGAAGAAGCACCATCTCCACCACTTGGTATCTGCTATGTAGCCGCAGCATGTGAAAAAGCGGGAGCTGAGGTTCGGATATTCGATTATATCGTTAGCAAATTCTCCCCGGCCAAGCTGGAAGAAGAGATGAATCAGTTTATGCCGGATGCTGTTGGCACAACGGCAGTTACAATGAACGCGAATAAGGCAATAGAGATATTAAAAACAGCAAAATCAATAAATCCATCAGTCGTAACCATGTTTGGTGGCCCTCATGCAACCTTTGATTTTGAAAATATACTTAACGAAAATAATGATATCGATATTATTATCCGGGGAGAAGCTGAAGAGACATTGCAGGAACTGGTACCACAGCTACACTCACCCGAAAAATGGGAAAACATTAACGGCATTTCATTTAAACAAAAGGGACTCACTGTAAATACTGATTCAAGACCTCTTATTGAAGATCTTGATACCCTCCCCCTGCCGTCAAGAAACCTTCTTCCCATGTCACGTTACCAGGCGCTGGGGTTTCCTGTCAGCATCATAACAAGTCGGGGATGCCCCAATAAATGTATCTTCTGTCTTGGCAGAAAGATGGTTGGTTTCAAGGTCCGACACAGATCCACCAGCCTTGTTGTAGATGAAATAGAAGAGATCTTGTCATACGGCATTGAAATCATAAATATTGCCGACGACCTCTTTACAGCGAATAAAAAACGCGTAATAGAATTCTGCAATGAATTGAAAAAAAGGAACCTGAAATTCAGATGGAGTGTATTTGCAAGAGTCAATACAGTGACACCTGAAATTCTAAAAGAGATGAAAAGTGCCGGATGCCATTCCATTAGCTTCGGCATAGAATCCGGAAACACGGAAATGCTTAAAACCGTCAGAAAAGGCATTACCCTTGATCAGGCCAGAGCTGCTGTAAAAGCATGTAAGGAAGCCGGGATTGTAACCCACGCATCCTTCATGGCCGGCCTACCCGGTGAATCAGACCAGACACTTCAGGATTCCGAGAACTTCAGCAAAGAACTTGATATTGAATATGGTTACCATTTCCTGGCGCCGTTTCCGGGGACAACCGTACGGGACAACATCGATGATTACGATCTTGAGATACTCTCTGATGACTGGGACCTGTATGATGCGGACAATGTTATCGTACAAACATCAAATCTTAACCCTGAAGAGATTCGCCGATTCGTGGATAACGCCTCAAAACACATACGTGATGACTGGGACAATCTGAATGAACGGTACAAAAAAGATAATGTTACTGGCGAAGAGCACCTACAGATTGCCGGTTACTACAGAATGGTGATGATATACAAAATTCTGTCAGAGGATCTCATCGAAACTTATTCTGAACAAACAGGTGATTTTGACCAGGCACTGACATCCCTTGCAGAACACATAGCAAAAGAGACTGAACTTGAGACTGAATTTGCCCGGATTCATATCCATGACCTGATGAACAAAAAGTATATACTTTTTGATAACGACATGAATAAATTCAGATTTTTCTGGGCACACAACAACAAAACAGCTGTATACTAATGCCAAAGAAGACTCGACAACCATACAGATATAATATATATATTTTTTTGATTAATTCAAAATTGACAGTCTCGTAAAAAATCAATTATACTGAAGTCAAAGAAAAAAGTTCAAAATCAAGGCGCCGTGAATCCCTATGAATGAAGCACACTCAGGTTACGACGCAATAACAATGGATACGTACAACGCAGATGCTGGTTTTACACAGCCATCAAAATGCACAGGAAACTTATGGACGACAACGACGATGCTTTAAAAATTAAAGCTGAAGAGATAACAGCTGAAATAATTCAACAGACAAACAAGTCAGACGAAACAGCTTTACAAATCATGGACAACCTCTATTCCTTTGGAGAAAGCATTGTTGAACGGACTGAGACAAAGGGCAATCTTACAAAAAACATTAAGTGCTCTAAAGGCTGCAGTTACTGCTGTTATGCGCAGGTATCAGTAACACCGCCTGAAGCAATTTTTATCGGCAACTACCTGAACGAAAACTACTCCCTGAGTCAGACAGATCAACTTTTAAAACATATCAGGCATAATATCTCTTTGACAGACGGCAAGTCACTTGAAGAAAGAGTATTAGTCTGGGAACAGACCCCCTGCATTTTTCTTTTTGACGGCGTCTGCAGCATTCACCCGGTAAGACCCTTTATTTGCCGAGCATGGCATTCACTCAGCGTAACTCAGTGCAAAGACGCATTTGACTCCCGCAAAGAAGATGCTGAGATTGACAGCTACCCTTACCGAAATTATATTTTGGGAACCATCCGGGATGGTATGTCTGAGGTTCTAAACAATATGGGATGTGAAAGTGAACCTGTTGAAATCTCAATCGCCATCAAAGCAATACTCAACCACCCCTCACCGGAACAATCCTGGATAAATGGGGAAAAGATTTTCCCAAACAGTTAAGCTAAGCCTCATTTAAGCCACTTAAAGTTATACCTTAAGCACCCTCAACCAAGGCTTTATACACAACAACTTAAAGCCAACTATTAACACAACACTTAAAGTTATTCCTGATCAAAGGATAACGTTCTCGTAAAACAGTCTAAGGATGGGTCAGTTCTGTAAAACCTATCCTTTTGCACTCATTCGGGTTGCAAGCTTTGGCCAGTCAACTTCCTGCAGATTTCTGACATGCTGAAAGAGATAATCCGACTTTATTGCCGCTTTCTTATCCTGCCGCCCGGTAATACCATGATAGGGAAGCATATGTGACAATACCTTGTTTTTCTGTTTCTCATCCGGCGTCAACACATCTTTCCGTCGTGAAAAAAACGGGTCCTCGCCGTCACCACATGGCGTCCCAAAAACATTAAAATACCGACATGCCAAAGGGCGCATCGGATGAATACCACAGGCCCCCTCAACAAGAAAAGGACAACCGGCACCATGTTCATACGATTTAAGCTGATCATGCATAGCCTGCCGCTTGTCTCCGGCAACTATATCTATCGAATACCAGTAAATACCTAAAAGCTCCAGCGGGTAAACCGGGATTGTAATATGAGTCCTGCAGCAGGTAGAACACCCTTTTGTACAGGCGAGTGAACGCCCTTTTTTGCTGAGTTCTGCCGCTATTTCATCCATAACCTGCGTGTCAGCTGCAAGATAAGCATCAAGAAGAAAGGCGAGCCAGGACGATTTTTCTTCCTCTTCAGGAAAAGAAACCCTCTCCGGCGCTAAATACGTATTAAACTTTTTTGTCTTTTTAGCCATCTGATAAAGGATCCGTAATATTAATTAGTTTCCATCCATAAATGGCCTTTTTCCGCAATCTCTACGTCAAACAGCGGTGTTACTTGTGCGACGTACGCTAAGTACACCTCCGCGCAACACCTTGTTTTCCTTGACCTGGCAGAAAATTCTCATTTCTGAATTGGAAACCGAAAATTGTGTCCCTCCACTGACGTGAATGGACACCAATTAAAAAACAGATAAATACAGCATTGTTGCAAATCAGTCAACAAGACCTGTTAAAAAGAAAGGTCTTAAGTACAGGTATTAGGTATTAGCTTGAGCGCTAAAGCTTCACTGCGTGTTGGGTATTAGCAAATGCGCCCTGCGGGCAATCAGTTTATATAAAAAAGGTTGGGCAATAATTCCCATAAATGGCTAAGGACATCATTTTTTAGATTCCCGCAGCAATATGCGCAATGACCATTGAAACAACCAAAGCGACCCATGCTGAGCAAATCAACAGTTGACATGCACGTGTCACAGCATCCATCGAAACAGGGCCAAACGACTCGCCTATATAAGGTTTATTCACCAGCAGATCGCCATAATAATTAGGACCGCCGAGTTTTACCTTTAATGCACCGGAAAAAGCAGCTTCAGGGAAACCGGCATTCGGACTTGAATGATTCCTGCCGTCAACAACAGCTGTCCGAAAAGCAGACTTCCCGTCAAACCCAAGAACCCACGCCGCAATAGTGATAATTGCAACAGAAATTCTTGCCGGAATATAATTGGCAAGGTCATCAATTTTTGCTGAAACCATACCGAATTCACGATATTTTTCATTTTTATAGCCAACCATGGAGTCGAGTGTATTAATCATTTTATAGGCAATAGCAAACGGTGCCCCACCAACGGCAGCCCAGAACAGCGGAGAGATAACACCATCCACCAGATTTTCTGCAACCGTTTCAAGTGCCGCACGGGAAACCCCTTCACTATCCAGTTTATCCACATCCCGGCCAACAATAAAAGCAAGGCGCTTCTTTGCCACTGCAAGCCCCTCTTCCCTTAAAGCCCTTACAACATCAAGTGCAGCCTTTTTTAAAGAGAGTGCTGAAATACAATAATAGATTAGAATAATTTCCACCAGCGACCCGGCAAAAGAGCTAAATAAAGAAACAAGAAAAAGAAGTCCGCTCGCTATCCCCCATGCGGAAATGATAAGGGTAACAGCAAAAAACAACCCGGCTATCTCTGACCCTGACATGTTTTTCCTGAACCAGGGTTCAAGTCTTTCAATCCCCTTCCCCATCCATCTGACAGGATGCGGCATATTAAAAGGGTCTCCAAGAATCAAATCGAGTAAAAAAGCAGCAGGCAGCACATACCATTCAGAAATAAAAAACATAATTATCCTTCTTCCCCATATTTTTTTAATGTAACAAAAAAGAAAGACGGTATCACGTATTGTCCGAAAACTTCAATACCTGTCAAAAAAATCATTCCGACCTGTTCCAAACGTAAAAACATATGTCAAATAATAACATGGAGATATACCGACAACCTAAAAAACAAAACTAAAAATATTTTTTTTTAGCAAAAAAAACCATAATATCTCTTGATCTACGGTTTACTTTCTGCTAAAACACCCCTGTTCTTATGGTGAGCGTAGTTCAGTTGGTAGAGCACCTGGTTGTGGTCCAGGTTGTCGCGGGTTCAAGCCCCGTCGCTCACCCCATATAACAACATGATGCGCCTGTAGCTCAGCTGGATAGAGCGCCGGACTTCGAATCCGTAGGCCGTAGGTTCGAATCCTACCAGG
>JQIA01002073.1_pt1 | contig 10733 bp, 5 predicted proteins | sample 811431 | NCBI WGS metagenome assembly JQIA01 (sample SAMN02998118, study PRJNA258478) | marine sediment metagenome | biome: marine; feature: seafloor; material: sediment; isolation source: oil-polluted sediment collected from 3 locations (0.5 km, 0.7 km and 0.9 km)... | place: USA: Gulf of Mexico ... | reverse complement strand
GCGATAACGTCAATCATAGACTTATCGTTAAACGGTTCCGTGTAAGAACTAAAGCCTAAATCAATTAAGGTATTGTCTAGGGCGTCCAATAAAAAGCCTGAGCCATCCGACATTTGGCTGCCAAAGGCGATTTGTGGAATAGGGTTGCCGGTAAACTGCATAGCCATAAAAATAGCCGGTACGGAGTAAGCAAACATCAGCACAACGTACTGCGCAACTTGTGTGTAGGTAATGCCTTTCATGCCGCCGATAACGGAGTATATAAATACAATACCCATGCCAAGGTAAAGGCCTTGATCAATCGGCAATTCTAAAAAGCGTGAGAAAACGATGCCAACACCGCGCATTTGCCCGGCGACGTAAGTGAAGGAAATAAAGATCAAACACATGACTGCAATAACGCGCGCGGCACGGGAATAATAGCGCTCGCTGATAAACTCGGGCACGGTGAATTTGCCAAATTTACGTAAATAAGGTGCTAGCAACATGGCGAGCAATACGTAGCCGCCGGTCCAGCCCATTAAATACATGCCAGCTTCATAGCCTAGGTAAGATATTAACCCCGCGAGTGAAATAAACGATGCGGCCGACATCCAATCTGCCCCGGTCGCCATGCCGTTAATGATTGGGTGGATACCTTTGCCAGCAATATAAAAATCACCCGTTGTTTTTGCTTTGGCCCAAATGGCAATGCCGATATAGAGTGCAAACGTAGCGCCAACGACCAAGTAAGTTAATGTTTGTAGTTCCATGATTTAATCGTTTACGTTGTGTTTAGCGTCAATTTCACCCATCTTCTTTATGTAATAAAAAATCAATAGAACGAATGAAATAATGGAGCCTTGCTGGGAAAACCAAAAGCCCAGTTTAAAACCGGCAAATTCAAAAGCATTGAGTTGCTCAACGAGGATAATGCCAAATACAAAGGAGACAAGAAACCAGATACATAATAACTTTAAGATAAGACGAATATTATCCGCCCAGTACGGGTCAGTATTAGCCGACATGAAACTCTCCGGTTGTGGTCGTTCACGTTCTTTGCGTGAAGTTATCGGGGCTTACGCCTTGGAGCGTAAACTGTATTATTGAGCTGTATTATTGTGGATAAAAGTTTGTGATGCAATGCGTGATCGTTGACGAGGTAAGCGGTCGTTTTCCCCAGGTGCTGCCAAACTAATAACTAACGCGCTTTTGCTTAAGGTGAAAGCGGGAAGCTTGCTGCTGATAAGCACAAAAAACCTCAACAGTGAGCAGGTCTTACGTTAGTTGAATCTCTTTTTTGTCATAAAAGACGTAACAATTTTTACCGCTAGTTTTAGCTTGATACATAGCGGTATCAGCCTGTTGCAGAAGCTCGTCGGCCGTTATATCGTCATCCTTGATAAAGATAGAAACACCGATACTGGCTGACACCTTGGCTTGCATATCGTTTATTTCAATGGATGTAGTTGCCGCCGCCAGTAACCTGTAGAGGATTAACAAGCAACTGTCATTGTCCGTCAGCTCAGTTAATAAGACGACAAACTCATCTCCGCCAATACGGGCAACGGTATCCGTTTCACGTACTAATTGGTTCATGTGCTTGGCTAAGGAGACGAGCAGCTTGTCGCCTTCTTCGTGACCAAAAGTATCATTGACCATTTTGAAACCATCGAGGTCGATATAAACGAGGGCTAGGGCTTTTCCATCTCGACGAACGTGAGCCATCGCTTGTTGTGTGCGGTCTTTAAGCAAGGTTCGATTCGCTAAATCTGTTAGTGGGTCGTGAGTGGCTGCATAATTCAGCGCTTCTTGGTGGCGTGCTCGTTCGGTGATGTCAGAAAAAAGCCCAATATAACTGGTGACCAGTCCATTGGTGTTTTTTACAGCTACAACGGTAACTTGTATGACGAGCGTGCTGCCATTTTTATGTCCGTTTGAGACTTCGCCAGACCACCGTCCTGTATCGAGAACCTCTTGCCAAGCTGCGCTATGCGCCTTAGGGACCAGAAAACGAGAGTTTCTACCAATGGCTTCTTCTTTTGCATACCCTGTGATGCTGGTAAAAGCATTATTCACGCGAATAATCATACCGTCGGTATCGGTAATGACAATTCCTTCAAAGGTATGAGTGAAAACGGAGGCGGCTAATTGCGCGTCTGCAAGGGCTTGTATATGTTCGTATTGTAGTTTCAACATGCGTTTTGCTACGTTTATTCGTGCTTGAAGCTCAACGTTTTTAAACGGCTTTGCAATAAAATCATTTGCTCCTGCGGCAAGCCCTTCGGCAATATCTTCAGCTTCGCTGCGAGCGGTGAGCAATAAGATATAGGGTGGATCTTCAGTTGCTTGCTGTCGGATGCGTTGGCTTAATTGCAACCCATCCAGTTTTGGCATTTCCCAATCCAGCAGTAGAATACGTGGCGGATCATCTTGCTGTAGTACGGCCCACGCGGCTTCGCCATCCTCAACTATTATGGGTTGAAGTCCCCAGCGAGTTGTCATCGCCTCAAGTATGGAACGGATGGTTAGGTCATCATCGGCGATTAGAATTTTCATGCGGAGTCGTTTTCGAGAGTTTCTTGTAATAGCCTAAAGCTACTGGCTAATGTCTTTAAACCATCAGCAACGGGCTGCAGGTCTCCCTCCTTGGCAGATATTTCCATGTTTTTAGCCAGCTGCGCTAGCGCATTAGCGCCAGTGCTGGCGGCAGAGCCTTTAATTTTATGTGTAATGGCACCAGCACTGCTGGCATCGGCGTCGGCTAGCGCAAGCTCTAATTGATCTAGTTGCGAAGGCATCTCGCTGATAAAAGCGGTGATGACTGACTGAATTGTCTCTTCATCACCGAGTAAGTTTTGTAGCACGCTGTGATCAAAAATCAGCTCCTTTGATGGCGGTAACTGAAGTTTTTTTGATGCTTCAAATGCTAACGCCTCTTCACTTAAACAATCCCTTGTCTCTTCGTCGACAGGGCGATCTTTGTTCTGCTTTGGCAACCATTTATTTAAAGCGCTGAGCAATAGGCTTGGGTTAACTGGCTTTGCGACGAAGTCATTCATCCCGACGGCGAGACAGTGCTCCTTATCTTCAGCCATTGCATTAGCGGTCATCGCGATGATGGGAATGTCGTGTTGCAGAACCCCTGAACTAGTGTCACGAATTATGGTGCTCGCTTGAAACCCATCCATAATAGGCATTTGACTGTCCATAAAGACGAGGTCATAACGCTGGCTTGATAGTGCTTCAATGGCTTCTTTGCCGTTATTCACGATAGACACGTTAAGCCCCAAATTCTCTAGCATACCGCGTGCAACCAGTTGGTTAGTGACATTATCTTCTACTACTAAGACCTGCGCGCTGAACAAGTTTAATTTGCGGGAGGGGTGTCGAGTAAGTAAGCGGGCATCGTCAGCTAAGCCATAGACTTGCAAGAGCAGGTTATATAAGTCAGATTGGTTTACGGGTTTTGATAGGAAACCGTTGAAGCCAATATCGCGCATTTTTTGGGCATCGCCACGGCGTGCTTGAGAGGTGAGCAGAACCAATTGGGTGCTGGCAATATTATCTTGTTGGCGGATTGACTGTACGAGTTGAAGATCATCGGTTTCGGACATTTGCATGTCAACAATGGCCATAGAATATGGTTTGCCTTGTTCAGCCGCATTGCCTAACATTTGTATCGCTTCTTTAGCCGTTTCTACTTGTTGATTAGGGATGCCCCAGAGCGTCAATAGTTCTTTTAACAGCTTTCGGTTGGTGTAGTTATTATCGACAATTAAAATGGATTCGTTGCTTAAGGCGTTGGAGCTGTTGGCTTCAGCACTGTGTTCGCTATCGTATAACGTTACTGCAATAGTAAATGTAGAGCCTTCGTTAAGGGTGCTTTCAACGGCGATTTCCCCGCCCATTAGTTCGACCAGCTGTTTGGAAATAGTTAAGCCTAGTCCTGTTCCGCCGTATTGGCGAGTGGTCGAGCTATCCGCTTGGGTAAAGCGTTCAAAAAGGCCTTGTTGCTGTTTGTACGATAGGCCTATGCCGGTATCAGTAACTTCAACAAGCAGGTGGTGTTGCCCGTTCCTGTTATCAACAACGTGAACGTTAACGGATACTTCGCCTGTGGGGGTGAATTTGATGGCGTTACCGATCAGGTTAATTAATACTTGCCGAATACGGTTAGGGTCGCCTTTATACCAGTTAGATTGAAGTGGATTCGCTGGGCAGATGAGCTCGATATGTTTTTCTTCGGCTCGGAAAGCCATCGAAGCGGCAACATCGCTGATCAGCGCTGCGAGGTCGAAGTCGATGATTTCTAATTCAAGTTTTCCGGCCTCTATTTTTGAAAAATCCAGAATATCATTAATAATAGTCAGCAAGCCGTTAGCACTGTTAGCAACTATTTTGGTGCGCGCATGTTGTTCGTTGGTTAAACCACTATCGAGTAATAAGCTTGTCATGCCGATAACCCCATTAAGCGGGGTACGAATCTCATGACTCATATTGGCTAAGAATTCACTTTTAGCGGTGTTTGCAGCTTTGGCGTTGTTGGCGGTTTCCATTAACTCAATTTCTACCTGCTTCATATGGCTGATGTCCGTACGAATAGCAATGTAACTGTTTAGCTCCCCATCGGCATCTTTAATGGGAACAATGGTGGTGTCGACCCAATATAGAACGCCGCTTTTAGCTAGGTTGCAAACCTCACCATGCCAGACATTGCCAGCAGTTAATGTGTAGAACATCTGCTCAAAGAACTCGCGGGGGTGGTGGCCCGAGTTTAACAGTCGATGGTTACTGCCAATGAGCTCATCGCGTTCATAGCCGCTAATATTGCAAAACCGGTCATTTGCATAGCTGATGGTGCCGGCTAAATCGGTAATAGCAACAATAGCGTGCTGGTCAAAGGCAAATTTCTGTTCAGATAGTTCGTTGAGCGCTTGTTGAATATCGTGGTTATTATCGCTAATGGTTTTTATATATTTCTCACGCACACGAATCATATAGTTAAAGGTCGCTGCTAATTCACCCACCTCATCCGCACGTTCAATCACCACTTGTTGCTGGGATTTTCCTTTTGCGACCGCTTGGGTGACTTCAGACAGTTTAATGATGGGTCGAACGATACGCTTGGCTTGAAACAGAGCGATGGCCGCGGATAACAAAGCAAGAAGAGCTAAGAAGCTGAGTGCAGTTTCTTGTATGTCATTGATAACGAATAGGGCGTCTGCTTGGTTTATTTCACTGAGTAGTAGCCAATGAATATTGCCGATGTTGATACTTGTTTTGTAGCCGAATACAGTCAAGCCATCGGGCCCAAGATAAGGTTCTAAAAGAGTCGCATCTAATGGTTTTTTTTGCTGCCAGTCTTGCACGGCTTGAGAGTCAACTTTCCGCAACAATACTTGCTTGTGGTCATTGATAGGGCTGAGTAAAAGCCCCGTATTATCGACTAGGTAATGGCGGTGAGTAGAATGAAACTCTTGGGATTCTTGGGATGAGTAAAATGTTGAGACTTGTTGGTACAGCTGGTCGAGCTTAATTTGAATGGCTAAGACGCCGACCTTGTCTCCATTGTCATCCAATAGTGGCGCGGTTAAGAAACCGGCGAGCATGTTATTGCTCGGCGCATAACGTTCAATGCCAGAAAAGAGCGAGCGACCGCTATCGAGGGTTTGTCGGACCGATTGAGCAAAAAGGGTGCTGGAGTGGTCGCCGATGAATAAATTGCTACCGAGATCTTCTTTTTGGGCGATGGAGAATAGGATGTTGCCAGAGAGGTCAATTAGAAAAATGTCGTATATATAACTGTATTTACGCGTCAAATTCAGCAAGGCTTCTTCATTTGGCGTTTTTTTACGCACCCAGTCATAGCTTTGAGTATATTCTTTAGCGCTGGATTTGCTGTTATCTAAACCGCTAACTAGGGCTTGTAAAAACACGCTGTTACGCTGGTTTTGAGCTTGGTAATCTAGGTCTTTAAAACGATAGTCAAACCAATTAACAATAAAGGCGGCTTTGGCCTCAGCGGTTTGTGTTAAGAGTATAGCGGCGTCTTGTTTGAGTGCTTGAGTTGCCTGCGATAGGCCTATAGCGACCATCAGTGCCATGGGGATGAGCGAGAGCCCTAAAAACCAGAAGCAGAGGCTCTTTTGTAATGAGTGTTTGGTTTTTGTCATTACTTATTCGCCATTAAAACGGGTGTCGGCAAAGGCGTCGATATCAATCGCTTCAGAGATGATCTTACCTTCTACCGCCAAGTCCATGATTTGCTTCAAGCCGGCTTTATCAATATTTAAGTGCTGGTAATTAATTACCTTCAGTTCAGGGTTTAAGCTGGCGATGATCGCTTCGCGATTGTGTTCGGGAATATGTTTACGCACGATGAGTACGATGTCGTCTAAGGCTTGGCCACCTTTAAGCCGAGCTTGCTCAATATCCTCGCCTGCTTGGCGAATATAGTGCATCACCTCCTTACTGGCGGCAAATTTATTGGCAATGGCTTGATCGCTAGCCAGCGCGATGCACTCAACATGGCCGTTTGGCCAAGGCATCACGTCTTTCGAATACCAAGCAATGTGGCCGAAGTGCTGGGTTTCAACGACATCGGCCCAGGGTAAAGATTGTTCGAAGGCCGATAATTCCGCACGGTTACTCCTTGATTTTATAAAAGCCGGTGCCTTCGGCGGTGCGACGGTAATGGCGAGTACTTCGGCGGGCCGATTGGTGCTGGTCGACATGCTGACGCCGTATTCCTTTAAGTAGCGGTAAAGCACCACACTGTGGGTGGATAACACGTGGGGCATGCCAATTTGCACTGCTTGGCCGGTGGTTTCGTAGTGCTGATGCAACACCGCGGCGATGGCGGCTGTTGGTAGGCGGTCTTTGCGTAAGCGCGGAACGTTGACTTGCTGATTAAATAGGTCGTTAATGGCCAAGGCATTGCCATCACGATGCATCAAGCCGATCCAGCGGAAGTTCGGTTGTTCCCGATACATGTCCATAGCTAAGGGGCTCATGACGAAAGCCATATCAGGCTCGCCGGTTTGGAAATAGGCACGGAGTAGATCCCAATTGCCCATTTTCTCAATGCTAAAATCGGCATGAATCATTTTATCGCGGTAGCGCTCATAGGCGACTAAGGCAGCGTAATGATCCGCTAATGGAATGTACAACGCATGAATGCTTTGTTTCACGTTATTTGCACTGACGCATAAAGAACTTGAGGCCAGCAATATGAGCGCTATAAAGCCTCTAGTAAGGGTAAAAATTTTATGATCTTTTGACATCGCTTTATCCTTCTTTGACATCGTTTTATCCTTAAAACAATTGTTAGCAGATTAAATATAGCAGAAGAAACCGTTTTTTCTACGGAGTTAATAAAAACCAACAAATAGGCGTAACGATAATTGCGCCGATGAGGTTTAACACAAAGTCTTCTCTTGCCATTTGCTGACTATGTGGCTTTTCACTACGGGAGCAATATTAAGTGGAAGATATGTAAAAGGTTTTACGATTCGGAGCGTGGTTAGTTTCTGCGTAAACAAAATACCATTGAGTTAGTGCTGAGTGATTTTCCTAAAAGAGTTGTTAATATTTTATGACATATTTAACGCAACCGAATTGACGCAGGTCATTATATGAATATTCCTTTTGGCTATATAATGGCATTTATTACTTAAAATTCACATTATTAGAAAAGGGGCTAAAGAGGTGGGCACAGCAATCTATCAAACGGCGAATAGATCACTAGTAAATTTTTCTATAGAGAGGCCAACGTTTATTAGTCGCTTAATGTGGGCATCAACATTAATCATTGTGATGCTGGCCGTTTTGCCATCTGTGTGGCCAAAAACGTTCAGTCTTCTAGAGCCTTTGGTCGTTGATACTGACCCTGAAAACATGCTTTCTGCCGATGAGCCCGTTCGGCTTTTTCATAATCAAATGAAAAAAGAATTTTCACTTAATGACATTGTGGTTGTTGGCGTTGTAAACGATAAAACGGAAAGCGGTGTTTTTACACCAGAGGCACTCCAGCACATTTTTGAATTGACGCAGTTTGCTAAAACATTGAGTTGGCCTGATAAGGAGAACCCAGCACAGCAAGCGGGTGTTATCGAAGTAGACATCATTGCACCATCTACTGTTGAAAATATTGAACAAGGTGGTTTAGGTTCGGTAAATTTTAGCTGGCTTATGCCAACCCCACCAACAAATAATGAAGAGGCATTAGCCGTTCGAGACCGCGCAATGAATATTCCTTTTTTGAAAGGAACACTTGTTAGTGAAGATGGCAAAGCAATCGCACTTTATTTGCCGTTAACTGACAAGCATCTTAGTTATCAGGTGCGTGAGGCCTTGTTAAATAAAATTGATGAGTGGGGTGAAACTGAGGAGTCTTATTACATCACTGGGTTGCCCGTTGCAGAAGATACCTTCGGTGTTGAAATGTTTTACCAAATGGCTATCTCTGCCCCGCTCGCAATGTTAGTTATTTTTCTATTGTTATGGTGGTTTTTTAAGAAGATTATTTTTGTTATTTCGCCAATGATCATAGCGATGGTCTGTGCTTTATCGACGATGGGGTTGTTAATTATTACCGGTAATACCATCCATATTATGAGCTCGATGATTCCAATCTTCATCATGCCAATAGCCGTTCTTGATGCTATTCATATCTTGTCGGATTTTTTTGACCGCTACCCAACAATAAAGGATCGACGGAAAACCTTAATTGAGGTTATGAATACACTGTTTTCACCGATGCTCTATACCACGTTAACTACCATTGCTGGTTTTGCATCGCTTGCGTTGACACCGATTCCGCCCGTGCAGGTTTTTGGTGTTTTTGTGTCCATTGGTGTTTTCTTTGCTTGGTTCTGGACAATTACGTTTGTTCCAGCATTTATTATGTTTATCCCCGAAGAAAAGCTAGCTGCTTTCGCAAACCATGGAAATTCTAGTGAAGATCAAGAACATACAGCCATGGGGCGCTTTTTAAAGCTAGCGGGGAAAGGCATTTATAAACGCTATCGTTTTATTTTAATTTTGACCCTGCTTGCTGCAGGTACTGCTGCCTATGGTATTAGCAAAATTAACATTAATGACAACCCTATTAAATGGTTTGGCCCAGAGCACTCAATCCGCATTGCTGACAGAGTGATGAACGAGCATTTTGCAGGAACTTACATGGCTTACCTTGAATTGGAGCAACCAAGTGAATATAGAGCGAGTCAAAATGAAAATGCGGCGCAACTGTCTCGTATGGAGAGTGAATTATCAAGATTAACTAAGGAGGGGGTCGTTAATGTTGATACGGTATTTAGTCAGCTGACAAAAAAGATACAGCAAATTAAACAGAGTGCTCCTGCTTCAGCTGATGAGCAGAGTAAGTTACTTGATACTTATCTAAATGAGCAGCTCGATAATACGTCTGACGAAGAGTTTGATGCTTGGGATCAGGCACAACTTTTTATTGATAGCGAACGACAACGTGCAGAACTTTTTAAACAGCCTGAATTATTGGAATATATCGCTAAACTTCAAGCATATTTAACCAGCTTAGATGTGGTTGGCAAGGCTAACTCACTTGCGGATATAGTTAAAACCGTGCATCGTGAATTGCTATTAGGTGATAAAAAAGAGTTCCGCATTCCGGATACCTCAAATGCCGTAGCTCAGACGTTAATTACCTATCAGAATAGCCATCGTCCTCAAGATCTCTGGCATTTTGTCACGCCCGACTATCGCAAAACAAACCTATGGTTACAACTGAAAAGTGGTGACAACCAAGATATGTCAGCTGTTGAAGGTGCGTTGGCAGAGTGGATGGAAGACAACCCACCTCCAATGGGACTTCAGGCTAACTGGTTTGGTCTGACACATATAAATGTTGTTTGGCAAGATAAAATGGTTAATGGCATGGTCAGTTCTTTTAGTGGCAGTTTTATAGTTGTCTTCATTATGATGGCTATTCTCTTTCGTTCAGTGCTTTGGGGTGCTCTTGCGATGGTGCCGCTTACGGTCACCGTTGGTTTGATCTATGGTGTTATTGGTCTAGTCGGAAAAGATTATGATATGCCCGTTGCGATTTTAAGTGCGCTTAGTTTAGGGCTTGCGGTGGATTATGCGATCCATTTTCTGGCGCGGGCTCGAGAGACGGTGAAAGAAGTTGGTTCATGGCAGGCCGCTGTTGGCCCAGTATTTGGAGAGCCGGCTCGTGCTATTAGCCGCAATGTTATTGTGGTCGGCTTTGGTTTTTTGCCATTGCTGGCAGCTCCGTTAGTCCCTTATCAAACGGTGGGTATTTTTATAGCTGCGATTCTTTTCTTAGCGGGCGTTGCTTCGTTGATGATTCTGCCAGCAATGATTACGCCGTTTGAGCGATCTCTTTTCCCCAGTCTAAAGACTAAAGAAATAACAGAGGATAAATAATGAAAAAATTCATTAAAAACGCAATAAGCACGCTTTTTATAAGTGTTGGAATACTCGGAAGTAGCGTGGCATTGGCAACGCCCAGCATTGATGAAATTGTTAACCGAACCAACTATGTTGCCTATTATCAAGGGCTTGATGGTAAGGCTAAGGTCAAAATGACCATTACCGATGCGCAGGGGCGAGAACGCACGCGCCAGTTTGTTATTCTAAGGAGTGATGAGCCGCAGACTGATTCATTAGCAGGTGGTGAATATAGAGGTAATCAAAAAATGTATGTCTATTTCAGTCGCCCTGCGGATGTAAATAAGATGGTTTTTTTA
>JQIA01002072.1_pt1 | contig 10734 bp, 13 predicted proteins | sample 811431 | NCBI WGS metagenome assembly JQIA01 (sample SAMN02998118, study PRJNA258478) | marine sediment metagenome | biome: marine; feature: seafloor; material: sediment; isolation source: oil-polluted sediment collected from 3 locations (0.5 km, 0.7 km and 0.9 km)... | place: USA: Gulf of Mexico ... | reverse complement strand
CAAATCATCGTAAAAATGATTCACATTTAACAAGCCTATTGGTTTAGAATGCAGTCCTAACTGAAGCCAAGTTATTAATTCGAAAAGCTCTTCCATAGTCCCCATACCTCCAGGCATGGTGATAAAAGCATCACTTTTTTTTTGCATCAATAATTTACGCTCATGCATATTTTGTGTTGTAATTAATTCGGTGAGTCCTAAATGAACCACTTCTTTTAATTTTAAAAACTCTGGAATAATTCCTATTACCTTCCCATTAGATTCCAAAACAGATTTAGCAATTAATCCCATAATACCAATCTTTGCCGCACCGTAAACTAAGGTTATTTCATTTTTAGCTAATGCTTCTCCTAATTGAGAAGCTGCACTAATTATCTTATTATCATTCCCTTCACTACTTCCACAAAACACACAAATACTTTCTAATTTTCTCATAATTTCTTACATTTTATCATCCTGTCTTTTTCAAAAACATCTTTTTTAATTTCGATATTATTAAATCCTTCTATCTCCAACATTTCTTTCATATCTTTTCCTAAGTATTCATTTATTTCAAAAAACAATACTCCTTCAGGTTTTAAATAATCTTTACTTAGTTGCGCAATTCTTCTATAAAACAATAATGGATCTTCATCTTCTACAAACAAAGCAATCTCTGGTTCATACCTTAATACATTAGCTTGCATCAATTCTTTTTCTGAAGCTTTCACATATGGAGGATTAGAAACTATAAGATCGAATTTCGAATCTTTATGGAAATCCAACTCATCACTATTCTCAAACTGAATAACATCCAATTCGATAAAGTTAATATTTACTTTATTAGTCAGCGCATTTTGTTTTGCAATTTTTAATGCATCTTTCGATATATCCATTGCACTAACTTCTGTCTTAGTTAATTGATGTGCTAAAGTTATTGCTATACAACCACTACCTGTACCAATATCAAGAATGGTTGTTTCTTTGCTTTGAGTTTCATTTATAATCCAGTTTACTAATTCTTCAGTTTCTGGTCTAGGAATTAAAACACTCCTATCTACTTTAAATTTCAAACCAAAAAATTCTGTTTCACCTACGATATATTGTATGGGTTCAAAATTTTTTAATTGTTGAATGGCTCTATCAAATGACAAACCTTCCCCTTCTAAAATTTCTTTATTGGGCTGAAGAGCGACTTCAATTCTCGATAACCCTAAATGTGCTTCAGATAAAATTGAAAAAAAAGATTGTAGTTCCTCTGGAGGATAAATTCCCGTAAGTGCATCGACAAACTCATGTTTTAAATCTTTTAATTTCATATTTACAGATCTTTTAACATGTGCACTGGACAGGAAAAGTGACCTGTATTTCCCATCGGCCCATCCAAATATTCAAATCCTTTTTTTAGATAAAGTCCCTGTGCTGCCTTCATATAAGTCATCGTCTCTAAATAGCATTTTTCAAACTTATACTCTTTGGCTTTTTCAAGGCACAAATCAATCATCTTACTACCTAATCCCAATCCTCTACATTCTGGAAGAAAATACATTTTTTGTAGCTCACAGATATTTTCATCACAGTTTTCTAATGAAGAAAAGCCTCCTCCTCCAATAACTTTATCTTCAAGCTCAATTACAAAATAAGTAGCACGAGGAATTTGATAAACTTCGTACATAGTATCTAATGTTATATCTGCATAAGCAGTTCCTACTTTTGGCACTTCAAAATCTATTAATACTTGACGTATCACTTTAGCCATCTCGGAATTATCTTTTTTTAAAATCGGTCGAATGATTGCAGTACTCATATAAACTATTCCTTGTATTTTTACAAGGTGAAGATAAATGAAAAATATATGATGCGCTGCATTGAACTTGCTAAAAATGGTTTGGGAACCACCTACCCCAATCCTTTGGTAGGAAGTGTTATTGTATATAACGATATCATTATTGGTGAAGGTTGGCATAAGAAAGCAGGAATGTCTCATGCTGAGGTAAATGCGATAAAAAGTGTAAATGATTTATCTCTTTTAAAAGATGCTACTATATATGTTAGTTTAGAGCCTTGTAGTCATTTTGGCAAAACACCTCCTTGTGCCGATTTAATAATAGAAAAAGGAATTAAAAATGTAGTGATTGGTAGTTTGGATCCTAATCCAATTGTGGCTGGAAATGGAATAAAAAAACTAAAAGAAGCTGGTTGTAATGTGGTTGAAGAAGTTTTAAAAACCGAATGTGATGATTTGAATAAACGATTTTTTAATTATCACATTTATAAAAAACCTTACATCATATTAAAATGGGCGCAAACTCTCGATGGCTTTATCGCTCCTAATAAAAGAGAAAACAAAAGCCCTGTTTGGATTACAAATAAACAATCTCGACAACTAGTTCATAAATGGCGTGCTGAAGAACAAGCCATTTTGGTAGGTACACAAACGGTAATAGATGATAATCCAAGTTTAACCACACGAGATTGGAAAGGAAAGTCTCCCATTAGGATCGTTTTAGATAGAAATTTCAAGATACCTGTTAAAGCGTCTTTATTAGATGGAAGTGTTCAAACCATTATAGTCACAGAAAAAGAAACAGAAAACCTTAAAAACATTTCTTTTGAAACTATTGACTTTTCAATGGATATTTCTAGTCAAATTTGTGATCTATTATATAGAGATAAAATTCAGTCTGTGATTATTGAAGGAGGAGCTAAAACACTACAAACTTTTATAGATTCAAATTTATGGAATGAAGCTAGAGTATTCACAGGCAATTCTATATTTAAGGAAGGAACCAAAGCACCTATATTATTAGAAAAAACTATATCAGAAAAAAAAATAGAGGAAGATATTTTAAGAATTTATAAAAATGATTAAAACTCTAATTTTTGACTTCGGGGATGTTTTTATTAATCTTGATAAAGAAGCTACTTCCACAGAATTACAAAAATTAGGCATAAGTTCTTTAAGCAAAGAGATGCTTCAAATAAATATATTATATGAAACAGGTAAAATAAATACGGATGCTTTTTTAAATTCCTATTTAAAATTATTTCCTGAATTTTCCAGCGAACAGCTAAGTAAGGCTTGGAACGCTATTATTTTAGATTTTCCCGAATACCGGTTAAAATTTATTGAAGCACTTTCAAAAAGTGAAAAATTTAAATTGATTTTATTGAGTAACACCAACCTATTGCATATTGAAAAGGTAATAGATAATATGTCTTTAAAAAGGTATCTCCGATTTAAAAATTGTTTCGATGCATTTTATCTATCTCAAGAGATTCATTTACGAAAACCAAATACAGACATATATAGCTTTGTTTTGGACACACATAACCTTATTCCAGAAGAATGTTTCTTTATAGATGATACCTTCGAAAATACAGAATCAGCAAAACAACTAGGAATTCATATTTGGAATATAAATCCTAAAAGGGAAGATATCATAGATTTATTTAGCAAAAGAAAGGAATTATTTTAAATTTAACATTATTAACGCAGATAAAAAGCAACACCATTGATTTATTTACTCCTTAGCATACTCGCCTCTACTTTTATTTTTATAGTCTTTAAACTCTTTGAAAGATTTAATATAAATATACTTCAAGCGATAGTTGTAAATTATGTAATTGCATTTACTACCGGAATTATTTCATATAATGGTACTGTCACCATTTCACAATTACCTAATATAGATTGGTTTTATTACACCTTAGCTTTAGGCGCTTTATTTATTATTGTATTTAACTTGATGGCAATTACTACGCAAAGAAGTGGGTTGTCTGTTGTTTCAGTAGCTACAAAAATGAGTGTAGTGATTCCTGTACTATTTGGGCTTTTATATTATAATGAAAGTTTAGGCGCATTAAAATTAATAGGCATTGGTTTAGCACTAATTGCTGTATACCTTTCTTCTATTAAAACTAAAAAAGGAATAAATATAGATAGGAAATTAATTTTATTACCAATTTTAGTATTTATAGGGAGTGGTGTAATTGACACTAGTATTAAGTTTTTAGAAGACACTTATGTTGCTCAAAATGATGTCCCATTATTTTCTGCTATTATATTTCTTGCAGCAGCCATAATAGGTGTTTTTTCATTGCTATATCAAGCAGTTAAAGGAAAGTTTAAATTTGAATTTAAAAACATTATTGCAGGAATTTGCCTAGGCATACCCAATTATTTTTCAATTTATTTTTTAGTGAAGACATTACGAAGTGATATTTTAGATAGTTCAGGATTATTTACCATTAATAATGTAGCTATAGTCACTTTATCAACATTAGCTGGTATTATTTTATTTAGGGAAAAGCTATTGCCAAAAAATTGGCTTGGAATAATATTAGCGATTACTAGTATTATTTTAATTGCATTATAAGTTTTAGCAATGGAAGATAAAAAAGACACTTATAAAACCATAACTAAACCCTCCAAAGAAGTTCTTTTTAAAGATAGAAGTAGTAAGTTTTTTGGTTATGCTTATCCTGTTAATTCTGAAGAAGAAATAAAACTTCATATAGATCAATTAAAAAAGGATCACTATAATGCTCGTCATTGGTGTTATGCATGGCAACTTGGAAAGGAATACGAACATTACCGTGCTAATGATGATGGAGAGCCTTCAAATAGTGCTGGAATGCCAATTTATGGTCAATTACAATCTTTTGATGTTACCAATGTGTTAATTGTAGTTGTACGATATTTTGGCGGAACTAAACTTGGTGTTGGTGGATTAATACAAGCTTATAAAACCGCTGCTAAACTTGCCTTAGAATCATCAAGTATGGTAGAGAAAACAATTGACGAGTTATTTCAATTAAACTTTGGGTATGCCGAAATGAATACTATAATGAGAATTATTAAAGATGAAAAATTAAATATTACAAAACAAAAAATGGAATTGGATTGTGAATTTATTCTTTCTATTCGAAAAAAAGAAGCAAACCGAATTTTTGAAATATTTAAGAATACTTATAAAATAACTATTAAAAGGACAGAAGATCTTTAATTTTCGCTCAACTTTTCTAAAAGATATTCTGGAGCTTTTCTAAGTTTATTTGTAGTACTATTTACAAAAACCAAAGTAGTTGTTGCAGTAATTAAAAGTTTACCTTCTTGATTATGTATTTCATAATAGAACTCAATTCTTACGGTAGGAATTTCTTTAAGTGTAGTTGTAATTGTTATTACATCATCATAAAGTGCTGGTTTCTTATAATCTATATTTAGATTAACTACAGGCAAATGAATATTGTTTGCTTCCATAAACTTATAAGAGAAACCCAAGGTACGAAGCCACTCGGTGCGTCCTTGTTCTAAATAATCGGCATAATTACCATAGTAAACTATTCCCATTTGATCGGTTTCACCATATCGTACTCGTAACTTAGTATATGTTTTTTTCAAAATAATCTTGAATAATAAGGAAGTTTTGTTGTAGATTTATGCGTGAGATAATATGCGAAAAAAAAACTACATATTCAATACCTAAAGTGTTTTTTTTATAACTTATTTGTTCACATATTTGCAATGTTAATAAATTGTTATGGGGCATAATAATTTATATTTTTATTACTATTTTTTAACTAACCTAACACCAACAATTTAACTATGAGCAAAACTGCAAATTTGGTTTGGAATAAATGCCTAACATTTATCGAAGACAATATTACTGCTCAAGCATACAAAACATGGTTCGAACCTATTAAAGCAGTTAAACTTACCGAAGATGCACTAAGCATACAAGTTCCAAGTAAATTCTTTTATGAATGGTTAGAAGAACATTATGTAAAGATTCTTAAAGTTGCACTTACTAAAGAGTTGGGTACAAATGCTAAATTGGTGTACATTATTAAAATGGAAAACACCTATGGCAACAAGCAACCTTTTACTGAAAAAATACCAAGTGCAAACAGAGGACATTTAAGATCTCAAGAAGTTGATGTAGCTATTAAAAACAAAAGTCCTGAACTCAAAAATCCTTTTGTAATTCCAGGAATTCGAAATGTAAAAATTGAATCTCAATTAAATCCAAATTATAATTTTGAGAACTTTCTAGAAGGAGATTCAAATCGTTTGGCTCGTTCAGCTGGAATGGCTGTTGCAAATAAACCCGGAGGAACCTCATTTAACCCATTATTAATTTTTGGAGGAGTTGGTTTAGGAAAAACACATTTAGCACATGCTATTGGTGTTGAAATAAAAGATAAATACCCTGAAAAAACGGTATTATATATTTCTGCAGAAAAATTTACACAGCAATATATAGAATCAGTTAAGAAAAATAATAGAAACGATTTTATTCATTTCTATCAAATTATCGATATTCTTATAGTAGATGACATTCAATTACTTTCAGGTAAAGCTGGTACTCAAGATGTTTTCTTTCATATATTTAACCATTTACATCAAAACGGAAAACAAGTCATTCTAACTAGTGACAAGGCTCCAGTTGATATGATTGATATTGAACAACGTTTATTGTCACGTTTTAAATGGGGGCTTTCTGCAGAATTAAACCATCCAGATTACGAAACAAGAGTTGCTATAATTAAAAGTAAATTATATCGAGATGGTGTAATATTGCCAGAAGATATTATAGAGTTTTTAGCAAATAATATTAAAACTAATATTAGAGAATTAGAAGGAGCTATTATATCTTTAATAGCACACTCTTCTTTTAACAAAAAAGAAATCACCATAGATCTTGCTAAAAAAATAGTAGACAACTACGTTAAAAACACCAATAGAGAAGTATCCATAGACTATATTCAAAAAGTAGTTAGTGATTATTTTCAAATGGATGTGGATACACTTCAATCAAAAACTAGAAAGCGTCATATTGTACAAGCTAGACAATTGGCCATGTTTTTTGCGAAAAAATTAACTAAGGCTTCCTTAGCATCAATAGGTTCTCAAATTGGGCAACGGGATCATGCAACTGTACTACACGCCTGTAAAACAGTTGATAATCTTTCAAGTACGGATAAACAATTTAGGAAATACGTAGAAGACCTTAAAAAGAAGTTAACCCTTTAACTTTAAAGCTTAATTAATTTTATTTCAGAAATGAAAACAAGAATACTTATGGTTTGCCTTGGCAACATTTGCCGTTCACCCTTGGCAGAAGGTATTTTAAAATCTAAAGTTAACTCAGAAGAAATTTTTGTAGATTCTGCAGGAACTGGAGATTGGCATGTAGGACAGCTCCCCGACTCTAGAAGTATTGAAATTGCAAAAACCCATGGATTAGATCTTTCCAATCAGCGAGGAAGACAATTTACACAAAGAGATTTTTTAACTTTTGATTATATTTTTGTGATGGATAATTCAAATAAAGGCGATGTTTTGCAACTTGCACAAAACGAATCTGACATTAATAAGGTACAACTTATTCTAGATGAAGTATTTCCTAATGAAAACGTAGATGTTCCTGACCCTTATTATGGTGGAGAACAAGGATTTGAAAGTGTATATCAAATGCTAGATAAAGCTTGTAATGAAATTGTGAAAAGGCTATAATAATATTATGGGTTTTTATTACTTTAGTGTTTTCTAAAAAAAACCTATTATGAAAATTCTATCACGAGTATTATTCTTATTATTTATTTCCTTTTATTCTTACGCACAAGATGTGGATATTGAACTTTTTAAAAGTGGATTTTCAAGTCCAGTAGATATCCAAAATGCTGGGGATGACCGACTCTTTATTGTAGAGCAAGCAGGACGGATTAAAATATTAAATGCAGATGCAACCATAAATCCAGTTCCTTTTTTAAATATAACTAGCATTATTTCATCTGGTGGAGAAAGTGGGTTATTAGGATTAGCCTTTCATCCAGACTATGCTAATAATGGTTACTTTTTCGTTTATTATACAGACAATTCAGGAGACACACAAGTCGCTAGATATACTGTAGATGACTCAGACCCTGATATAGCTGATCCAGCATCTGCATTATTGATTATTAATGAATTTCAACCTTTTAGTAATCACAATGGAGGTTGTATTCAATTTGGTGCAGATGGATATTTATACATTGGATTAGGTGATGGAGGAAATGGAGGTGATCCAGGTAATAGAGCACAAAATTTACAATTACTATTAGGAAAAATGCTTCGGCTAGATATTGATAATACAGATGGTCCAAATAATTATGCAATACCCGCAGATAATCCATTTTTAGGAAACCCAGATGCTTTAGATGAGATTTGGGCTTATGGGTTACGAAATCCTTGGCGTTTTTCTTTTGACAGCGATACTGACGAATTATGGATTGCAGATGTTGGTCAAAATCAAATAGAAGAAATAAACCGAGTAGCATTAGATGCTTCAGGTCTAAATTATGGATGGCGTTGTTATGAAGGTTCTCAAATTTACAATAATAGCGGATGTCCAGATTCTTCCGAATTAACTTTTCCTGTTGCAGAATACAATCATTCTGTCGGCTATTCAATAACCGGAGGATATGTCTATCACGGAAATATTTACAGTGACATACAAGACTTATACTTTTTTGCAGATCTTAATGGATTAATTGGAACTGTTGATAACGATAATAATTTAGTTAATCATGGTGATTTTGGAGGCACTTGGGTTTCATTTGGCGAAGATATAAATGGGGAAATTTATATTGCAGATATTTCTGGTAGTATTCATAAAATAATTGGAGATGAAATTTTCGACACTGAAGATTTTTCTAGTTCAGATGTTGCAATAATACCAAACCCTGCTTCAGATAGTTTACGTATTTCTATTAAAAATAGCCTTATCTCTTCGATTACTATTTTAGATTTAAAAGGATCGGTGATTATTACAGAAAGTAATATCTCAACTTCAGAAAAAACAATCCCAATCCATTCACTTAATAGTGGTATTTATATTGTTAAAATAAATTCTGAAAGCGGTCAATCTATTATTAAAAAAATAGTGATAAAATAACAATTTATGAATCTCCAAGGTAAATTATATTTAATTCCCTGCACATTGGGGGATAACGCTCCTCTTGAAGTATTACCTTTATTGGTCAAAAAAGCAGTAGAAGAAATTGATTATTTTATCGTAGAACATGAGAAAAATGCTAGGAGTTTTATAAAAAGTATTGTTCCTAGAAAATCTCAACCCAATTTACATTTTAGCTTAATTAATAAATTTACAGAGGAAACTGATATTCCAAATATGCTTGACCCCTGTCTTAACGGAATTGACATGGGTGTAATCTCTGATGCAGGCTGTCCAGGAATAGCAGATCCTGGAGCTGCTATTGTTGAACAAGCTCATTTAAAAGGAATAAAGGTGGTTCCGCTTGTTGGCCCCTCCTCTATTTTAATGGCGATGATGGCTAGTGGTTTTAATGGTCAAAATTTCGCTTTTAATGGCTATTTGCCCATAGATAAACAAGAACGTAAAAGGGAAATTAAACGGTTAGAAAGACTTTCTGAAGAACAAAATCAATCGCAATTATTTATAGAAACTCCTTATAGAAATAATCAAATATTAGAGAGCATTATTAATACTTTACATCCTCAAACTAAACTATGTGTTGCTTGCGATATTACTTTATCTACGGAATACATTAAAACGCATACTGCAGAAGAATGGAGAAAAATAAAGGTGGATCTTTCTAAAAGACCCACCATATTTATTATTCAAAAATAATTATTTTTAAGCTTTTGCTCTTTTATCTGCTATAACAAAAGAAGTATCATAGCCTGAGAATTTTTTAAGGTAATGTTTTATAGAAGTGCCAAAAGCATCATTAAAAGTAATGGCTCCTCCACTTCTTAGGTATTTCTTTACATTACCAGGTCCAGCAAGATGTGCTGCAGCTAAGATTCCAGATTCTGTAATTTTAATTCCACCTATATTTCGTCCTACATAATTATTAATATCTCTTCGTAGTATCCATTTGTTTCGAGAAGTATTTGCAGAAAAAGCTTTCTCTTGAAGTTGACTATCTAACATAAAACTACTGGAATCATAAATACCAATCAATTTAAGTGTATTCTTGCCAAATTGATACTTCCCCATGTATCCATATTTATTTATAATAGAATAATCTCCTCTAGATTCCTTAAAACCAAGAGCTTCTTTAAATCCTATATATGATTTTCCTAAAAATATATAATTTAAAGGTTCCTCTGAATGAACTTTTTTGGCTTCAATTTCGTTTGGTACATGATAACACATCTCTAAATCATTTATTAGATAATGGGATAAATCCACTTTTTTTACAAAAGAAAATCCTGTTGTTATAGCAAGCACTACAATTAGTAATAAACTTGTTTTAAATAAGTTACTTTTCATTTTGATTAAAATTTAGATACATTGAGGCATCTTCGATTTCAGCGTGCAAAGATACAATTTCTTTTTAAATGAAATAATCAAGAGTTTATCCTGATAAATCATCTATCATTATTCAAATATAAGTAGGAATTATCCTACTTATATTTGAATTTTATAGTTTTAGTTATACTGTGAAAATTACACGATGAAGTACTTAATAAAAATATGGATATGTTAAAATTGGGAGTAAATTACTATCTGTTTACTTTTTGCCGAGAGATCCATTGCACATATTCTTGTTTATTTCTATTATGTTGAGAAAGTGTTTTAGCAAATTTATGATAGCCAAAGTTTTTTACATCCGCTACAAAATAGTAAAACTTATGCTTTTCAAAATTTAAAACTGCATCTATCGAAGTAATATCTGGCATTGTGATAGGCCCAGGAGGAACACCTGCATACTTATACG